>Ga0137465_1000257_pt1 | contig 32346 bp, 19 predicted proteins | sample EasRivERMGT828_2_FD_104906 | JGI IMG/M metagenome (GOLD analysis project Ga0137465, IMG submission 104906) | Soil microbial communities from meander-bound floodplain in the East River, Colorado, USA - East River MetaG ERMGT828_2 | ecosystem: Environmental > Terrestrial > Soil > Floodplain ... | reverse complement strand
TTGTCTTGTACTTTTCCAAGCAGCGTTGGGAAAAGCAGCGCAGCGTATTGCTTTTTCCATCGCTGCGGCAGCTTCAACAACGCTTCCCGCTCCTGATCACCCACTACAAAGCCGGAATTCCCCTTCTTCTTGATGATTCCCACAGCTGGTTGGAAAGCAAAGAACGCTTTCCACACTTACCGACAGACCCTACGGCGACCAATCGATCGCGGAATGCCGAATCGGGGACCAAAACCATGCTTGCTTGATCGCAACCGAAAGCGTAGAAGAACCCTGTCCTGGACGTCGCCTCCATTGGCCGGTTTTGAGGTGATTATCGTTGGCCGCTTTTGAAGTGATTACCGAGGTCCGTGGCGATACTTTGGTCAGCTACTGGCCCTTGTACATTTACGCGAAGGCTGTGTGGCCAGATTCTAGGTTAAGAACGGCCGGCGGTGCGTCCCTTTCCGTGTCTATGCAGACGCAAAAGTCCTCCACAAACGGTGATGGCAGCCGATACTATTTCTCTGGATTGATGTTCTAGCTCACGGAAATCCCTCACCCACTCCTTTGCATCAACATTGCCCTTTTTGTCCCTCCAAGACACCTTTAGGACGCGCTCGGTTCTTTCAATTTGCTGGAGAGCTAATGCAAGAGTGTCTCTGGACTCCTCAGGATCCATAACTGTTCCCAAGTCAACCACGGAAATCCCGTTCTTTGGGGCCTCGAGAATGAGAGCGATGGTCTGTTCGTATGCGAACCAACGATTATCTACCATCGCCCTACGCAAGAATTTATGATCGATGGCAAAGAACTCTGAACGCGGACGAATAATGCCAATATTTCTCATATATGCCGCCTCTTCGGGAAACCAGTTATGCAAGAGGCCATACGTGCCGTAAGTATCGATCAAGTGCTTGGCGGTGTTTTCCGGCACTTGCAGTTGGCCGATGCAAAGTTCCTTTCCGTCCGAAACGGAGTCAGGTGCCAATAGAGACTCCGGAATTTTGTACATAGCCTCAAGGACTTTTTTTCCAGTAGAGTTTGCATAATCGAAGTCACCGGGAATCAACCAAGACACATCTCCAGTCGACCGACTTTCAAGCGACAGACGGTAGGTCACACCAAACCCAGCAAGCCACATCTGACACGTATCCACGCACCAGACGTTCTCAATATGTTGGGAGTATTTCTCCGCCATCTGGTAAATTCGCTGAAACGAGACAGAGGCTTCGTTTTTGTAGAACGTTTGTCTGTTTAGTACCGTAATAGGCTTTTCATAGCGGTTTCTTGCGGACTGAACCCTCTTGCTTATCGACTCGTACAGGGCCGTGATGTGCTGTTCGTCGTCTCGATGTCGAAAGGGGAAAATAATAATAGGTCGTATTTTAGCGATTGCTCCTCCTTTCGGTACGTCAGCTTTCTGCTCAATTTGCATCCAATTGCATACTAAACGCTGGGCTTAAAGTACGTAACCATATCGGTGAATCCGTACAAACCAATTGTGCTGAACTCGATCTGACTCCCACGAACCTTACTGTCAAAGACGCTCATCCAGTCGGTCATGCATTGGTTCATCGCATTTCGGGCCTTCGTAGTATCTGCAAAGTATCCAACGGCGACATGAGGGATCAGGGTGTCGTTTTCCGGCTTTCCATAGGTGGCAAAATCGCCGTCAAGCGACGCTCTGCGCTCTTGAATTTCCTTAAGAGCCTTTACTGAGTCCTTATCATCAAGATCTGGTCTCAACTCCACGACCAAGACCGTATTTCCCCTCACCTGTAGCCCCAGGTACTGCAAACGGACGGGTCCAATACCTTCAAATCGCCTCGTATAGCCTAGGGAGCCGAATGGTGGCCAATCTTTAACAGCGGATGCAATTCCCTGAGAAAAACATTGGTGGAATATCATCTTCCCTTTGTCGCTCAACGAATGCCTATTTCCGCGATTCACGCCGTCCCAAACTGTCACGTGGTACGTACTGGAAGGCAACGCAAAAAAATCAAAACGTTTGGCAAGTTCACTCGGTTTGATTGTTTCCATCGCGTCCGAAATTTTTGAATACAGGTTAATGGTTCTTAGAGCGTTCTCGTCAACATGAATTCTGTCGGATCCCACCTCCTTTTTTAGGGATTGGCCTGGGTTGTCGAAAAGAAACGAGAATCCGGGAAAAGGCTGCCACAAGGGCTGTGGAGTGTGTTCGGGGGGCGGGCTTGGTAACACTTTTTCGCGTCCGGGATCGCGAGACGTATCGTAGGGGTGTTCTTTCATGTCACTCTGTCCTTCTCAAATAGTTAAATTAATTGTACGCAACTTTGGCCGATTGTTGATCTTTTTGGGACCGTGGGTGGCGAATTCCAAATTAAGCTGAAATCCAAGGGCTTGAGTTGTCGTAGGGCATGTGGTTCAAAAACTCGAACGTGTTGAAAAAGCATGGGGAAAACGCGATCGAGCTTGATGCTAGGATCAGCGGATGTTCGCGCTCCCATCTCCCGTCGTCCTTTCGGTTGACTCAACCAGCACCAGCAACAACGTGATCGACTATCTGGTTGAGGAGAATCGTGTCCCTGGCGAATTCGTATTCATGCCGCTATCGGCGTTTGGTACAACCCACGACAGTGTTTCTGCTAACTATAGCGTTCGAATCTGGCCCCCTTGCATTCCGGCGTTTCTGTCGGCGGCGTTCCATACAATGACGCGTGAGTGCCATGTGCGTTGTAGTACTCCTGGAAAGCGTTTAGCTTCAGTTCCAAATCCGTCGCCGTGCAAAAGAGCATCTGATCCAAGCACTCATGACGAATCGTGCCAATCAGCTGTTCAATAAACGGATGCGACTGCGGCACGTATGGAACCGTCTTGCGATTTAGGTCCCAAGTCAAGCGACCTATTTGGCTTATTTGTCGAGATCAGTATCGAATGCGAACCTCCTTCGGTCTCGCCGGAGATTTACTCCGTGAAATTCATTGGCGAGCGTCACCCGAGATTCTCGTAAAAAAGCAAATAGCCTGTTCGTACTATCCGAACAGGCTATTGAAATCGGGGCGAGAGGATTCGAACCTCCGACCTCTTGGTCCCGAACCAGATTTCGGCGCTTGTTGAAGTTTATAGAAAACGCGTGGAATTCTGATGCTTTAAATTGAATCGTTTGCTGCTTCCCAACCATAAAGGTGCTCTCTGAGAGTGGGCGAAGCAACCTAGCAAACACTGTACAGATTGGGGCAAACTGTCGGGCGGAGGTTTCGCCAATGCATCCTGCCCGTTTTCTAATGCACTCTGCCCACTTTCTTTTGATCGCTGCGTTCGCGACGGGCATCGCGTCCGCACAGACGTGCGACCGCGCGTGTCTGAAGACAACGCTCGACCAGTATCTGAACGCCGTGGTGAAGCATGATACCAGCGCGGCTCCGTTGTTCGTCGGCTTCCGGCAGACCGATAACGGCGTGGTGGTTCGCCCGGGAACGGGCACCTGGCAATCGATCACGGCGCTGGGCGATATTCAGCGGAAGTTTTTCGATCCGGTCAGCGGGCAGGCCGCGTATCTAGGGTTGATCAAGGAAGGTCAGGCGATCGACATCGCGACGCTGCGGCTCCGGGTAGAGAATCGTCAGATTACGGAAGCCGAGTGGGTGATTGCTCGCGAGGGCGCCATCGGCCCCAGCGGCACTGCGGGCGGGAATCTCTACAACCTCGCGGGGTTCATCGCCGAGCCTCCGCCGGACCGCACCGTGCCGCAGAATCAGCGGGCATCGCGCGAGGCGCTGATCGCGATCGCCAACAGTTACTTCGACGGGCTGACGACGCACGACGGCTCGATCATCATGGCCCATGAAGGCTGCACGCGCAATGAAAACGGCACCCACACCGCGGGACCGAATCCCAACGCGGGCGCCGGCGCCAGGGGCGGTAGGGGCGATTGCACGTCCAACCTGACGAACTTCAACGTCTCGCTGATTTCGGCGCGACGCTATCCGGTGGTCGACGTCGAGCAGCAGGCCGTGGTGGGCTTCGGCATCTTCCTGCGCAAGCCCGGCACAACGCTCATGCGGAATCTGCTGGCCGAATGGTTCTTCGTCGATAACAACAAGATTCGCAATATCTGGGCGTCCATGTTCTATCCGACCAACGATCTGCCGGTGCCGAACTGGCCTCCGTATGAGGGCAACTTCCCGGTGGCGGCGGAGTTTGCGGCCCCTGCGGCTCCCGCGGCCGTCGGTCCTGGCCGCGGCGCAGGCAGACAATAGAAATGAGTGACAGAGAGGAATCTCTCGCCACGACTCATGCAGGAATAAGATCACTCCTGGCGAACTCCTCTCTGTCACTCACTTCCCTGTCCAGCAGCCGCCTTTCGGTTTCTTCAGCGCGACATACCTTGGAGATCGAGGGACAGCCCCGAGATTCCATGCGAACGCAAATGCGAGGCTGTCCCTCCATCTACTCCGGAAGCGGGGGCCGTCTCCGGCGCTTGGCGGTAATCCACCTATGCGACGCAAAAACGGGCTCAAGCTACAGGGGCGATACCATGCGTACCATGCGAAGGCCGCTTGAAGGTCCTATCCTTTCGCGCTATTCTTCTCGCGCTATTCTTCGCCGAGCATAAACTGGGTCATTTTTCGAGTACGGGGGTCAATGCCATGAGAAAACAATATCGGTTCCTTCTTGTATCACTCGTTCCAGCACTCCTGCTCGGCAGCGTGTTCGCTGTCGTTCAGGCTCAGAATGCTGGAACGCCGGCGGTCAGACAGACGCGCTGGTCTGAGTCTGCCACCTGGCCGGGCGGGAAGGTGCCAGTCGCAGGCGACAAGGTCACCATTGAAAAAGGCAGGGACGTGGTCCTCGACGTCAGTCCGCCGGCGCTGGGCAGTCTCACTATCAACGGCAAACTGAGCTTTGCAGACAATAGGGATCTTGAACTGACGACCGAGTGGATCATGGTGCACGGGGAGCTGGAGATTGGGACTGAAAAGGCCCCCCACACGCGCAAGGCGACCATTACCTTCACCGACAACGTCAAAGACGAAGATATGAGCGGAATCGGTGGAACGACTGACCGCAGTGACCGCGGGATGATGCTCATGGGCGGAACCCTGAACCTGCACGGTAACCGGACGAACTCCTGGACGAAGCTGTCCAGGACCGCCGAAGCAGGCAGCAACTCGATTGAAGTCCTGAACGCCGCTGGCTGGCGGGCCGGCGACATGATTGTCCTCGCGTCAACGGATTTCGATCCCCATCAGGCAGAGCGGCGAACCATTGCTTCTATCCGTGGCAATACGATCACGCTCGACAAGAAACTGGACTACATGCACTTCGGCAAGATCACCTTCAACGTGGATGAACGCGGTGAAGTCGGCATGCTGTCGCGCAATATCGTGATCCAGGCTTCGCCTGACGCAGACAAGACGCTCTTTGGCGGCCATATCATGGCGATGAACGGAAGCAAGATGTTTGTCGAGGGTGTCGAACTCAATCGCATGGGTCAGAACATGCATCTTGCCCGGTATCCCATCCATTGGCATTTGATCGGCGATGCGCCGGGGCAGTACATCAAGAACTCGGCGGTTCACGACACCTATAGCCGCTGCGTCACCGTACATGGCACAAATTACCTGGGCGTGGAAAACAACGTGACCTACAACAACATTGGTCACTGCTTCTTCCTTGAAGACGGAGTGGAGCACGACAACCAGTTCGTGCACAACCTGGGGATACTGACCAAGTGTCATCCGGACAAGCCGTGCGACCCGACAAACCTCGCCATGTTCGGATCGACGGACGGCACGAACTTCAAAACTGCCGGCCAGGACGCCAAGGATGTCCTGCTCCCTTCCGACAACACGGCGTCGACTTTCTGGATCACCAATCCGGACAATATTTATCGAGACAATGTGGCCGCGGGGTCCGACTCGACAGGTTTCTGGTTCGCCTTGCCGCAGAACGGTACGGGTAAGTTCGAAAACACGGAGATTGGTTTGAAGACATGGCCGCGTCGAACCAAGGTGCGCGAGTTCAAGGGCAACACCTCCCATTCGAATTTTGACGGTTTCCTGGCCGACCGCGGCCCCAGACCCGATGGCCATTTCGCCACCGGCGGGCATATGTCCCTGTCCAATCCCGCTGACGCGAACAGCCCTCAAGTGGAGTCGGTCTTCGAGGATTTCACCGCCTACAAGAACCGCAATGGCGGCTTGTGGTCCCGCGGTGAGATGCACACCTACAAGAACCTGAAGCTGGCCGACAACGCCATTGGCTACACGCACGCGTCCGGCAATACCGGTCGTTCCGCCTTTACGTCACGTGTGGTGGACTCGCTGTTCGTGGGCGAAACCGAGAACATCGGCAACCCCAGGACGCCGGCGGAAATGGCTTACGGCCGCAGCTTGCCGGAGCCCAAAGTCCCGGATTTCCCGATCCGCGCCTACGAGTACTACGATTTCCGTCATGAACTGGACAATGTCACCTTCGTCAACTACCAGGACAACGCCACCCGCAAGACGGGAGCGATCTCTTACCTGCTGTTTACCAGCTTCGGAATGAGCTCCAACAACACCATACAGCGGGCGAAATTCGTCAACGCCAAGCCGGTGTATTTCCCGCCGATGGAGTATAAGTGGAGCAACGATGATTACGGCAGTGGGAGCTATAGGTCCTCGGTGTTCCACGACAAGGATGGCTCGGTCGGCGGTGTCCCCAATTCCTTCATCGTCATCAACGGCGGAATCGCAATCGACGAAGCCTGCGAGGTGAAGCCCACCTGGAACGCTGCCGTGTGCAAGGGCGATGTCGGGCGCATGAATATTGGCGCCGGTGGTGGCGGTCGTGGCGGCGCCCCGGGCGGTCGTGGCGGTGCTCCTGGTGCTGCTCCCGGTGCTGCTGCTGCAGGTCGCGGAGGGCCGGGCGCTCCTGGCGCACAAGCGGCTGCTCCTGGTGCGGCTGCAGGTCGCGGTGGTCCTGGCGCCGCTCCCGCAGGAGCCGGAGGTCGCGGCGGCGGTGGAGTTGGTGCAAGGACTGGTCGCATCGGAGATCCTCCGCAGCCGGTAGCCGTTCTCAGCCTCAACGGCAAGAATTTCCCCGTCGCCGGTGCAACCAACGTTCGAGCGGGCACCGAGTACAAGGTAACCACCGAAAGGCCGACCCTGGCCCTCAGCGTGTCGGAACTGGAGGCCGGTTCGTGGGTGATGTTCGAGCTGCCGGGATTCACCACCGCAGCCTCGGGTACCGCGCAGGACAGCCTGGATGCACTTCGCAAGGCGACTGCCACCTCGTACTACAAAGGCAACGGTTCGCTTTGGGTCAAGCTTGTCTCCAGCGGTGACGTCCTTGGCAGCCAGGCCGCCGGCGCAAGTGGCGGAGCCAACCTCCAGGTCAGCCGGTAAGCTGCACCTCTACTGTTCGAGCAAAAGCCCCCGGCTTGCGCCGGGGGCTTTTCAGGGTGCCGGGTCGCGCGCGCGATCAATTCCCGGAACCTGCCCTCCAGGTACCATGGATCGCTTACGGCCGCGTGGCACAGCGCCAGCAGTTGCTGTGCGCTGTCACTTCCCGCAACAAAGACATCGCCTTCCGGCTTCAGTGATATCTGGGAGTTAGTGGGGACGGTGGCGCTGTTTCCTCAATATCCCGAGTAAGCGAAGTGTAACGTTCAGCTCGACAAACGTCTTCCCACATTGAGGCCGGATTCCAGAACCTGGCGGTTCGGCCGATTCGCAAACGCAAACACGGAAAAATAATCATGACCAGGCGACAAATCTTGACCACACTCATACTCATAGCTGCTGGCAGCGTGGTCGCGGAGGCATCGCAGAAGCCCACTGTCGAGGAGCCGGGCGCGATTCGGGGGCTGTTCGCGTTGGAGCGTGCGTCCTTTCGCCTATCAAAACGCTGCGTTCATCGCGAAGGACGAGAATCGGGGCAAATTGATTCAACGTTGGACAAGGCAATACGGCAAATGCGGAACAGACTATCATTCGCTGACTCGCGACGTTGCGCGCGTCATATGGATTTTCTATTCTGAACGAGCGAAAGTGAGAAGACGTTCAATTTGAGATTCCAAACCACTCGTTGGAGCATCGTGAATGCGGCTGGATCCGGAGACTCCGCCGCGCGATCCGCACTGGCGAAGCTGTGTGAGACCTACTGGTATCCCCTGTATGCGTATGTCCGGCGTCGCGGTGCGACACCCGACGATGCGCGAGACCTCACTCAGGGCTTCTTTGCTTTCTTGATCGAGCGGCGCGACTTCGATTCGCTTCGAAAAGAACGCGGCCGTTTCCGGGCTTTTCTTCTGGCGTCCCTGCAGCACTACCTTGCGAACGACTTCGCACACCGGACGGCACTGAAGCGAGGTGGAGGAATGCTTCCACTCTCCCTTGAGTTTGACGGTGCGGAAGGACGGTATCAGTTTGAACCGGCGGACAAGGAAACTCCGCAGACACTCTTCGAACGACGGTGGGCGCTTACCGTTATAGAAAAGGCGCTGGCGCAGGTGCGCAGGGAATGGGAAGCGACGGCGAAGACAGCCGAATTCGAAGCGCTCAAATCCTGCCTGCTCGGCGGCACGCCCGCAGGAGGATACGCAGCCGTGGCGAAGGACATCTCCAGCAGCGAGGGCGCGGTCCGAGTGGCTGTTCACCGGCTGCGCCGCAAGTTCCAGAAGCGGCTGCGGGAGGAGATAGCCGAGACGGTTGCGGACCCGTCCGAAGTAGAAGATGAAATCCGATACCTTTTGCGCGCCCTTGACGTGTAACTTCCGCACGCCGTTCTTTCTATTCCTGGTATGTCGACTGAGAACTCGCGACAATCCCGACCGTGTCCGCGCTGCGGCAAGCCGGTACCGGCCGACGCGGCGGAGGGCCTTTGTGCCTCTTGCCTGGTCGGTGCCAGCATGGAAACCGTCTCCGGCTCCGTCGATGATGCGTCCACCATGGTTTCCGTGGCGTCCGCCTCATGGGCGTCCGGTCCAGGCGGACCTCGGCTGACTGCCGGTCAGACCTGGGGGCCATACCGCATTGGCCGTCTGCTGGGACGCGGAGGCATGGGCGAAGTTTACGAAGCCGAGAGCCTTGAGACCGGACGCCGACTCGCGCTGAAACTGCTGCTAAGCCGCCTCGAAAAGGCCGATGACCGCGCTCGCTTTCTCCGCGAAGGGCAGCTTGCCGCGTCCATCAGTCATCCACACACGGTGTACATCTTTGGAAGCGAAGAAATCGAGGGCATGCCCGCGATCTCGATGGAATTGCTTCCCGGAGGAACGTTGAAAGAGCGGGTGGCCGCCAACGGTCCGATGCGGCCGGAAGAGGCCGTTGCCGCGGTAATGGACATCATCGGCGGGCTGGATGCCGCGCAAGCGGCGGGCGTGCTGCATCGTGACATCAAGCCGTCGAACTGCTTCATCGACGGCGATGGCGCCGTGAAAGTGGGCGACTTCGGCCTGTCCATCTCGACGCTCGCGCGAGACGTTCATCACGATCTGGAAACCGGCGCATTTCAGGGCACACCGCAATTCGCGCCTCCCGAGCAGCTTCGCGGCGAGCCGCTCGACATTCGCGCGGACATCTATGCGGTGGGCGCGACGCTCTACTACCTGCTGACGGGACAGCCACCGTTCGATGCACGAGATCTTCGCGAACTCGTGGCGCGCGTGACCAGCGAGCCGCCTCAGTCTCCGCGCGTCCTGCGTCGCGGAATTCCGGCGGACCTGGCCGCGGTCGTACTGCAGTGTTTGGCGAAGGTTCCCGGGGAGCGTCCGAGATCCTACGCGGATCTCGCCACCGCTCTTCGTCCGTTCTTGCCGGCCGCGGACCTGCCGGCAAAGCCGGGCCTGCGCTTCCTCGGTGGATTTGCCGACGCCGCCATCCAGACTGTTCCCTGGTTGGCAGTGTTTGCTCTCACGGGGGATCTCGCGGCTCAGACGGGACCGGCAAAGGTGGGTATCTGGCCGTTTATCGGGATTGGCTTTTTCTACGCGTTCGTATTCGAGAGTCTGTGGGGCGCCACATTGGGCGAGATGCTCCTCGGCATCCGAGTGCGATCCGAGAATGGCGATCGTGCGCCATGGTGGCGCATTCTGATACGAGTGGGGATTCTTTCTGGGTTGGGCGCCTTGCAGATTCCGTTTTGGATGATTGGCGAGGCTGCAGGATACGGGGGTTCGCCGCAGAGCCTGACAGCCGTGTCCATCGTCTCGTCGATGATCACGTTGGGCATCTCATGGGCGATGTTTCTGACGGCGCGGCGCGATAACGGTTACGCCTCGCTGTACGACAAGATCAGCGGGACGCGTGTTCGGGTTCGTCGGGCGGAACGAGGGCTGCGCGTGGGAACGGCTGCAGCGCCGTCTCCGGCGGAAAGGCTTGAAGATCCTTCGGACGAGCGCATCGGGCCTTTCACGGTCATTGGCGCAGTTGGAAACGCGGGGGCCGGAAGGCTCCTCACAGGATTCGATCCGGTGCTGCGCCGCCGCGTGTGGATTCAGACGGCGCCGCCGGGGACAGCACCCATTGCGCCGGCTCGTCGCGATATTTCGCGCGTGACGCGGCTGCACTGGTTGACGGGCCGCCGGTCCGCGACTGAGAACTGGGACGCTTTCGAGGCTCCCTCTGGCGGGCCGCTGTTAAAGCGAAACGAAGCGTCTCTGGATTGGCCGGCGGCCAAGGCGGTGTTCGCGGACTTGCTCCACGAATTCGCTGACGCGGTGAACGAAGAGTCGCTTCCTCCACTCCGGCTCGATCGCCTCTGGATGCGAGCGGACGGTAGGACAGTGCTGTTGGATTTCGAGGCTCCCGACGTTGTGACGCCGTCGTATTCCGCCACAGTCACTCCAATGGAATTGCTTGCCCGCGTCGCCGGCCGCGTCACGCTGCCGGAAGCCGTTTCAAAGACGGCGCCGCGGTTGCCGCTTTCCGCTTCTGTGCTGCTCCGGCGCTGGGCGCACGAAGCGCCTCGTTCGCTGGAAGAAGCGCAGGCTGAATTGAGAGATGCCGCCGCAGCTCCCGAACGCGTGGCCCGCTGGCGCCGTGCCATCCCGATTGCGCTGGCGGCGGCTCCGATACTGTTCTTCGGCTTGATGGTGCTCGCTGTGTATCCGGCTGACGGTCGGCTTTTGAGCAGAGAAGAGTCGGAGGTGATTGGCCTGCTGACGGTCCTGCAAACCGACGTTCCGCCCGGCAGCCCAAAGAGTCGGCCGGAAGACCGTGTTGCGCTTGAAACGTACCTCGCCGGTCAACACGGGGCGATCTTGCGCGACACCTCTCTTTGGAACAACAAGGGGTTGGGGATCGAAACACTGCCCGCATTAGGCCGCATGGCTTCCGACATCGCGACAAGGTATCCGTCGGTGACAAAGGAAGAACTCGCTCGGAGCCGGCAGACTATCCAACCGTTTGTGGGCTCGCTCCCGCAGCGGAGTGTTGGCGTGAAAAACGCCGCCTTGTTTTTCGTGAGCATGATAGCGACGGTTGCGTCCCTGCTGGTTCTGCTTTGCAGCGTTGTGTCGTCCATAGCCGTTCCCGGAGGTGTGGCCACACGCTCGATCGGCCTTGCCGTGGTGACCCAGGACGGCAAGGAAATCAGTCGTTGGCGCTCACTTGCGAGAACGCTGATCGCCTGGCTGCCGATGCTTGCAGCGTCACTCCCGATGCCGGCTCTGATCTCTGTTGGTAAAGGGCCGGCATTCCTGGTGTCTGCTGGCCTTGCGTTTGGCGCGATGATCGCCGGAGTTGTGTGGACGATCGCAGCCGTTGACCGCGGTCTGCACGACCGTATCGTCGGAACGCGGGTGGTGCCTCGATGATGCACTCGCCATATATGAAGGAGACTTTTATGATGCTTCGAAGTGCTCAGACATGTACGTTCATTCTCATTCTGTTTGTTAGCGCCCTGACGGCGCAGACGCCTGCATTGCCAACCGGCGTCGAACGCGTAGCAACGGTGGAAGCGATTACGGAATACCGCCTGGCGAACGGTCTGCGAGCAGTGCTCGTGCCGGACCAGTCGAAATCCACAACGACGGTCAACATCACGTATCTGGCCGGATCGAGGCACGAGAACTACGGCGAGGCGGGCATGGCGCACATCGTCGAGCACCTGGTCTCCTACGGCTCGCCAAAACATCCCGACGCCAAACAGGAACAGCAGGAGCGCGGCGCCCGGCGAAATGCGTCCACGTCCGTGGACCGAACCAATTACTACGCGACGTTTCCTGCCTCGGAGGCGAACCTGGAATGGGCGCTCGACCTGGAAGCTGATCGCATGATCAATGCGCCTGTCAGGAAGGACATTCTCGACACGCAGATGACCGTGGTGCGCAATGAAATGGAGTCCGGTGAAAACAATCCTCTCAACGCCCTCGCTCAGCGTGTTATGGCGACGGCGTATCTTTGGCACAACTACGGCAAGAGCACGATCGGCGCACGGTCGGATGTTGAAAACGTTCCGATCGAACGCCTGCAGGCCTTCTACAAGAGCTATTACCAACCCGACAACGCGGTCCTGATCGTCGCGGGCAAATTCGATGAAACGGCCGCGGTTCGTCTGATCGCGCAGAAGTTTGGTCCTATTCCAAAAGCAACACGTACGTTAGATCGCACCTACACGGTTGATCCGCCGCAGGACGGCGAGAGATCGGTTACGGTTCAACGTGTGGGCGACATTCAGGCCGTGTACTTGACGTATCGAGTACCGGCCATTGCACACCCCGATTCAGCGGCTGTGGATCTGCTCAGTTACGTGCTGGCAAGCAGTCCGGCAGGCCGCCTGCACAAGGCTCTCGTCGAAACGGGGAAGGCGGTTCAAACCGGCGGCGGCCAACGGCTGATGTTGGAAGAAGGAGTGGCGAATTTTGTGGCTGTGGTCCGCAAGGACGCGTCAGTGGAAGACGCGCGGACAACGATGCTGGCAGCTCTCGACGCAATCTCAACTGTGCCGCCCACCACCGAAGAAGTGGAGCGAGCGCGCGCCGACCTTCTACGTCAATTCGAGCTTGCGCTGAATGATTCCGAACAGCTTGGCATGGCGCTCAGCGAGTATTCGGCGGCAGGCGACTGGCGTCTGCTCTTCATTCGCCGGGACCGCATCCGAAAGGCGACGGTTGATGAAGTGGGGCGAGTCGCCCAAACCTATTTCAAGCCGGTCAACCGGACCGTCGGCTTGTTCATACCGGTCGCAGTTCCGGCTCGAGCCGAGATTCCACGCACACCGGACATCACAACTCTCGTGAAGGACTACAAAAGCGATGCCACTGCGTCCGCCGGCGAGGTGTTCGACCCGTCCCCGGCGAATATCGAATCACGCACCGTCCGTAGCCAGCTTCCTTCGGGAATCAAGCTGGCCTTGCTTCCCAAAAAGACTCGTGGAGCCACGGTCAATCTGCAATTCCGTTTGAATTACGGCGACGAAAACACGTTGAAGAACCTTTCTGCTCCGGCCGAACTTACTCCCGCCATGTTGAGCCGCGGTACCACCAGGCGAACGCGGCAGCAGATTCAAGACGAAATGAATCGGATCAAGGCCAACATTGGCGTAGGGGGCGCGGGAAGCTTTACACAAGTGTCGATTCAAACCGTAAGAGAGAGTTTGCCCGACGCAATCCGGCTCACAGCCGAATTGCTGCGCCTGCCCTCCTTTCCCGAGGCGGAATTCGAGCAGCTTCGCCAGGAGAGAATAGCGGGGGCGGAACTGACGCGCAGCGAGCCGCAGGCGATCGCTCAGCAGAATCTTTCGCGTCATCTGAGCCCGTACCCGAAAGGCGACCTCCGTTACGTTCCGGCTGTGGACGAACGAATCGAAGCGCTGAAAGCCGTGACGCTCGATGACCTGAAGCGCTTCCATCGCGAATTCTTCGGAGCGTCGAATGCAGAACTTGCGGTCTCGGGAGACTTCGACGCCGAAGTTGTGCGAAGGCTCGTTGGAGAGCTCTTTGGGGATTGGAAAGGCACTAAAGCTTTTGCGGACACCTTCAGACCTTATCGGGAACTCTCGCCTTCGAACCAGACTTTCGACACGCCGGACAAAGCCAATGCCACGGTTGGGGCCGGTATGCGATTCCGGCTGGGCGATCAAGACGCCGACTATCCGGCTATGGTACTTGCGAACTACATGCTCGGCGGGCACAGCGCGTCGCGTCTGTACCGCCGGATTCGCGGTAAAGACGGGCTCAGCTACAGTGTCGGATCTTCGTTGGCGACACTACCCGGCGACAATGCCGCCGACTTCATCGTTTTCGCAATCACCGCTCCCGAGAACACTTCGAAGGTCGAGACGGCCATGAAGGAAGAGCTTCAACGAGCTCTGAAAGAAGGCTTCCCAGCCGACGAAGTCGCGGGCGCCAAAAAAGGCTGGATCCAGACGCAGGAGGTCAGCCGGTCCCAGGATCCGGAACTGGTGGGCCGCCTCCGGTTGCAGCTTCATTCGAATCGGACGATGGCCTTCGACATCGACTTGGAGAAAAAGATCGAGGCCTTGACCCCCGATCAGATTCTTACCGCTTTGCGCCGGCATCTCGATGTGACCCAGCTTAGCTTTGTCAAGGCGGGTGATTTCAAGAAGGCAGGCGGGAAGTAGGAGAGCGTTCTGTACCTCGAACACATAACGAGCCGTCGTATCCGGAAGTAGGAGGCATGGGCTCGACGCTTCTACGAATCACGCGGCACCATTCTCAACAACTTCAGTGCCCAACAGTCCTGCTCTGACAAGATCGATTGAACGCAACCCAATCACGGACACGCGTTCCGACTTGAGAGTCCGCAGCACCCTAGCGGGAGGTGTACCCTGCAAACATGACGCGGATCTGCCTGGAGGCGTTCTCTTTATTTAGAACGAACCAGGCCGGCCTATTTGTGCCGTTGTTCAGCTTGATATCGTGAATGTGTCCGACGGCGTTTTGTGGTTTTGGACCGGGGTGATCGGTCATCCGGTGGCCTTCCGAGCGTTCCACAATCTGCGGAATTTTCGGCGCCAAACTCAGTCCCCCAATTCGGCGATTTCTGCACGCTCCGTTGCAATATAACGCCCCAGCATTGCCCGGGACTGAAAAACCGTTTTTTTTGTGTCCGGGAAGCGGTCCCGCGCGTACATACCCAAGACGCTTTAGTCGGAGGAAATTGATGGACTTCCGAGCCATCCGTCCATATTCTTCGAGACGTCAAGTGATCTCAAACTTCGGACAAAACTTTCACTATGAAGAGACCGTTACTTCTAGGCGCCCTCCTTGCGTTAATTGCGACTGCCCAGGCCCAAACGCGTCCCCCGACGGCCCCCCCGCCCGCAGCAGCGGCGACTACTGCAGGTTCATCGGAACAGGCTAAGGCGACGATCCGTGCGTATTGCACGACCTGCCACAGCTCTCAGGCCAAGGCCGGCGGGCTCGCGCTGGATAACCTGAACGTCGATGCCGTGGCGAACGATGCGGCGATCTGGGAGAAGGCGGTACGCAAGCTGCGCGGCGGTCTGATGCCTCCTCCGGGCGCGAAGCAGCCAGAGCAGAAGGAAGTGGATTCGCTCATCGGATATCTCGAAACGAAACTCGACGCCAACACGGCGTTGCCGAGGGCCGCGTACGTGGGCGTTCAACGCATGAGCCGCACGGAATACATCGCTGCAGTCAAGGCGCTGGTGGGAGTCGATGTCAAAACGAAGGACATCCTGCCGCAAGACACCACTATCGACGGTTTCGACAATATCGCCTCCGGGCTCGGTGTTTCGCCGGCATTCGTCGAGCAATACGTCGAATCGGCGCGCGTGATTGCAAAACAGGCCGTGGGAGACATTAGCCTCGAAGACATCAGGTATCTCGCCGGCGCTAACCGCGGTGGAGAAGCGATGCCTCTTGGATGGCGTGACGGCGGTATCCGGGTGAAGCACAACTTTACGGCCGACGGCGAATACCGTTTCCAGATTCACTTTCCCGACCAGACGCTCGGCCTCTACACAGCCAACCTTGAAAACGAAGCGACGGTTGTTCTCTTGATTGATGGCAAGGTGGTGTTCAAGAAAGCGATCGGTGGCGTCGACGATTTGATGTTGAACAACCGGAAGGCCGGCGACGGGCGTGCGCAGATTCAGGCTCGGTTCGACAAGATACCGATTCAGGTTCAGGCCGGCATTCGCGAAGTCCTGGTTGGGTTCGTGGAACGTTCCCGATTTGAGTCCACTTCCTATTTGGCCGGCGGCGGATTGGGCGGCGGCGCCGTATTCGCCGGTAGTGGCGGCCAACAACCCCTCTTCCGCGATGACGCCAACTCTTTCCTTCAAATCAGAGGACCCTACAATCCGAATGGAATTTCCACTCTGAGTCGCTCCTTGATTTACGTCTGCGATCCGGCGCAGCGCAAGCCCGCGCAGAGCGTGAGCGCGACAGCGCGAAACCGTGAAAACGGTCCGCAGCCTCAAGTAACGGCCGCAGGCGAAACCGCTTGCGCGAAACAGATCGCGGAAAACCTGGCGCGCCGCGCTTTCCGCCGGCCAACGACGGAAGCCGATCTGGCTGCCCTGATGGCTTTCTATGGAGAAGGCCGGAAAGAGAAAGACTTTGATCGAGGAGTCGAGCGCCTCGTCGCAGCGGTGTTGGCGAGTCCCGAGTTTCTCTATCGCGCCATTCAAGGACAGCAAGCCGCCACGGCAAAGGCCGGCGAAGTGGCTATCACCGAATACGAACTCGCGACTCGGCTGTCCTACTTCCTGTGGAATACGGGCCCGGACGAAGAACTGTTCAAGCTGGCCGCAACGAAGGAACTGAGCAAGCCCGCAGTTCTGGATGCTCAGGTCAAGCGCATGCTTGCAGATCCGCGAGCCGCGAGCCTTGCCACTAACTTTGCCATGAAGTGGCTTGGCCTGGACGGCATCGACGGAATCAAGCCGGATCAACAGATCTACACGAACTTCAACGACCAGTTGAAACGGGATCTGGTCACCGAGGCCCAGACGTTCATTCAAAGCATCTTGCTCGAAAACCGGCCGCTGGTTGAGTTGCTCACGTCGGATCAAACCTATTTGAATGATCAAGTGGCGCGGCACTATGGCATCACGGACGTTGCCGGCAGCCAGTTCCGATGGGTGAAACTCACGGACAAGACCAGATTCGGCTTGCTGGGCAAGGGCGCGGTTCTGATCAAGACGTCTTATCCCGATCGCACATCGCCGGTTCTGCGTGGCGCCTGGGTACTCGACAAGATCATCGGAACGCCGCCGACTCCTCCGCCTCCTGGCGTCGAGACCGATCTCAACCAGAAGCCGGGCGAAACTCCGACGACGGTGCGCGCGCGTTTGGAACAGCACCGCGCCAATGCGACCTGCCGTCAATGTCACGGTGTGATCGACCCGATGGGGTTGGCCCTCGAGAACTTTGATGCAGTCGGTCAGTTCCGCACGGCCGACAGCCGGGCGGCTAACGCGCCGATCGATGCGAGCACCGTTCTGACATCGGGCCGCACCATCGACGGGCCTGCGGAGTTGCGCGAATTCCTGGCCAGCGCGCCGTCGAGATTCGCGCTGTCGTTCGCGGAGAAACTGATGATGTACTCGGTCAATCGTCCGCTGGAGTACTCCGATATGCCGCAGGTGCGCGCGGTCGTGCGCGGAGCGGCAAAGGAGAACTACACGCTCTCTTCAATCGTTCAAGGTATCGTTCGTTCCGATGCATTTCTTAAACAGGGTCCTGCTCCCGCTCCAAAGGCGGCCGGGACGAAGGTTGGCAACTAAGTAGAGGAGATATTCCCCATGTTTATTTTCAAGAAACATATTTCCCGAAGAACAGCGCTCAAAGGCGCTGGAGTGACGTTGGCGTTGCCGTTCCTGGATGCCATGGTGCCGGCGGCAACAGCACTGGCACAGACAGCAGCCGCCCCGAAAATTCGCGCGGGCTTCTTCTACATTCCCCACGGCGCCGTTCAGCACGACACCAAGTTTGGGCCTGAGGGCGATCTGTGGACACCTAAAGGAAAGGGCGCGGACTTCAAGCTGAACAAGATCACTGCGTCGCTGGAGCCCTTTAAGAAATATGTGACGTCGATCGGGAATCTCGAGAACCTCAACGGCTCGGGCGTGCACACGCGGAATCCGGGCACGTGGTTGAACTGTGCGCAGAACACCACAACGATCGATCAGCTCATTGCCAAGAAGATCGGTCAGGAAACGGCGATGCCGTCCCTGGAGCTGGCCTCGGAAACAAACAACCAGCAGGCGGCCGGCTCCGGTACCGCAACGACGCTCTTGGCGTTCCGCGACGCCAACACCGCTCTTCCCGCGGAATACAACCCGAAGAAGATCTTCAACGGGCTGTTCGGGACGACGACGCCAAAGGAACGCGTCCTGAACGCACGCGAATCCGACAGCCTGCTCGACATGATTCTGGAGCGCACGAAGGCGTTCCAGGCGAAGTTGGGCCCCGCGGATCGCGCACGGATGGAGGAGTACCTGGAGAGCGTGCGCGAAATCGAACGACGGACGGGGATTATTGCGGCCACCGATATCTCCAGCATGAAGATTCCCGAACGCCCTGTCGGTGTGAACGACAAGTTCGACGAACAGGTCGATCTCATGTTCGATCTGCTCGCGATCGCATACCAGGCGGATATCACTCGCGTCGCCACGTACCTGATGGTGGCTGAAGGCACGAACCAAACCTACAACCACGTCGGTGTTGCCGACTCGTTCCATCCCATTTCTCACCACGCCAATGAGCCGGACAGGATTGCCAGGGTTGCGAAGATCCAGACCTGGCACATGGAGCGCTTCGCCAACTTCCTGCAGAAGATGGCCTCGACCAAAGACGGCGACGGCACGCTGCTGGATCACTCGGTCTTCATGTACGGATCGAACATGGGCAACAGCGACAAGCACAGCAACTGGCCGATCCCGACCATCATCGTTGGCGGCGGCAACGGCAAGTTGAAGCAGGGTGGCCAGCACATCGACTTTGCGAAGCCCACACCGCTCTCAAACGTACTTCTTACCGTGCTGCACAAGGTCGGTATCGAACAGGACAAGATTTCCGACAGCACGGGCGTCATTTCAGAGATCTGACGCGGAGCGGCAGCGAGCCCGCGCGAAGCGTGAGCGCGATAGCGCGAAACAGGAAGCGATAGGGCGAAGCCATAAGGTAAATAGATTCGGGAGGCGCAGTGAATCGCAGAAAAGTACTGAAAGGGGCGATGACAGGGGCCCTCACGCTGTGGGCGTCTCCGTTGCTTCGTGCGGCCCCGCAAGCGAGCGCGGCCGCAGGCGTAAAGAAGGTCACCGACAGGGTTTCGGTCATCGATGCAGGAACGAACGTTATTGTGTTGTCCGGCGGCGACGGGCTTTTGATTGTCGACACCGGCGCGCCGAAGTCGGGCGACAAACTCACCGCGGCGCTCAAAGGCATTGCGGCAAATGCAAAGGTCGATACCGTCTTCAACACGCACTATCACGTCGATCAAACCAGTAATAACGAATTGTTCTCCATGGCCGGCGCAAAGATCATTGCGCACGCCCGGACTCATCAATGGATGGCAAACGAGTACTGGATCCCCGAAGAACTGCGTTATGAGAAGCCCCGGCCCAAGGGGGCATGGCCGACTCAAACGTTCTTTAACAAGGACTCCATGAAAGCCGGCAGCGAACAGATCGATTACGGCTATCTGCTCGATGCGCATACCGGCGGCGACGCCTATGTGTATTTCAAGGATTCCAACGTACTCGCGGTCGGCGACGTCGCGTCTCCCGTGAAGGATCCTGAACTAGATTGGATCACCGGCGCGTGGATCGGCGCCCGGGTCACCGCGATGGACCTCCTGCTCGGAATCAGCAATGAGAGGACGCAATTCGTTCCGGGTACCGGTCCGGTCATGACACGGGCCGAGTTCAAGGCGGAACGGGAAATGATGGAAATCGTCCGGCAGCGGCTCTTCAAGCAAACCCGCGCCGGAGACGGTCCCAAGGATATGTTGGAGGCGGGGGTGTTGAATGGCCTCACGCGTACCTGGGAGGATCCGTATAAGTTCCTGAATTCCGCCGCAAAAGGTACGTGGGGAAACAATAACAAGCTGGACCCGGACGTTGTTTAGGAGGGCGAAGCACTCAAGCGAAGCGGCCCGCACAGAAAGCGCGGAGCGCGAGCCCGATAGGGCGAAGCCCAAGAAAAGCTGGAGGCACGAGTGAAGCGTTTCATTGTCAGCATTGTTTTGATGGCTGCCTTGGTTACACCATCCCTGCCCCAGGGTAAGACCGGGCAGCTGGCCACTGCGATTCAAGATGGCAAACGCGCAGCGGCATTGGAGATGATTCGGGCGGGAGCCGACGTGAATGAGGCGCAGCCCGACGGGACGAGTCCGATTCATTGGGCGGTTTACCGCTTCGACTATGACCTCGTGGATGCGTTGATCGCGAAAAAAGCGAAGGCGGACGTCACCAACGAGTTTGGTTCGACGCCTCTCGCTGAAGCGACGAAACAGGGCGCTGCACGCATGGTGAAGACGCTCCTGGCTGCCGGATCCGGAACCGAAGGCGCGAACGAAGACGGTCAGACCGCATTGATGATCGCCATCAAGAACGGCGACCTGCCGGTCTTCAACCTGCTGATCGATGCCGGAGCGAAGGTCAACACCGTCGAAAAGGTGCAGGATCAGACGCCGTTGATGTGGGCCGCCGCAGCCGCTCGCAATGCTCCGGAGATGGTGAAAGTCCTTATTGCAAAGGGCGCCAATGTGAATGCTCGCGCCAAGTTCAACGACTGGCCCGGCCAGATCACTTCGGAACCTCGCGCCCAGTATCACACCTATGGCGGTCTGACCCCGCTTCTGTACGCGGCTCGCGGCGGTTGCTACGCCTGCGTTGAAGCTCTGGTAAGTGCGGGCGCAGATGTCAATCTGCCCAACAATGAAGGCATGACGCCCATGATGATTGCCCTCGACAACAACCAGAATGGCGTCGCGAAGTTCATTCTGGATCATGGCGCCAATCCCAAGGTCTGGGATATCTATGGGCGCACGGCGCTCTATGTTGCCATCGATCATGCGCCTGGGGCAGCAGCGGCCGGCGGTGGACGCGGTGCAGGCGGTCAAGGTGGTAGAGGCGGCGGTGGTGCTGCTGGTGGTCGAGGGGGCGGCGGTGGTGCTCCTGGTGGTGGTGCCGGCCGCGGGGACGGAGGCGGCGCGGTGGCCGCGGGTCCTCAAGTGTCGAGCATGGAGATCATCAACTTGTTGCTGGCTGCCGGCGTTAATCCGAATACGGAACTGAACGCGCGACGCCCGGAAGCCGGTAGTGGAGGCCGTTTTGCAGATCCGCTCCTCAGTTCGGGCACGACGCCGCTGCTGCGCGCCCTGATCAATAACAATATTGAAGTTGCGCGGCTGCTGTTGGACAACGGTGCGAATCCGAACATCTATGGCATGGGGATTTCGCCGTGGCTGCATGCTGCCGGTCTTACGAGTGGGGTTCTGAGTACAGGCCGAGGCGGCGGCCCTGGCCGTGGAGGAGACGGCGGCACCGTCAATACTGAGTTTCTGGATGTCATGATCAAGCATGGAGCCGACGTTAACGCCCAGGTGAACGGCGCCAATAAGTATTCCGGACGCATCTCCTATGCGCAGCGCGACCCCAATTTCACACAATCCAACGAAGGAATGACGGCGCTCCACGTCGCCGTTCGATCCCAGAATTCGACTCTTGTTCGATACCTGCTGGATCACGGGGCCAGTACGAACATTATCGATGCATCGGGGAGGACTCCTCTCGATGTCCTGAATGGGGTTCCCGCGCTTCCGCCCGCGGTGGGCGCCGAGTCGGAAGGATTGATCCCACGGGAGGCCCTCGCCAAAGTCGCGCCGAACGCTCCCGCTACTATTGCGGGAAGAGGTGGTGGCGGTGCAAGAGGTGCCGCTTCGAACAGCCCGGTCGTTCAGGAGATCCGCACGATGCTCCAGAACGCTGCGACAAAACCTCACTAGCTTTGATGTAAGGCCTGTTCCTGGCGAATTCGTGCTCACGCAGCAATTGGCGTCTTGTGGTTCGCCAAATCCCATAGGTTAATTAACCGTTGATTCTTGCGGTAGATGGCCGCACAGTCATTGCCGCATGTTGAACTCATTCTTGCTGGCGATTCGATTCCTCATTCTCGTTTTCAGCGGTCACAAGCAGGTCGCCCTGGAAAACGTCGCACTTCGTCATCAGTTGGCCATCTTCACGCATGAGAAGGAAGCCCACCCAAACGTGGATGACATTTCTTCGCAATCATGTGGGACAGTTGGTATCCATTGATTTCTTCACGGTCGCAACGATTCGTTTGCAAGTCCTGTATGTCTTCATCGTCTTAGCGCACGACCGTCGGCGCGTTGTTCACTACAACATCACCGAGCATCCGACGGCGGGTTGGACCGCACAGCAAATCATCGAGGCGTTTCCCGAAAACAGCGCTCCACGGTACATTGTGCGAGACCGCGACGGAATATACGGTGAAGCCTTCAGGGCGAGAGTTGAAGGAATGAGCATCGAGGACATTCGGATCGCATCGAGGAGTCCGTGGCAGAACTGTTACGTGGAACGTGTCATCGGAAGCATTCGTCGCGAATGCCTGAATCACGTGATTCCCATCAATGACAATCATCTACGCCGACTGCTCAAAGACTATTTCCGCTACTACCATGCATCCCGAACGCACCTGTCCTTGAATAAGGACGCACCAGACTGTCAAGCCATTCAAACGAAGAAATCGGACCGGCTCGTTCAAATTCCACAAGTCGGTGGACTTCACCATCGCTATGAGCGACTCGCCGCATAGGCAGTCGCAATCGAGTGTCTCGCTGGTGTGACCGGGATTCTTCGAGGCCTCAGAAACAGCTCGGCGTGACCAAACTCGCGCCCGGGGAACCTGACAGGACCAACCCCGCAACCCCGATGCACATCAAGCACAAGCCAGCCATTTGGGTTTGTTTGATTTCGTATTGTTTAGTGCAATGCCGATGCGATTTTGGCGAAGCACAGCCTTCTCACTGCGAGCGAATTGGTTGTGGAATCAACGGGAGCTGTGCGAAAGCGCGACCGAATCCGTGGACTCATTAATTACAACTATCGCGAGACGGCGTGAATGCAGTTTTTGGACATTACGGGATCGTGGTTCAAGTGACCTCAGGCATCTTCAGGATTCTGAACCAGCAGGGCGCTGCCTTCGGACTCTCTCTAAACTAGCGTTCCTTGGTTTAGCGATGTCCGGGAGCTTGTTGAAATCAGTTGTACGAACCGCCCCGAGAGGCGAGCAGACTACTTCTTCGATGCCGCGTCTTGCAGCATCGCGCGAATCTCAGCTGCAGTCGTTGGGCTGACGCCTCCACCCACAGCGCCGCCACGACCGCCGGCTGCACGGCCCCCATTGTTGCCCGCGGCAGCACCAGGCGCCGCCGCACCTCGACCTCGTCCGCCGCCGATATCACTGCCGGCGCCGGCGCCGACCAGATCGATCGGCTTCTTGCCGTTGGCGTCGACAAGCTCGGGATTGGCTCCCTTTTCCAGCAGGTAACGAACCAAGTCCGTCCGGCCCGCCTGCGCCGCTTCGTGGAGAGCCGACGTCCCTTCTTTGTCCGGAGGAGTGTTGTAGGAGATCCGCATGGAGTAGGTCCTCGTGCCGGTGACCTGAGCATTCACATCGGCGCCGTGTTGGAACATCAGATCCAGAAGCGCGGTATTCGGCGCACCGCCGCCTCCGCCACCTCCTCGGCCTCCGCCGCCTCCCGGAGTAACGCCGGCAGCCACCAGGAATGGCGTGAAACCCATGTCGTTGATGTTGGGGTTGGCGCCCTTGACCAGAAGAGCTCGAATGACTTCCATGTCGCCGGCCTCGGTTGCGCGATACAAAGACGTGGCTCCCGTGCTCAGATTTCTGTCCGAAAAGCGACCGCTGTTGCCGCCCCGGCTGGGGCGATGCATATTCATCTCGGCATTCACGTCGACATCCGCGGCCAGCAGTCTGTTGATGATGTCCATGTGGGAAACGGCTGAACGAGAAGCTGCGGCAGCCGCGCCGCGTCCACCGCCTCCCCCTCCACGGCCGCCGCCGACGGATTCCTTTCTATCGATGGTGATGAAGAGGGCCGTGCGTCCCCACCAATCCGAGACATGTGGATTCGCTCCACGATCCAACAACAGTTTGGCGACATCGTTGTGATCGTTGTCGAGGGCGACCATCAGCGGAGTCACGCCTTCCGGCGTTGGCACATTGACGTCGGCGCCGGCTTTGATCAGCGCCTCGACGCAGTCATTACAGCCGTTGCGGGAGGCATACAGCAACGCGGTAAGTCCGCCGACGGGACGATACTGACCACGGGGCTCCGAGGAAAGCTGGTTCGGCCAGTCGGTATACAGAGCGCGAGGCTTGACGTCGGCGCCCTTGGAAAGGAGTAGCCTTGTCATCTCGACCGCATTTTTGGTCGCGGTGACAGCCCACATCAAAGCCGTTTGGTTTTGAAACTTCTCGACCGCGTTTACATTGGCGCCGGCTTTGATCAGCATCTCGACGATAGGCAATTCCCCCGTCTTGATCGCCAGCATCAGAGCGGTCTGTCCGTCATGATTCGGTGCCTCGACTCCCGCTCCGGCATCCAGCAGCATCTTCACCATCCGGACGTCGGCCAGCTTGACAGCTTCGGCGAGCGGAGCGGAGCCGAACTCATTTGTGACGTCCACTTTCGCTTTCTTCGCAATCAGCGCTTCGATCAATTCATAGTCGACCTTGTAGACCGCCCAGTGGATCGCGCGGGTGCCGTCTGGTTGTCCTTCATTCACATCCGCTCCGGCGCGAATTCTGTCGAGCGCCGTCTTGCGATTTCCGGCTTGAATGAGATCGGCGAGGGAACCGCGAGTCTGCGCCCCAATTGGCAGGAAGGCGGTGACCAGGCAACAAGCGGCAAAAATGAAGCGTTTCACTTGTTCCTCCAGTTAAACGACATTGGGGCCCAGTTTGTCATGGTGTGCCCAAAGACCCTTGGCCGCGTCATACAGGAACTTGTACGGATCTTTCCATGTTCGCGGGAGACCTTTCAGAACGCCTCCCTCCAGCATGTCCCTGGGGCCGTCGCCCTCCCGAACCTGTTTGAACAGGCGTTCCCGAACCTCTTCCATCATGTCCCGCTCCGCCTTGAATTCTGCTTTCGACATAATGGGCCCGTACGCGGGCACGATTCGCGTTTGTTCATTCGCGAGCTTCAGGAGGATATCCATCGAATCCACGCGGCCTCCGATCCACGCCCCGGTTAAGTAATCGAGCGCCGGATCGCGCAGCGGCGAGGCGACGTCGCCCACCGCAAGAACATTCGAGTTCCTGAAGAACACATAGATGTCGCCGTTCGTGTGGGCCAGGGTCAGATAGCCGTAGTCGATCTGCTCGCCACCCGTTTTCAGGGAACCGGTGGTCAGAAGCGTCTCGGTGGGACGGGCAGCTTTCGGGCGGGCTTTTTCATAGCGGCCTTCGACCTGAACCCAGTGGTCGGACGACATCCACTCCAGGGTGCGCTTGTGCGCGATGATTGTTGCCCCCGCCGCCGAGAACATCTCATTGTTGCCGGTCTGATCGGTGTGATGGTGGGTGTTGAAAAGCGTTTGCACTTTGGCGTTCGGCCCAAGTGCCGCCATGACCTTATCGCCCGATTTCGGAGCGCCGCAATCGACCAGCACGAAACCGTCTGTGGACGAGACGGCCACGACGTTCGCGCCGCCGCCGTCGATGACGGACAGCTTGTTCGCTTGTTGCGCTGAAAGAGTGCGCGCGGCGAGGACTCCTCCCGCAACGCATTGGAGGGCTTGTCTTCGATTCATTTCTAGATCTCAGCAATAGTGCCGGTGCTGTCGCCGAACTTGTCGCGATCCACTCCGACCTTCTGAAGCAGCGTCAGGTGAAGATTCGCGATCGGGGTGCGCTCCGGCAGCACGATATGCTGGCCGCCGAGTTTCAACTTGCCGTTGCCGCCACCGACCAATATGTTCGGCTCGGGGTAGTTGTCGTGCCGATCGCTGTTGCTCATGTTCGATCCGTACATGAAGATCGAGTGATCGAGCAGCGTTCCCTGGCCGTCGGGTGTTTCCGCCATCTTCTTAATGAAGTCCGCAAACTGTTCGAGGTGCCAGGTTTGGATTTTGACCAGCTTGTTGATCCTATCCAGCATGTTGGCGTGGTGCGATACGGGATGGAAGGAATCCGGAACACCGATGTGGTTGTAAGTCCGGTTGGTGCCTTCCGCAACCATAATGTAGGAGGCCACACGCGTGAGGTCCGCCTGATAAGCGAGAGCGACCAGGTCGAACATCAACTTCACCTGTTCGGGGAAGGAGTCCAACTCTCCCACGGGAGCTTCGGGAATCTTAAACGCGGAAAGATCTTTCGCCGCCGCCTTCTCGGTACGCCGCTCGATCTCGCGAACGCTTTCGAGATATCCGTCGAGAACGGCCTTGTCTTTGCTCCCGAGATCGCCCTTCAGGCTGTTTGTGCCATCCAGGATCAGATCCAGCAGGCTGTTCGTGCGTTTGCTGATTGACGCGCGCTCCTGCGGCGTGTCTCCCTCACCGAACAACTGCAGAAAGACCTTTCGCGGATTCGGCTCCATCGGCAAAGGTGATTCCGCGTCGCGGAAAGACAAAGTGGAATAGTATCCGCCGCCACCCGCCGCAGACTGCACGGTGGTTTCAGCGGCGACTTCGAGCGATGGCAGAGGCGTCTCCTGGCCGATGATTTTCGCGATCACCTGATCGAGAGTCGTGGCCATATGCGCGCGGGGCGCGCCGGTATCCGGGCGGGTAGCGCTGAGCCATGTGGCGGGAGTAAACGAATGAACCGAACCCGCCGTTGCGGCATTCTGCAGATTCCCGAAGGACGAAACATATTTCTTGTACGGCTCCAGCGATGCAAGGATCGGACTGAGCTTGAAATCGGCGCCGGAGCCGGACGGCGTCCACTTATCCAATGCCGGCCCATGCGGCGTGTTCCCCATGATCGCGCCGTGAGGAATATAGAAGAAGCCCGTCCGCAGCTTTGGAACCGCAGCGGTTTGAGCGAGAGCCGTGGCCGCGGGAACCATGGCTTCAAGAAACGGCAACGCCAGGCTCACTCCGGCGCCCTTCAGCACCGTCCTGCGGGATAGATGTTTTTTCGTTATGAACATGTTTTATCTCCTACAGATGCGAACCCTGCTTACGGAAAGCGTCGCTATTGACGATTCCCAACACGATCGAAGACAGCTTGTAGTTTTCTTTCGCGGCTGCCCGAACGATGGCACGAACTTGAGGCATATCGAAATATTCCAGCTGGCGGTTGACCGCGTACATCAGCAATCTCTCCGTCACGGTCCTCGCGAACACTTCCGGGCGCGCGGCCAGTTGCGCCCTGAGTTCCGAGACACCGTTGATCGCGACTCCCGTCGGTAGCACTGTACTGGCATCGATCGAAACTTTGGCCTCGCTGTCCATCGTCCGCCATTGCCCGATCGCGTCAAAATTTTCCAAAGCCAAACCGATCGGATCGATCACACCGTGGCACATCCGGCAACTCGCCTTGTCGCGATGCTGCTCAAGCCTCGCGCGGACTGTCTTGGGTTGTTCGCCGTCCTTTTGCGAGAGGTCGGTAGCGGTATCGGGCGGTGGAGGCGTCGGCGGAGTGCCCATCAGCTTTTCGAGCACCCACGCTCCACGCAATACCGGAGACGTGCGGTCGCCATACGAAGTCCGCAGTTGCACCGCAGCCTTGCCCAGCAGGCCGAAACGCGCTTTATCAGTGAGTGTGACCCTGCGGAACTGCGCGCCGGTGACGCCGGAAATACCGTAGTGGCGAGCCAGACGCTCATTCAGGAATGTATAGTCGGCAGCCAGGAGTTCAGCAACGCTTCGATCCTCGGAGAAGAGGCTGCTGATCAAGGCCTCCGCTTCCGTCGAAAAATCGCGCCGCAGTTGGTCGTCGAATGCGGGGAACAGCTTCGGGTCCGGAACGACTTGATCGAGACTGGTGAGATTTAGCCACTTCATTGCGAAACTCGTGGCCAGGCTGGAGGCTCTGGGATCGACGAGCATGCGTCTCACCTGTTTCTCCATATTTCCCGGACGCGTCAACCCATTCGTCGAGGCGAGCGCCAATAGTTCCTCGTCCGGGCCGGTGTTCCACAAAAAGAAGGAAAGCCGGGAGGCGAGTTCCAGATCGGTGAGAGCGAACTCGGCAGCCGCCCCTTTTGACCCGCGAATGCTTCGATACAAAAACTGGGGGCTGGCCAGCACCGCGGCCACGACCTGCTCGATTCCCTGGTCAAACGTGCCACCGTTACGGCGCTCCTCTTCATAAAACGGCATGAGCCGGTTCATATGTTCCGTTGTGACCGGCCGCCGGAATGCCCGTCGCGCCAGGGTTCCCGCGATTTGTCTGGCGCATGCCGCCTGGGCATTACCTACGGCTGCGCGCGTTTCTTGAGGTTTCGCGCTATCGCGCTCACGCTGCGCGCGCGCTTGCGCTTCGCCTTTTGAGGGATCGCAGACAAAGATCAGGGCACGGCTGCGAGTCGTCGACACGCCTGTGGCGTTGAACGGTCCGGCAACCACGACGCCGTCGAGAAGATGGGGTCTGCGGTCGGTGGGAGCCGCACCGCCAGTCAATCCGCCGTAGGGCTGCAGCCTTTCGAGGTTTTCGCTCGTCTCCACCTGGGGACGGTCGACGAAGGCCACGATAACGTCGCGCAACCCGGCTTTTGCCGTGACGGGAATCTTTGAGAAACGCTCCATGATCTGAGCGCGTCCGGTTCCAGCCGTGCGATCGACCAGAGATAGATCTGCCGCTCCGCCGAGTGACTTGCGAACCACGATCCGGCCATCAATCATGATGACCACCGTGTTCTCACGCTCCAGGGCATTGCTGTACGGGCCCACCGCAAGGTTATTGATGGTGACCTGATACTCGCCGTCGGCCGGGAAGTTGTGTTTGAACTTTATGCCGCCCCAGGTGCCTGGAGGCGGAGGGTCGTCCGGATTCTGGTTGGCCGCGATCGAGTACTTCACGCTGGAAACGCGAGGATTTGGATTGCCCACCGCGAGCTGAGCGATGTGCCGCGCCGCGGTAACGTACTGATCGAGGAACGCGGGAGATACGCTCAAGGCGTCCGCGATGTTGTCGAAGCCTTCCACCTGGATGTCCTGCGGCAGAACTTCCTTCGAGTTCACGTCCACACCCACCAGAGCTTTCACCGACGCGGCGTACTCGGTGCGGTTCAGGCGCTGGATAGGCACGTAGCCGGCCTTCGGACTTTTGGCACGGGAGTCACCGGCCGCTGAGTCCAGTACGCTCTCCATCCAGGCGACGAAGGAATCGACATCCTTCTGCGCCGGCTGCGGACTGCCCGGGGGCGGCATCTGATGCCCGCGCAGCTTGCGCAGAGCCTTCTCCCAGACTTGCGCGTCATCCCCAGCGGATTGGAGCTTCAGACGATCCAACACCACGCCGTCCAACGCCAAGCCACCAGTCTTCAGCCGCGTGTTGTGGCACGTCACGCAGTAGGTGTTCAACATCGTGAGATGTTGATCCGCCTGCGCCACGGTGCTCTGCGCCACGGTGCTGGTCTGCATAAACGCCGGAGAGGCGATCAGAATCAGAAGAGCGCTCACGGAAATGAACTGCTTCATAGAGTACAACCTATCGCTCGATCAACGATTTGCAGTGGAACACCCATAATCGGGCGCGCGCCTCTTTTTATCACAAACGCCCGAGCTAACCCAACTTAGCTTCCTTTGTTCTTCTCATCAAAGACCATGGGCTCCCACAGTTCAACCTTGTTGCCCTCAGGATCCATGACCCACGCAAATTGTCCGTTCTCGTGGGACTCCGGACCCTGGTGGATCTTGATGCCGCCTGCCTTCAGCTGCTCGATCATCTCTGCCATGTTATCGATGCGGTAATTGATCATGAAGCTCGATTCACTCGGGCTGAACCAGCGGCTCTCCTGATCCGCCAAATGCCAGGCGGTCACCCCGCGGTCCTCGGCTTTGTCGTCCGGCCACCTCAGAACGGCACCGCCCCAGTCTGCCAGCTGCATGCCGAGGTGCTGCTGGTACCAGACCTTGAGAGCTTTGGGATCCTTCGCTTTGAAAAAGACGCCACCGATTCCCGTGATCTTGGCCATGTTGTTCTCCTCAAGAACTCCTCGATTTGTTTTCTTTGCTACGCTCGTTTTCGCCCGACGAAAAGCAACATTGCTAAGGCAGCTGGTCGCCGAAGCGGAAGCGTTGACTGTAGATGAATTTTGTTGATGAAGAGTCCTCAGATTTCAACAGGCTGATGAGATCTGAGGTTTGGAAGAGCTTGAAAAGAAAATCGGGGCGAGAGGATTCGAACCTCCGGCCTCTTGGTCCCGAACCAGATTTCGAGGCTTATTGAAACGCGTAGAAACGTGTGGATTTTTGATGCTTTGGATTGAACCGTTTGGGGCTCCCTAGGGCAGCCTTGTTGAAACGTGTTGAAATAGGAGGATTCTATAGCTACAAAATTATCTACATTTGCTTTTCGCCATATGGTTCTGCCATACGACGAAGTAACTGGGGAAATTCATGGCGAATTTGCAATTCGCCACCCACAGCTCGCCGACTCGCGAACACCTCATGAAATAATCCGAGCCAGGCTGGAGTTCCGGCAATATCGGAGAAAGATCTGAACTATCTGAGAGGAACGGAGGTTAGTAAACTGTCCCCGTGCAAGTGGCGTTCTTCCCTTGGCTTCGACTAAAGGAACCCATCGTCCTCGAGCCGCTGACGTTCGTACCGTTTCGCGACCGCAACGGCAGAATGCACCCCACACTTGCCGATCTCGAAACAGCACTGAACGACATCATGAGCGGATATGTCGATGAACGCGGGCGTCCCATCACCAATTGCGTGGTCGTCACGCACGCCCAACGGACTCCTCAGTGGGATCTTGCCGATGAGGACCATGACCGCGTAAGTCGCTCTGCCCAGATCCTCTCGGTGGCGGCGATCGCCAAGAACGACTACAACACGAACATCGGGTGCTATGCGAATGCGAGCGTCTTCCAATTCTTCCGGCAGCGCTTCAGCATTCCTGTTGACTACATTGCCATCGGTACGCGACGACGCGACGGGTCGACGATGGATGGCGGATACCGGCACGGCGACATCAAATTCTCTGTGCCACTCCAAGCGAATTCGTTCGGTCACGCGTGCGTCGACATCCCACTCGCGGAAGCCATTTTGCGCGCGAGCACCGCAGGCTCGGCGGTAGGCTCCCGTATCCTCCCTGCACTCACTTTCTTCAATCTCGCTAATACCGATAGTGACGTCATGCAACAGGAAGCAGAAATCATCCTCATGGGCAGCGCGTTCGAACAACTGCTCGGTGTTGACGCGAGCGCTCGCGCAATTAGTCAAGCCGTCGGCGACCTCTTGCAACACTACGGGAGCATTACCGTGGCCCAAGCCATGACTTCCCGCACGAGTATCCTCGTGGACGCCAAGTGGAAGGCGGCACAAGAAGCATGGTACGTCCACCGAAAATGGACAGAGGAGTTCTACCAGCTCAGAAACGAATACACCCACGGCGGCACAGTAACTTGGCGGTCGTGGGGATGGTACCCATTAGAACATGCCGTGATGGCCGCCTTCATGTTTCCCCTGCTGCTCAAACTGTTGCTCGCAAAGGAAGGCTATTACGCGCTGACGGAGGAGGACGAGGGCGGCATGGCGACGATCGACAAGCTCTTGGCCGTGACTGGTTGGGGGCAACGTGTCGGCCCGACGAGTAACAATACAGGATGGCAAGAGACGCTCTTCGGAGGAAAACACGACCTCGCCCTCCATCGTGCGGTTACGCGAGCGGTAGCAGAGCTTCAGCAACAAGGCATCATGCCGCCAGAACCACAAAACGACACCCCCTAAGCCGCGCTTCTCGGATAGGTGGCGCATCTGGACCCAAGCTCACCGACACATTCATAAGGAACAACGTCTGTTTAAGCTGTTAGTTCGGCTGGATAACAGTTCAATTGGCGAACGTTTCTTATAAATCTTTCGCCTGATTGTCCACGCCCACCCGGCCAGGATTCACACCCCGTACCGTTCAAAAATAGAAACGGGCGCGTTGGGATCGCAGGTTGGCCGGTGAACATTTCTATCAGAAAATCACAGCTTCTCAGCGTGTCGGCATGAGGAAATGCTCGTGTTCGACAGCAGACACGTTATGGGAGCCCACGTCGTCGGCTTCCGCCTGCTCAGAGCGCTCCCAGTCGAGCAGCGCCAGTTCCCCCCTCTGACACCTGATGAGCCCAGTTCATGCTGCTGGTCGATGGTAATAGTTCAACAGCCCGCCCAGCCTCTGACGCCGTTGTACTGTGCCGGCCGTTTCAACTGACGTCGTTAGCGGAACGATCAGTCGGTTTCCGA
>Ga0137465_1000255_pt1 | contig 32473 bp, 47 predicted proteins | sample EasRivERMGT828_2_FD_104906 | JGI IMG/M metagenome (GOLD analysis project Ga0137465, IMG submission 104906) | Soil microbial communities from meander-bound floodplain in the East River, Colorado, USA - East River MetaG ERMGT828_2 | ecosystem: Environmental > Terrestrial > Soil > Floodplain ... | reverse complement strand
GACAGTTTATTTCTATGAGGGCGTAAGATGATTAGTATATCACGAATGATGATGATTGTAGTAGTTGTTTCATCTATAGCATATGCATGTGGTGGTACTGATTTGCCGCAACCTAGACCACCACATAAATTTTGTATCAATGGTGTAGTCTATTATGAGTTTAGTGAAGGGGTGACTGTTGGTTATAACCATGATGGAACATTGACTAGGTGTCAGGGCATATAGGGGTGCAGTGATGGAAAAGAAAACATTAGAGGAATTATTTAGTGCAGGATATGAAGGCATCAATACTGTAATGAAGGAGGTTGATAAGAAGGCATCTGTTTTTCCGAATGACGTGCATATAGTACAGACACAGTATTTGTTGAGAGCTATATTCTCGTCGATGGTGAAGATGGATGCTATCGTAGAAGTGTTGGTAGATGTACGTGATAATAAGGAAGATAGAGCTGTGATGCCATATACAGATTTGGCGAATGCAGCATCTATCTTACATGGTATTCCATGGCCGACAACATTGCAGGGCACATGTAGTGAAGAACAGAAAGCATATGATGCTTTAATGAGTAGGTTGGTGGATCTGAATTATCATTTAGCATTTACTAGAAAGGAGGTACAGTCTGATGAGTTTCCAGGATTAGATATGTCGAAGGAGCCTAGGACAAGGTTAGCAACAGAGGAAATAGCTAATGCTATTAGAACTAGTGGAACGGATTTATTACAGTCTCAGCTACAAGATAGTAGAAATCGCATCGAGCATCTGGAGAAGTGTCTTGAGTCAAGTCGTGCTGTGGTAGAGAGACAGCGGTTAGAGATTGTAAAGTTGAATGCAATAAATAGATTTGGAGATATATTACGTGAACCATATACCTTGACAGGACAACCAGCAAATGTGATACAATTTACATGCAGTACTGGTGGAAAATTTGGTGATTGTAGATCACATATAGATGCTCCATATTGTGCTTCATGTGTTGAATATACTTGGAACATAAGATACATCATAAGATATATGATGTTCGCAAAGAGTAAGTAAAAGGAATATCGTTGTTACTCTATATAAGGAGAAGCATAATGAGACGAATTCTATTTGGTGTAATTTTGCTAGGAATGATGTTGGTAGTGAGTGATGTAATGGCTCAGCCAATCTCTGTAGATATCAATAGAGCTAAGCTGCAATGGTCATGGACTATGTTAGCTGGGTCATCGCCAATTGTAGACTTTGAGATGAGATGCGGACAGACACCTAAGAACTATACAAAGATGACGGTGGTTGGACCAACCATAACGTCTATGGATATTAAGGATGCTATTACAGGTGTTGGTAATTGGTTCTGTGCAGTAGCTGCTCGTAATCAGTTTGGAACATTGGTATCTGGTGAAGTCCCTTTCGTCGCGGGGTCAGCCCCAAGTGGGACGCTGACCTTAATAATAGTAGCGCAGTAGAAGTTATAGAGGTTCTTGAGATTAGAATTGGAAGTGTGATGTGAGCCTTAAAGGATTCCAATATGGACATGCTCCATTAGGAGCTTGTTTAAAGAACGCTAAGAAGAAGAAATGTTGGAGAGGGCATAAATTCACACATGTAACTGTAGACTCGATGGGTAAGAAGCATAGGATATGTTATAAGTGCATCTACTACAATAGGAATATGCGCCTTAGAAAAGCACGTGCTGATGTGAGTTACACGCGTGCTATGGCGCGGATTGGAAAATTTTAATGCGTATAATTGCATTAGCAATACTTATGCTTCTTACCCACGCTTTAGATGCAGCGGCACAGACTGCATGGACACAATGTGCTGTTGAATGGGGGACGTGTCAGTTTCTAGGTAGAAAGATAGTGCGGTATGGTGGTAACGGTACGTATTTCAGTGGCGTATATGAGAATGGTGTAGAATGTAATAACGATACGTTTGGTGATCCTATATATGGTGTTGTGAAGTCATGCCAATATGCTAACTTAGATGATACATCAACGCCTCCACCAGTAAATACAGTAACTAAGGTACCAACATCAGGAAGCGTATGGACTAATGGTGTCGTAGCATGGGCAGGTGCACCAGAATGTTTAGATGCAGGGCTATTACCAGCATCTACGTCTGGTGCTATAGATGCTGGTGCTCTAGTTGCAGGGCACCATTGTCCTAAGCCTGGGTTAGATGCGAGTGGATGTAAGGAATGGTTCGGTGCAGCACCAGATATAGGAGCATGTGAGCCTATGCCACGTGGACCAGGAACTCCGCCTATGGGAACATTAACAATGAAGGTGATACCATGATAGAAGAATGCAACGTGAGATTACCTGATAACAACGATTTTGTGAATTGTGGTAAGGAAGCAGTGGTCACATTTACTAGGGTGAATACTGCAATGCAAAAGTATAATCGTTGTAAGTACCACGCAGAACTTGAAATAAGAACGTTGTGGCTTTATGTAGATCAGATAGAGAAAGTGCAGGATACGTTGAGGATGATAGGACAATGATAGAAGCATTAGAGTTTTTGACTAAGGTAGAGAATGGTATAAACTGTAAGTGTCGTGCTTCTCTACATCTATTTCATAGTGATGACATATTACCACGTGAAGGAATGCTAGTTTTGAAAGTTGAGGCTTATGTTGGGAAGGATAGACATGCCTCAGAACTAATATTTCGTGAGGAACATCTATTTGATAATAATGTATTGGAGATCATGCGTGATATGTTCGTGAGGGATTTTAATGATGCATATCGAAAAGCTTTTTCTGATGCATTAAAAGTGCAAAGTAAGGGTAAAGGGCCGACTATGGCTTGAAAATCGTGCCTGGAGGCTGCTAGACCCCTTAGAATCGATTTTAAAGAGGTATTAGATGCGTGTAATGGTGATAGACTACGAAAGAATTCAGAAAGAAGCACCAGAACTAGCGAAAGGCATGATGGAATCAGAAATGATTAATGGTGCTGTGATACTACCGTGTGATATTATGGAACAGTTAGAGAAGTCTGGCATGGTGTACTATGTAGAGAAGGAGGATAAATGTCATTAGTGTATGACCTGAAGATGTTTGCAGAAGTGCACGGCACTAATGCTGGCGACTATGTTGTTGGAGACGGCGTAACTAACGACAACTCTGCTTTAGATACTTGTATCCTAGATGCGTTGGGTGCTCATGGTGATGATAACAAGATATATGGCTATCATGTTGTCTACATTCCAGAGAATAAAGAGATACTGCTAAGCAACTTACAGATTCTTGATTATCGTGATATACTATTTGTAGGTGCAGGGCGTAGCTCCGTATTCAAACAGCAAGATGGTGCTGGTGGTATAATCACTTTCGAGCGTTGTAAGCATTACGGCTATTGTAATATGAGCATAGACTATAACGGTGCCCCTAAGTTCGGTGGTATGAGGAACTATGAAGCTAATGGAGCATGGATAGTAAGCAATAACTTCTATGATTCTCGACCAGTAGGTATCGCAATAGACAATGGTGATCGATATGCTATCGTGTTTGGTAGTGGACCAACGCCATCACGTAACATCTACTTTGGTGAGAACAACATTAAGGATTTGCAATGTGAGTTCGACCATATGCAAGGTGCGTTGATTGAAGACAATATAAGTTTGAATGCGCCTACGACCTGTGCATTTGGTACGTTTGGTATCAACAACGGTGATAAGAATAGAGATATCATTTACAGGAATAATAAAGTTATCAACCCAAAGTCGAAAGCTTTCCAAATAACTAAAGATACGGCTGAGATAAATGATACTGAGTTCGGTCATATATCTGTAATTGGTAATGAGATTGAGTTCAGTACGTTTAGTGGGCAAGCGTTTCTTGTGGGTACAGGTAACAACAGCATACCACAGGTCACCGATAAGTTTCATCATATATGGTTCGATGGAAATAAGATTACCTACGGTGCTGAATGCCTTTCTATGCATTGGGAGTCATCGCCGATTGCTTTTATGGGTCCAGCTAGTGAGCAGGGGTTCAGGTTTGTTGAGTGCCAAGTTATGAATAATATCTTTCATGGTAATCGTCGTAATGGAGGTTGGGTTATTCTAGCAAAGAATTGGGATGGTGGACGAGTAGAAGGAAACAGAGTACTCAATGTTCCGTATGGTATCAATATGATGCAACCAATAAGATGTAGTGTGCAGCATAATGTTGTGAATGCTCTGTATAGAGGAAACGTAGTAGACCGTAGCCGTGGTGGTAATAGAGTTGATGCAACTAATAAGTTGCTGGGGCATACTGATGTAACGTTTGAGGTAATAGGTGGTGCACAACAGGGCGATGTATTTGAATCACCAACATTATGGAATGAAGCAGGGCAGTTGATAGAAGCATGGGCTGATTGGATACCTGGAGCTATCAAAGCCGGTGGTACTGCTTCTAAGACTATGGCGATAACAGGTATTAGTTATGGGGACCATATAGAAGGTCTAGACATCACTGCTAGTTTGCAAGGTTGTGTTATAAGTGGAGTGATCGAGCCAGCTGGAACGCTAGTTGTATCGTTAAAGAATGGAACTGGTGCTAAGAAAACATTTGGTGCAACGTACATAGTGGTGAAAATTTCTAAGCCATTATTCGTGTGATAGAATGGTTCCAGGTTATATTATATACGACAGCATTGATCAGACTGGCTATTACTTTGTTGAGGATGCGACTAGTGATAGCACGTCCTATGATAGTACGTCCTATTATAATCTAAGACGATCAGTAACTGGAAGATGGCCATCATCTATATGGTTAGATGAAGAACAGAAAGAGATACTGCGTAGACAGGCTTTCAACAATTTCTTGGATGTTATACGATACAGGTATGCTAAGCTGATGTTATGGAAGTACGTTCCAGTGAAGTCTAAGTACATTATGATTCCAACCAACAGCATGCTACAGCGTTGGGATAAATAATTTCCAGTAACTAGTGGTGTGATGTGTATAATCGTCATGGGGTGCTGGAGGTAACGAATGCGAACAGAGTTGTTGGAATCATATACTAAAAGAGATGCGATGAACATCGCTAACAGATTGATCCGAGAAGTCGTTGACTATGAGGACTTGGATTATAAGCGATGGCACATGACTAGCAACAACTTACAGCTAGTTGGTGGTACTGAGCCGAAAGATTTAACAGTACAGGATGCATCTACAGTACGCCGACAAGCATATAAGCTGTACATGGAGAATCCGTATGGTCGCGGCATCATACGAACCATGAATAAGTTTATATTTGGTAAAGGTGTTGATACAGAATCGATGGAGAAGAACGTCAACAAGAAAAAAGAGATTGAGAAGTACCTCAAAGATTGGAGAGCGTATAACCATTGGGAGTTAACACAGAAAGAAACTAGCAATAGATCGTTCAGGGATGGTGAACTGTTTTGGTATAACTGGTCTAAGGGTAAGAAGCAGATACCACGATTAGAGTTCATCGAACCTGATCTTGTTGATTCAGATAAGCATGAGTTAGGTATCGAGCTAGACTCTAAAGATATGAGCCAGGTAAAAAATTATTGGGTAAAGAAACCTGGTGAGCAAGCCAATCTAGCTGTAGCGTATGATGCGAAAGACATAGTGCATATCAAGCTATTCGTTGATCGTAATGTAAGACGTGGACGATCTCTGTTTGAGCCAGTGTTTGGTAAGATCAAAATGCATGACGACTGGCTAGATCAACGTATGGTATTAAACAAAGTGCGTAGTGCTGTTGCTCTAGTAAGATATGTGGAGGGCACGCAGGTACAAGGCGCGCGAATAGTACAGCAAAATAAAGATAATTCTGATCCGCGCAGAACAAATAAAACTCAAGCGTTCAAGTCAGGGTCTATCTTAACTGCACCAGTAGGTACTAAGTATGAAATGCTATCGGCTAATTTAGGCGCATCAGATGCAGCTACTGATGGTAGGAACATTTTATTGGCTATTGCTGTTGGTATTGGCTTCCCAGAAATGTTTCTCACTGGTGATTACTCTAATGCTAACTTCGCGTCGACGTCAGTAGCACAGAGTCCGTTCGTTAGAGAGTTTGAGGACTGGCAAGACTTCTTTGACTTCTACATAAAAGAGCAGTACAAGATAGTGCTGAGGATGGGACAAGAAGATGGTCTGGTTCCTAAAGACATAGACTATGAAGTCAAGAATGAATGGCCTACACTGACGTATGAGGATTTCGTACAACAGGTAACAGCACTCGGTCAGCTATTTCAGAACGGCATCATCAGTAAACGTACATATGCTGCGAAATTGGATTTCGATTACGATGAAGAAAAGAAGTTGATAGACAAAGAAGAAAAAGAGCAGGCAGCTAAAGACATGGATGATTTTGGTAATTCTTTTGGTGGTGAAGATGATGAAGAGTCTGAGGAAGAAGATTTAGCTGCTAGTACTGCAAAAGAATTAGCTGCTTTGAAAAGGATTAGAGAGTCTAGGGCTGTGTTGATTGGTAAGAAAAAGAAATTAGCAACTAAGCGTAAGAGAGTCAGAGTATGAATACTGCACAGGCTGTTGCTGAAGCAATAACGCGTGTTCGCGCATATACTAAGACTGTCAAAGGCAAGGAAGTAAATGTCCGCCAACATGTACGAAATTACGATGCAGCTGATGAGATGGGTAAGACAGTGGAAGTGACTGATGAAGCGCTAGACGTTATATCTAATCATGTTATTGATGAGAATTTTACGCTTCAGGATATCATTGATGGTTATACTACTGGTAGATCAGACTATAAAGTTGCTAATATAGAAGTTGATGCCGAGTATGATGAAGATGGCGAAGAGTATGAGGATGGTGGAGAAATTGGTAGTGTACTAATGCTAACAGGACAAATAATAGATACTAAAACTGGTATAGCAGTAGCTGACTGGAGTAGGACATTGGATTTCGATGCTAGTGCTGCAAAACACGATTCTTTCTTTGTAGATGAGAGACATCAAGGTAAGGGGATAGCTACTGACTTTAACGCTAGAGCGTTTGATATGTATCGGAAGGTTGGTCTTGGTGTTGTTACAACATACGCTAACGGTAATCGTAAGACTGGTGTTGGCCGATATGCCTGGGCTATGCAGGGATTTGATTTTCGTGACGCTAGTAAAAAAGATATGATGAAAAGCACATTCGCAGAATACCTTAATGATCTAAAACTACCTGAAGCTGCTGCTCAGGTAGCTAAGATGAATCACTCTTGGGAGATAGCATCATTTGTTGTAGACGGTAAGAAGGTTGGTAAGAAATTTATGATAGACATAGCACCAGATTGGAATGGTGTAATGAAACTCAAAGATACTGAACCATCTTGGAAAATGTTCAAAACATATAAAGAGAACGCCAAAGGGAAAGGAACCAAATAATGCTTGAGCAACAATCTAAGATGTTGTCTAAGGATAGTGCTGGCTTTCATGTAGAACTGTTTCGCAATGAGGATGCTATAGTCAAGGCTATGCGTAAGAAGGGTTTGGCGTTCCCAGAGTTCCACGAACCTAAGAAGTCTATGAAAGAATCAACACTAGCTGATGTATCGTACGATCTTGATGTGTTGGAAGCTGAGGTTAAGGTAAAAGCACATCAGAGGAAAACTAAAACTGGTAAGATAGAAGATGTAGATGCCCATACACGAACAGTTGTGTACCATGGTACGAGGGATAGTGTATTAGATTCTATACTTGCTAAAGGTTTGATACCTCAGAACTATAGCAATTGGAATTGGAATTTAGATGATAAGCCAGAGGATGTAGTATATGTCTCTAAGAGTTTAAAAGAAGCTATTGATTTTGGTAAGGCTGCTGCTTCTTACAATCCTAAAGCAATTAGTGCTGCAGTAAATCCTAAAACGACTTGGGCTGTCATTGAAGCACATGTACCAACTAACATTAACATGGAGAAAGATAAGCGTGTAGAAAGTGGTAATGCTTTTATATTGAAGGAGGTTAATCCAAAATGGTTTAAGAAAATTCACTTTTATGGTCTTACTCCTAAGATGGGAGTACACATGCCAGTCATTAAAAGAACTGTAGACGTTAATGAGACAGTGACATCTTTCACTAAGGTGTATATACCATTACCAATTAATCATTTATTTCTTAAGAAAAAGAAACTATCAGAAGCCCAAGTGAGAGTGAAGGCACATGCTCGTGTGCGTAAAGGTCGTCAACAGTTCGTCAATACCTATACTCGTGAGAACAAAACAGCACAGAAGTTGAAGTTGATAGGTGTTACAAAGATTGAAGAAACGACGATCAGAAAGATACTTGAGCGACATGATGAGAAGATACTAAAGAATATTCCAGTTATTGGCGTATTGGGTGGGAACAACTTCGCTAAAGCGTGGAAGGTTGCGAATGCTGATGACTCTAGTGGTGCTAAAGGCGTTGCTGGGTTCTATAGCGAGAAGAACGGTATGATAATTCTGAATCGTGATACTGTGCGTACGTTCGGTTGGCGTTCGGTGTTGGATCATGAGATAGGGCATTCGGCATACTACCACAGCAAGAATGCACCTAACTGGGTAGCCAATACTATGAGCGACAGAAGCTTTGATAGGTTCACTCGTTATTCGCGCGAAGGAACACATGAAGCTTTCGCAGAATCATACATGGCGTACATGTCGGCTGGTGGTAAGGCAAAAAATGCTAGATTCAAGAGAGTGTTCAATTCTATCAACGATGTAATCTCTGGCGTTCACAATAAGAACTACTGGAAGAGCTATAGGAAGTTCATCGAGCCTAGCATTGAGATGGATGAATAGGAGTCTAAATGGATATTGAACTGACAAGAATAGACACTGGTGAACAGGAGATGGTTACAGTACCAGATACAATCGTATTGACTAAGGGAGCACAGAAAGGTGATACGTATGTAGTTGGTAGATGGCGCCCTATGCCTAATGATATGTTGCAATCTTGGGCATATCGAAATGGGTATGAAGTTCCAGAGGTAGTGCAAGAAAGCATATTAGTTACAGACCCTAAGATGTATCCTACCACCGTCATGTCTAAGGATGAGTGGCCAGGATTAGAAGAAGCCACCACTAAAGTCAAGCGACATCGGCGTATATCAAAGAAGGGATTTATTGGTTCTGTTAAGCAGCATCAAAGAAAAATTCCTGATTTAGAGTTCGATGTTCAAGATGGTACTTGGCGAGGCAACTCATTGAAAGGAACTTTGGATAGAGAGTACAAAAGATTGATGGAGAAATATGAAGGTCTTGCTGAATTGTTGAAAAAGGATAAAATTAAGGTTACGATTGTAGACGCTGAGTCTGGTAAGGATTACAGCATGGAAGATGGCGGTGGACTGTATGATTACCATGGTAAGATAATTGTGTCTACAGTAAGAGATCGTCTTGCTCCTATGCGCCACCAGATTGGTAGTGGTGCTTACTTAACAGATACTACTTTTGAAGGAGCATTTCGTCATGAGATTGGACATCATATTTCATGGCTTACTAGAGTTGACGATTCAGCTTTTATGCGTGCTGTAAGCCATCATATGAAGTTAGATGGATTGGATGATACTAAAGGTACTCAGCGGCGACAATGGCTTAAAGACAATATCTCTGAATATGGTAGTGTAAATTACAATGAAGCGTTTTCTGAAGCGTTTGCAGCATATACCCATAAGAACTATGGCACTAAGGGTAAGCTACCAAGTGAGATAGAGAAGGTTATAAAGAGTATTGTGCATGCAAAGAAATTGAAGGAAGCAATTAGAGTTAGTGCAGCAATGCGTGTCTTAGCAGAGAAGATGGTACGAGTCAAAGCGCATAAGCGCCGCGATAGCAAAACAGGTAAGATAGAGGATGTTGATGCTTTTGTAAGAGATACAAAAGACAAGCTACAATCTGGTGAGAAGCAATACGATCCAGATAATACAACTCCTATACAAACAAAGATCACGTTGAGCAAGACTCAGATCGGTAAGATCGGAGAGCAGTTAGCTATCAAACTCAAAGGTGGTGTGCCTCTTGGAAATGTACTGGGTCAGACTAGAAACAATCTAGCGTATGATGTAATCAATACAAAGACTAAGACGCTATACGAGATTAAGGCTGGTGCAATCAGTAACGCTCGTGACGTGCAGAAGTGGAGACTGACTAAGGGTGAGCCGTCGCAAGCAGAGAAACTGTTCCTTAACCGCGCTACGGTTAGTGCGAAGTTGATGTACAATCGTGGTAAGGAAGGTAAGATCATCGCACGTAAGATGGCGTTGCAGAAAGAAGTTGAGCGGTTGACAGGACACAAATACAAAACTAAGACGCTGACGTTCATCATCAACCCAGATACTAGAACGGCTGACTCGTATGAGTTTGAAGGGTTGCATCCTACCATACGATGGTACAGTGACCTAGCTCGTAAGGGTTACAAGCGTAGTGTGAAATACTGAATAGCGTTATGTATAGTAGGAGGATTATATGGCTGTAATAGAGATTACGATTGGGATAAAGTATTCGTGTAACAGGTGTGGCTTAAAGAAGGTTGGCGTCGACGTGCCTATCAGAGAAGCTGGTCAGAATGTAATACAATGGATGAATAGTGTTGTTGGTAACGGGATTAAGGAGGATCATCACCGTCGTGCGCCTTATTGTGATGCGACTAGCGTTCAAGATTTGATGATACCTGTAACTGAAGGAGAACTAATAGGTACTCCTACTAAGAATTGATGGAGGTGATATGTTATCGAAGCATCAGACAAGACAGTTGAAGGAAGGTAAGTCAATAACTGTAGAAGAAGCACTTGAGATTCTTGAGGCTCAGTTAGATGAGGATGAAAAGAAAGTGTTGGAAGGCTTTAAGATAACATTGCAACAGTTGAGAAAAGGCAAGTTGTTAGAGGCAGTTGGAGAAGAACCAGATGAGGAGACAGTATGAGCCACGCGTATAGCAAAGCAAAGAAGCATAGAAGGTTTAGACGTAAGAGAAGTGGTCCCATCCCAGTGATGACTTCAACAGAACGTAACGAAAAGAAACGGAGAAGCAAATGAGATTGATAGATACCAAATACCATGTAACAGATGATGGTAGGATTATCAAGACAGGTAATGGTCAAGAAGTACCGATGGATGAACCGATGTTCCTGTTTCGTGCTCGTGACTATCTAGCCGTACCAGCATTAGAGTTTTATCAGCAGTTGTGTATCGACAATGGCTGTACGGACTACCAGAAGCAGAGTATGGAAGATATGATAGAGAAGTTTAAAGAGTTTGCTGCCTCTAGCCCGACTATGAAGCAGCCAGGAATTACGGAGGGAAAATGAGTTCAGGCATACTGTGTAGGAACTGTGGTAAGGATGTTGATTTTCATGACGATGAATTGTGTGATAATATTTGGAAAACTAATAAGGAGAAACAAGTGGCTAGAATGATTGGTAACGGCAAGGGTGAGTCGTGTGGTTCATGTAAGTTTTTCTTTGCAGATGAAGGCGATAGATTTGGAGCGTGTCGTCTTAATCCACCTAATGAGAATGAAGGATTTCCTACAGTTCGCACTAACAATTGGTGCGGCCAGTACAAGAAGGAACCAGAAGATGATGAACTGATGGAGTCAGTTCCTATACAAGACCCAATAATAAGTAAGGGGTGAGTGATGGAAGATTATACAGGTGGCAATGAGTTTGCAGATATGTATGGGCATAGTAAAAGTTGGACGATTGAAACGATTGCGTATCTAGCTAAGAACGGCATAGACAAAGAGAAAAACTATTCACTTGGGTATCATCAAGGAGCAATGACGATATATTGGGGTGATACAGCGGCATGCATATGGAAGATACCTGAGGACTTGGATAGGATAGTTCCAGAACTACGCAAATTTTTTGGGGTACATGAGGAGTGTGCTCGTTGCGGACCGACTACGCATAGTCGCGGCGAAGGTGATTTAGATTTTCACTGTTCTACTTGCTGGAAAGAGTTAGAGGCTAATGTAACTAGATCATCCAAGTCTAATATTAGGTTATCAAAGAGAGTGATAGAGTTAGAGAACGCCATACGAGAGCATCGCGACGCTAAGGCAGATGACAGGTGTTGGGTAGACGACATTGATTTATACAAGGTGTTGGGCGATGGTATCGAGCCAGATATCTGTATTGGCAATCCACATGAAATGTTTGCTAACTGTAAACGGTTTATTGCTATGCGTTGCTCTGGTGGTAAGTGGAAATCATATCAAGAGTTAGAGAAAGAACTTGAAAATGCTAAGGCTAGATTAGTTTTGCTTGATAAGGCAATTGGCGGTGCAGCAAGTTTTGCATGTACTAATTGTGGTCACATCATGTAAGGGGGTTTATGAATGGGTGACATACAGATAGTGAAAGTGTTGGTTGACCCTAAGAGAGTTGCAGCATTGATGTTTGATAATACGTTTAAAGCATTAGTGACTGCAACAAGGAACAAGAAAGTATATGCTGTTGGAATACATTCAGCAACATTAGAAAGGGAGGGCTATAAAATCGAAGAAATCATCGCAGCAATAGAGAAGGTAGGCTAACCCCTTACTTTTAACGCTGCGTTCGTCCTGGAGGCTGTGGAGGGCCTTGAAATCGTGATATGAAGGGGTGTAGAAAGAGATATTAGATGAGTAAGCTGTTATTTTTCTTGTTTTTGACTATCATTAGCTGTTTTGATGTTAAACCTATTGAAGCAGCAAATCGTTGGATAGCTCCATCTGGTGGGCTGACAACAGGCGATTGTCTAACTTCAGCAACGGCTTGCACTAGAGATCGTGCTTATGCGGTAGGTGTAAATGGTGCAGCAGAAGAACTCATATTCAAGCCTGGTATATATCCGAATTGGGTAGAATTTCAAATTCAGAAAGGTGGTAATTCAAATACTTCACGGTGGGTTCTTCGATCTCAATTTCGTCGTCAAGCAATCATCCAGCCAGTAGCTAGTGCCGGTGCATTTAGAGTTGAGCGCAGTTTTACTACAATACGTGGATTTAGAGTAGAAGGACATGGAAGTGGAGTAACTGGCGGCACTTGTATGGGTATTGGTGGTACTCCAGCCAAGCAGTATATAACTTTTGAGGATAACCAATGCTATAAGATGGGTGCCATGGGCATTTATGCTGGTGGCGGTGTTGCGCAGACAGATTTTAAATTTCGCTACAATAACGTCAACGGCACTGGATACAATACAAGTTTACCAACTTCAGAAGTGTTTTATGTTGGGACTAATTCGAGCGTTGCAGGCATTAAGACTGAGCGTTTTGAATACTATGGAAATCTGTTACAAGATTGTACAAGTCAGGTGTGGGACTTAAAAGATACCGCGTATGATATTAATGTTCATCATAATATAGTTGAAGGCTGTACGACAAACGGGCCTGGTAGAATTACGAACGATTCATCTGTTGGGTTAGTAGCAAATGTACGCAACTTACAACCGAACCCGACACTCAATAAGGTGCAAGATAATATCTTTCGTGATTTGATTGGTTATGATACTCCTGGGAAGCTGCTATATAATGATCATAACGCTAGCATCGCTTTCAACAGAAACGTTTTCTATGATACGGCACCATCGATGCCTATCATGTATTTACGTAGTGATAGCAGTACGATGGACTTGCGTAACAATACTGGTTGTAATACTTCCGGTACGATCACTGATGAGGATGGCGGTACGCTTGAGGCGCTTACTTCCGGCACTTCGCTTAACTTAGCTCAGTCATTTTGTAACAGTGAGGTTCAACGTATTATTGGTGGTATAGCAGTAAGGCCAGTGATAGCTACTGCGGAAGTAGGTTTAGTAGCAGTTAATAAAATACGTATTGTGCTTACTAACGCAAGTAGAGCTGCAATAGATGGTGCAGAAATGGTTGGTAACACAACTAGAATCGCCGCAGTGAACCATGCGCTCTGTACTCTGTCTGGAATGACTCCTGCTAGAACGATTACCGCCAGTGCGGTAGTTGGATTGAACACTATAGATTTCACGTTATCAGGTAACGCCGATAGTGATGATGTGCCTCTCTTATCATGTTCGGCCGCAGCGTTCAAAAATACTGGTGAGATTGGTGATGCATGGATTAGTGATCTAGCAACATCAGCGGCCATCACTAATCAGCCGGTGACGAACAATATTAAAACTCCTGTTGTACCACCTGCTGCTCCGATACAATTCTATATATCGACTACTGGTAGTGATTCTAATAGTTGCGCTGCTGCACAAAACATTTCTACTCCAAAGCTAAATCTCATAGGTGGTAGTGGTGTATTGTCTTGTCTCGTTCCTGCTAGAGGTGACATCGTAAATATTCGAGCAGGTACATATAGCGATGCTATCACCAGTGTGGTTTCTGGTACGTCCTTTGACAATGCGGCGACTATCCGTGCTTACTCCGGTGAGACGGTTACTCTTACTGGTGGTATCGCTTTAGAAGGTCCATCCTATGTGAAGTTTCAGGATTTGAAAATTACCACCAATAGTATTTGGGTTGGTTCGACGTTTGGGGATGGTAGTAATGCTGGTCATCATATTCGCTTTACCAATATAGATGCTTCGGGTGCTGGGACTTCGTTTAATATCGTTGAGTTTAACCGATGGACTCACCACAATGAATGGATTGGTGGTACTGTTCATAGTGCGGATCAAGGCGCGTATGCTTTCTATGTTTCGGGCGACGATAATTTATTTGACCATGTTACGGTGCGGGATAATTCAGCTTTTGGGTTTCATATCTTTAGTGCCTATCCGCAATTGCCTGACCGTAACGTCGTCCAATTCAGTACGCTTTATAACAACGGCACACTGAAGAACATCAATACGACTGTTACGTCAGCAATTCTACTTGGTTCAGGGGATAACAATCAGGCGTATGGGAATCTTGTTTACCGAAATGGTGGTGACGGCATAGCAACTTCTAATGGAGCGACAAATTCAAAAATTTACAATAACGTAGTGTACGGAAATAATACTACAAAGACATCTTATGGAGGTATAGTTTGGGGTACAGGAAGCAGCACTCGTATTAGCAATAATATTGCATACCAAAATGGTGTTGGTGATTTTGTAGATTCACATAGTGTTCAGACACCGACCTTCGGCAATAACTTTTGTACTAATGCTGGTACAGGTTGTGCTCTGAGTGGTGATCCTAGGTTCGCAAACGTAGCTGCTAATGATTATCGGCTATGTACTGCTGCTGGCGCGCCGTATCCTACTTGTTCAGGTTTGTCGCCCGCGCTAAATACTGGTGGTGCTTTAGGTTCGCCATACAATGTGGATATTGTTGGTATAGAAAGGCCGCAGGGGTCAGCCTGGGATATCGGCGCATATGAATCTATTATTGCACCTGTCGTACCACCTCCGTCTATTCCACCTCCGTTACCACCATCTACTACAGGTAAGATTTATTATGTAGCAACAAACGGTAATGATAGTCATACTTGTGAACAGGCACAAAATGTAAACACGCCGAAAGCAACTATCTTTGTTAAGGGTAATGGTGCTGGATATTGTGTAGTTGGTGGTCGCGGCGATCAGGTTCAAATAAGAGGCGGCACTTACAATGATGGAATATCAAGTGGGTATATTGGGAATGCTTGGTCTCAGTCTGTATTACCATCCGGTACATCTTGGGGAGATGCATTAACATTTAAGCCGTATAACAATGAAGTGGTAATATTGAAGCCAAATGGACTATTTAGTGGCGCATTTACTTTTACTGTCCCTACAAAATACGTCATTGTAGAGAATTTAATTCTTGATGGTACTGATTGTGGTTCAGCTTGTGATGGAGTAGTTAACGGAAACACAACTGTTAGTTACATTAGATTTTTAAATGTTGAAGTGCGTAATGCTAACTGTGTACTTGTCGGATGGGGAGGACATTACAGTGAATTTATAGGTGGCAGTTATCATGATACAGTCATAAATAATTGTGGTGGGAAATTTGCTTCAGGTTCAGGATATGGTTGGTACATGACAGGTTCTTATAATCTTGTAGAGCGAGTTAAGTGTTACAATATAGCTGGATACTGTGTCCATAACTATTTGAATTGTGGAAATAATCCGAATTGCGTGTGGGGGAGTAATGGTAACAATACATACCGTTACATGGAAGTCTTTAATAATGCGTTGGATACATCAGTAAATTTCTTTGCAGGTATGGTCCTTGGTTCCGGCGATAACATAAAAGCACATAATAATGTGGTTTATGGCCATGTAAATGGAGGTGGCATAGCTTGCGGTAATGGTGCAACTAATTGCAAGGTGTGGAATAATACTATCGTGAACAATGGAAGGGATTGTATATCTTGGCATAATAGTAATGGCGGGGATTATCGTAACAATATTTGTAAGGGCAACGGTGCAAATCTAGTTGCATATGATAGTTCGTCATACACGGCTAGTAATAATCGTGGAGATAGCTCAGGAATTGGTATTTCGACAACTGCTGATCCGATGTTTATAAACGAAGGTGCAAATGATTTTCGATTACAATCAGCTTCTCCTATGAAGAATGGTGGTATTGATGTTAGCCTTCCATGTTCTGGTGCATGTGCCATCGGTGCCTTTGATCCCGCTGAGATCAAATAGCGAAAAGCGTTATATATAGTAGGAGGTAAGTATGATAGATATAAGCAAGGCATTACCGATAAGCGGGTGGATGAATGAGCCAGAGTTAACATGGTTAGCAGAGACAGCTCAGAAGTGTGTAGAAGATAGCGCATTGATAGTAGAGGTAGGCTCTTGGTGTGGTAGATCGACGATGGCTATAGCAGAGCACATGCAGGCAGGTTCAATACTGTATTGTGTAGACGCCTGGGAAGATTTATATGGTAGCAACCCATCAGAGACAGTATCAGATGGTTGGGTTAATGCACAAGATGCATACGTGCAGTTTAAGAATAACTTGAAGAGTTACATAGATGATGGCACAATAGTTGTACGACGATATGATAGCATAGAAGCAGCATATAAGTTGAAACCGTTCTATGCTGATGCAGTTGATTGGGTGTTCTTAGATAGTAGTCATCTGTATGAGACTACCAAGAAGGAGATCGAGGCATATCTACCGTTGTTGAGAGTAGGTGGATTGCTCAGCGGCCACGACTACTGGCATGAAGGGGTGAACAAGGCTGTAAGTGAAAGGTTGAAAGGAGTACGATTGATACCTGGTGGTAGTATATGGACTTATGTGAAGGAGGGATGATCGTGGCTAACAAAGAATCGTTCTATGAGAAGCTTGGGGTGAATAGAGCAGCTTCTCAGGACGAGATAAAGCGGGCGTTTAGAAAGAAGGCATCGAGTGCTCATCCAGATGTTGGTGGTGATAAGGATGAGATGGCTGAACTGAATAAAGCGTATGATTGTCTAAGTGATCCAGTAAAGCGATTGACGTATGATAAGGGTGGTGAAGAACCAATTGTCGATAACTTGACGAGTGAGGCTCGTGATCTAATCATAACTAAGTTCTCTTCAGCATTGAATGGTAGAGTTCATGTTAAGTCTAACATACTTGACTTGGTGAGAAGTAAAATAATTGAAGACCGAGTAAAGTTTGTAAAGGATAGGGATCAGGCTAGAAAAGCTATTGAACTGTTGAAAGAACGTAGGAGTGATGTAAAACTCAAAAAGCGTAGGAAGGCTGTCAAAGGTAATAGGAGAAAGGGCAGTGATGACAATCTATGGCATTACGTTATCGATACAAAGATAAATGAGATAACTATTGGAATGCTTACGTTTGACAAGAACATAGAAATTTGCGTTAAGGCTATGGAGTTGTTAGAGAGCTATGATGAGGATAAGCCGGAGCAGATTATGGGAACTAAAACTTCGATGATAATTATAGATAATGCCTTTCCAGTATTTAGATTTGGGGAGTGGTAGGAGGCTTGGTTACGTATGATAGAACGCAAGGAGACATAATGACACCGCAACATATACCGTTTAATGGGGATACTTATATTGGACCAGAAATCCGTAAGCTTATTGAGAAGTGGAAAGTCAAGACGATCATAGAGACTGGTACATGGTCAGCTCACACTACTAGAGAGTTTGCAAAGATGGGTCCTCATGTTATCACTATAGATTCTACGTGGGAGCACCTCACAGAAGAGTTCGGTAGAGACGCATTGGAGGAATTGCAAAGTTTACCGCGTGTGAAGACCGTATTTGGAGATTCATCTAAGTGTCTTGTTGATGTTATTGATGATGCTACGCATGTTCATAATCATTTAGAATGGATTGGTATCCCAGTCCTATTCTACTTAGATGCACATGGCGGTGGAGCTAATGGTTCTAATGTCAATCCATTGCTTGAGGAACTGGATCAGATACAATACAGTGAGACTTGTAAGGACTTTTGTATAATCGTTATACATGATTTTCAAGTACCAGGAAAAGATTTTGGTTATAATGGTGGTGACTGGGGTAAAGGGTTTGAACCATTAAGCCATGAACTCATTCAGAACTTACTAAACGATATTTATCCAAGAGGATACGGCTATCACTACAACGAGAAAGCAGATGGTGCTACAAGAGGTGTAATTTATATTTATCCGAAGGAGGGGTGATGTGTGAAACTAATAACAGAACTTATAAAGAATCTGATACCGCAGAGGCAACTGCCTCTCCCACCGATTGTAAATGCTGGTAGTGATGTCACGTATGAGATTGGTGGAGTCGGCCAGTACGCCCCATACATTAAGTGTTTGAGGTGCAATAAAACCAGCTACAGTATGAGCGATGTGAAACATAGGTATTGCGGCTACTGTAAAATGTATCATGAGAGGTGGAGAGGTGAGTTCTATGAGATTGGAGGATGATGATGTATCAATTCGCAAACAATTGCCAGTTCCGAGCAGAAGATTTAAATAGGATATATGAGGATGCTTTTGGAATCAACAAGAAGAATGGATGGTTTGTAGAAGTAGGAGCGTCTAACGGTCAGGATTATTCTAATACTTGTGGGTTAGCTGATATAGGTTGGGATGGCATCTATGTAGAACCAGTAAAGGCATTAGCAGAGAAGTGTCGTAAGAGACATTATGCTAATACTGGTGTTACTGTATTTAATTCAGCAGCAAGTAAAATAAACGGAAAGCGACCGCTTTGGATGATACCTGCTTGGAAAACGGCAACATCTAATTTCCAAGCAGCATTAGAAATATGTCAGAAAGTAGATTCTCAACCAGAAGAGTTCATGGTGAATGCTCTAAAGTTGGATACGATATTGTCGTGTACTATGTGCCCTAAGAGTTTTGATCTACTTGTGATAGATGTTGACTTCGGAGAGATCGATGTACTAGAAGGATTTCATCTTGACTATTGGCGGCCGAAGCTAGTCATCATAGAATTGCATGAGGATAACGATCATCCAAACCCACTATCGAAAGAGGTTAGAGAGTTCGCCAATCCATATTTTGAGCGTAATGAGTATGAGAAGATATACAAAGACGGAATCAATACGATCTTTAAGAGGGCGTGATATGAGTGAAGGAACTGTAATCAAAGAGGTTGAGAGAGGTGAGGTGGTGGAAGGTATGAGGTGGCAGATCATAGAAAATTATTCGGATTGTGATTATAATGAAGCGTGTAAGCATATGATTAAGCCAAAAGATGAAAGGTTCATTAGATCACACAGCATATTGCCACGTGGGGTGAGAGCATACAATGAGGCAGGTTACAACTGTACGATAGTATGTTTAGATTGTATATTGGAGAATGCGTCATGAGTCCGGCTATGCAGCCACCGATGAACATAACGCATAAGGAAGGTTGTCCTGAAGGTGGTAAAGACTGGTATCGTGCAGGTGGAGATTGTGAATGTTCAGTATGTGGTAAGTTGTATTATGATCATCCGTATTGTGCTCAATTCAAGAATGAAAATGGTGGTGCTTATGATAGTTATTATATGCATGTGCTATGTAATGGAGATCACGTGAAGCTATGAAGAAAATTTCACTTGGATTCAGTAATTTCTGGGGAAACTCTGGTGGATTCACAGCTGAATACTTCTTCAGAATGTTTCCGTTCCTCAAACCGTTCTATAACATCACTGTACGGCAGGACGATGATGTAGACTTCATGCTATATAGCGTGTACGGTTATGTGCAGAAGCAAGCACCTAATGCTGTGCGTGTGTTAATATCAGGCGAGGCAGGGGATCATTTTGAAGAAGGTGGTAAGATGGCGCCTGGAGTGTATGAACTTGGGTTCTATCATTACGGGTTGACGTGCGCGTCTAAGAATCCTAGAAAGAACCATGCGTATTTTCCTCAGCCTCTACTGATGTTGAATTTATACAACGATGGGTGGAAGTCATTGATACGTGATGATAGTCCACCGCCTGAGAAAACAAGGTTCTGTGATTTTATATACTCTAATGGTAACAGTATGGTACGTCGTTATTTCTGTAGCTTGCTAAAACATTACCGTTGGGTAGACTGTGCCGGTGCTGTAGATAGGAATTGTAATGATCTAGTTGGTACTGGATATGATGGTCCTGGATACCTAGCGAAGCAAGCGTTTCAGTCGAAGCATAAGTTTAGCATAGCATTTGAGAATAATTATTTCCCAGGATACACAACAGAGAAGTTGTCTGATCCATTAGTAGCTAGAAGTGTACCGATTTATTCAGGCAATCCTGATGTTGATAATTTATTCAATCCTGAAGCGTTTATATGCGTTGATAATTTTGATGATCATTTATCGGCTATAGATTATATTCGTGCTGTAGACAATAGTGATAAGTTGTATAATTTGCATTTGAATGCACCACCGTTTCGTAACAACAAGATACCGGATCAGTATAGTGACGAATTTTATATTGACTTTATGAGAGGGATATTTGGATGAATGCTTCTGATGTTGGTAGATTACAGCTTGAGATACTAAAGTTCTTAGAGGAGAAGAAGGTGGATGGCACAGAGAAAGTAGCAGCATTGAAGTCAACGGCTGCGCTATTGGAAAATGTCCGTAGTGAAGAGATGAACATACAAATCTATCAACTTATGATTCAGAATGTAATGAAGCCGAAGTGAGGAGGGGTGATGCATATTGCGGTAGTGATGATTACGAAGGATAGATCAGAGAAGGGTAGGCAGAATTATTTTGCTGCTACGTTAAATAGTTTGGTAGAGTCAGGAATGTTCGAGAGTAGAATAGTATCGTTTCAGTTTGATGTGTTTGATGGCGGGTCGATTTCACTTAGATATTTACGACTAGGCGAGTATCATCCAGATTTATTTACACTTCACACGTCTTCAAGTTTTGATATGCCTCCTAATGTGAACGCTGGTAGAGCATTGCTTCATGGTGGTACTCAAAGTAAAGCCGATTGGGTATTATTCTTGGAGGATGATATATTGGTGTGTAAAGACTTCTTTCAAGGTGTTGAAATGTGGTTGTTGAGGCAAGCGCGAGAAGATCGTCATGCATACATGTTATACACCCCATATAGGGAGATTGAGGTAGCGTTCAAAAACAAACAGCGCACATGGGAGTACCCAGTTAATAAATTTTATGGTACTCAAGCGTTTGCAATACGTTCATTTGATGCTATGCGTCTTGGAAGATATTTAATTGATCTTCCGTATGGTACGTCTGGATACGATATGGAAATGAAGAAGTGGCATATAGAAACTTATGGTGAGAATGGATTTTTTCTATCTTCTGTCCCAAGCTTCGTTCAGCATGTGGGAAGGCAATCACTATTGTTTGATGATAGATTTCATGAGTGTAGTAGTTGGCAAGGTAAAGATTGGAGTGCTTTAGATTGGCAGGGAGATGACAATGTCGGATGAATATAAGTTCATACTATCAACAGACCCATCTGTAGAAGTCATGACTAAGAATGGTGAGAACATATCTAAATGGTCTACAAGCGTTAAGATAGAACAACCTTCACCTAGGACACCACCAACGTTGGAATTGACATACGTTATGGTAGAACCAGTAGAAATAACTTTGTTAGACCCAGAAGTGAAGATAAAGTGTGTATGTCCTGTATGCAATTATGAAGGTGAGGATCATGAATGGAACGGCAGCCCTTCAGCGATAAAGAAAGCTATAGCGAAGTGGATTTTAGAAGAACCAGGTCAGTTTGTGAAGTTGATTGCTGCTGATAAGGCGCTTGGTGGTGACCTGTCTAAAATAATTCAACAATTGTATGTCGGTCCTGAAGAAAATGGATGAGTAATGAGTAAGTCAGTAAGACCGGCCTTCTCTCATAAATGTCCTGCGTGCAAGCGTAAGATATATTGGGAAAAAATATATTGTTCATCGTGCATTAAAGCTGAACCTAGTAGAAGCCGTTTCAGATTGTCTAGGAATCAGAGGTGGATGAAGAATATAAGAAGGCCTGGCGTCGGTAAGAAAACAGCAAACCATCTGTTTGTTTATGTGTCGCAGAAAGCCATGTGTGTTGAGTGCGGTAAGAAGTTAAATGGCGGTAATCCAAGACATGATTGTTTCTTTAGATTGGATTCTAGTTTGCGTCTTAAGGATAAGTTGTTCTGTACGGTATGTAGAAAGCAGAAACTAAAGATGCTATATCCAATTATAAGGCAAGGCATCAATGTGATGATACGTGCTAAGGTATGCATGGATTGTCTACATGGAGCTAAGCTAGTGACGGTTAGGAAGTATGAGAGAAAGATAAAATACGTGGATGAACAGGCTTAGAACTTTAAACAGATTGGCTAGAGAGGCTGCGATAACAGATACCGACAGCCAGCAGGATATAGAATCACAACGTACTAAGGCTATAAGAATGTCTTTTATAGAATCGAGAATTGCAGAGATTGATAGAATTGTTGCATGGCGTTGGCGTGCTTTAGAGAATTTAGAAGGTAAGCAAAAGAAAAGCGAATACATGCGTAAGTGGAGAAAGCAAAAGAGGTGATATGATGTCATATACGACGCTATTAGAATCACCAACTGTAAGTCGCCTTCCAGCTAGGAAGGAGTATGGCGTAGAAAAAACAAAAGATGTTAATGCTAAGATATTTGATGGCATTATGCTGTATAGATATCATTTAGCTGGTGTAGAGAATGGACTCATAAGATTTGTGACGTCAAGGTTCAAAGCTGTATTTGCTATGATAGATTCTCTGTTGAACGATAAGAACTTGGAATTGATGACGTTGTTAAGTGACGCGCGCGTACAGCCGTCGGCTACGCCAATAAAAGAATCATCTGAGGTTGCAGTTGCGTTGACGTCAGTAAATATTATGGAAGCTAAGAAGCCAAAAGCTAAGTCACCATTAACGGTAGATGGTGTGAATAGAATAGCTGACTATTTGGTTCGTGAGATAAATGCAAGGATGAGTGGAGAGTTAAGTGTCGTCAATGCTGCTATACGGGCTGCTGTTCTACAAGTGGCTACTATGGAGCCAAAGATTGTTGCAGATGTGATTCGTAAGACATTTCCGCCAAGCGTCGCAGCTAAATTGAAAGGAGGTATAATAATCACTGATGAGATGCCGTTAGAGCGATTGGTGAGTATCGTTCTAGGTGGAGCTAAGCATAATGCTGCATTACGCAAGCGTTATGGTAAGGCTCTTGATAAAGTGGAGTCGATGATAGTTTCTGGCTTGTTACAGGGGAAAGGCATCAAGCCAATCGCAACAAACATACGTGGTATACTGAGTAAGGATGTAGCTGGAGGCGCAGCTATGTTGGCTCGTACAGAAATTCAACGTGCTTCAGCTAGGTCTAATAAGGAGTTATATGGAAACAACAAGGACATCATCAAAGGTGAAGTATGGATGGCAACATTCGATACAGACGTTTGCATACAATGTTTTAACCTTGATGGTAAATACTTTGCTGTTGGCGTCGGCCCTCAGCCTATTGACGATACTCATCCTAATTGTCGTTGTCTACGTAGTCCTGTGGTTAAGTCTTGGAGGGAACTTGGTGTTAATATCAAAGATGCCCCAATCGGATTTCGTGCCACAATGGGTGGGGCGATTCCAGCAAGAATTACTTTTCAGGACTGGTTTCAAAAACAATCAAGTGAAGTTAAGAAAGAAATACTCGGCAAAACACGATACGAGTTATATCAATCCGGAGAACTTGAACTAAAAGACTTGTCAACTAACAGCAGAATATTAACCATCAAACAATTGAAAAAGAGGTATAAAATAAAATGACTAAAAGAGCTATGAATAAAGGTGATGGGAGTTAGATGAGGAGGGTTGATGAAATCTTTACAGCAGATAAGTGATAGCATTAGTGATTTGCGAACGCAGTATACGCTGATGAATCCACTATTGGGGATATTAGATGCTCTTGATAATCTTGTTGATAACCTCATAGCAAATCAATCAGGCACGCCGCAAGATTTGGATGATGTGTTGACTCCAAAAGATGTTGCCACAATGTTGAGAATTCATTTGAAAACTGTGTATAAATTGGTTGAGGCAGGCAAATTGCCTGGCAAACGGTTAGGACATGGTTGGCGTTTTAGTAGAAAACAACTAATTGAGGTGGTGAAAGGTGGTAAAATAATCATTGATTGATTTTCTTTCGCAATGTGCTAACTTATTGTTTTCATTAAGAAATTCTTTGGTAGTCCCGCTAGTCACCTCGTAAGTTATTTACCGTCGGTCACTATGTAGCGTATATAGTCGTGTATCGAAAGCACGACTATATATGTTTACACTTCAACTTGCTTGTTCATGCCATGTGGATTTGATTCCAGGTAATCTTCCACTTTTTGTCGCATCTTGTGATTGCGATTTGGATCATCCGCATCTGAATCCATATAATGGTATTCCAGTTAGCCACATCACAAGCATCGATGGGCTGGATATTGTTGCTGACAATATGATGATGGAAACAGAAGGCATGGAGTTGTGCGCCAATACTACATGGCAATAACGGAGGATTATCTATGGGGTTGAATTCTACAGGGTTCGAGATGAATAAGCGGCAGACAAGATCGAGCAAGAAGAAAAAGAACAAGGCTGCTAAACAAGTTAAGTCTTACCAAGAAGAAATTTCAGATCATTCTTTTGTAATGAATGAAGAAGATTGGACAGAAGTATCTAGCGACCTAGCATTTGATGACGTTCGTACAATGGTTGATAAGGCAGTAGGTGAGACATATAAGAAACCTGGGTCGTCTGGATCATACCCATACTATTCAAATCGATACTACGTCTATAAGCTATGGCCTGATAAGGTTGTACTGAAACGATCGTATGACAATAAGGAGGACAAAGACTTGTTCCTTATGATGCAGTATACGATCAATGACGATGTTGTTACTTTAGGTAAGTCATCGGTTGTCAATCTTGGATTTGTTCCTACCACTTCCCAACCTAGCCAGTTTCTTACTGCTGTTCGTGAAGCAGATACTCTTAGTATAGATGATCCAGAGTTCGCTCTGCGTATGGTAGAAGCAGAAGAGGATGACGAACCTGCTGATGACGACGAAACGGATGATGCTGATGATCTTGACGATGAGGACGTAGACGATGATGAAGAAGATGACGATGATGAAGAAGATGACGACGATGACGCTTCTGATGACGACGATAGCGATGATGATAAGTCTGCGTCGACAGTCAAAGAAAGTGATCTGCGAGAGGATATAGCCAATATCAAAGAACAAGACTTTGTTGAAGCATTCGATAGCATCATGGATAGTTCCAGCCAGATCATAGAAGAAATGAAAGGTGGAGAAGTTTCTAAGTACATTATAAAGAACATGTCTTTCTTAGGAGAACATTCTAAGAATGGTCGTTCATATTCAAAGGAGGTTAGAAAGAAAGCAATACCAATATTTGAAGGAATGCGTTCGTATTGCAATCATCCGGCGAAAGGTAAAGAGGATGAGAGCAGGATGGTTCAGGAGTTAATTGGTCGTTGGCGTAATGTGCGCGAGGATGGTACTGGAAATATGCTCCGTGCTGATTTGCATATGTCACCTACAGACACGGTGAAGAAATATATCATGCCACATGTAAGGGCTAATCCAGAGATCATCGGTAATAGCATCAATGCAAGTGGTAAACTGTCTAACGATGGTAAGATCGTTATGGAGATTACTAAGGGACGTAGTGGTGACATTGTTGCAGAGCCAGCGACTACTAATGGATTGTTTGAAAGTGTTCAGAAAGAAAAACTAACGACGACAGAAGAAGGAGGAAAAGATATGGAGATCACGTTGAAGGCAGTGTTAGATGATCCGAAAATTGCTGAGGAGGCTCGTAAGCATTTTCGAGAGGAGATGGAATTGGAGGCAGGTGTTGAAGCACTCCAAGAAGAAAAAGAGGAGTTGGAGGAAGAAAACAAGAAGTTGAAAGAGCAGATCGAAGCACAGCAGAAGAAAGAGGATGAGTATGCTGCTGGTATCGAAGTCGATACCATGTTGAAAGAAAGCAAGCTGCCTGATGAAACTAAGGCAGATGCTGGATTGCGTAAGATTCTTATTGCTGCTGACAGCACTGATGCGCGTAAGGCGATCATCGAGAACTTTCAGCGCGTAGCGGATAGTGCTAGAAAGTCAACTAGATCATCTTCTTTGGAATATCCAAAGCGTGGTGACAATACGGAAGGCGTGTTGAAAGAAAGCACTGTAATTTCTACGGTAGCTGCGGCGTTGTCTGCACGCCGGTAAACATTAATGCGAAGGAGGGATACAAGTTATGACGGCTAATCAAGATAGAAGTCGAGTTGAAATCTTCCGTAGAAGGGATGTACCGACTGCTGGAAGTGGTGTGATTAGAATTGGTGATATGGTAATTGCTGATGGTAGTGGTAATGCCACGGTAGCTACCGGAACTGATGATGCGGTTGCAGATGCTCTATTAGGTGTTTCGCTTCATGCTAAGCCAACTGGTGAGACTCCTACCATTGCAGTTGTTGCTGACGGCGTTTTCGAGATGGACTTGGCGTCCGGCCTGTCCGTTGCATTGAAGGTTGGTGATCCCGTTGAGTTCGATGATGCTAACAGCAACGCGCAAACAGTTAAGTCTGGTTCTACCAACCCTATCGGCAAGGTGTATCGTGCTTGCCCAGTTGGTGCAGTTACGGTTATGGTTCACATCATCGGTCGGGATGTTCGCATCCCAGTTGTTGCCGACTAATTGAACTAAAATATTGTTGTGCTTTAACAATAAAACTTTGGGAGGGTAATGCGTATGCGACGTGATGATATTAGATCATTAATTAAAACGCAGGGCCTTCGTTCTGTTGTGGAGGCGGTGCATAGCCTTCTCGAAGGAACGGAGTTGGAAAACGGCGTTAAGAAGAAAATGAATCCGAATGAGTTTAGCATTCGGGCAATGTGGGAAGGATTCGTTGGTGATGTTGAAGATACATTACCTGGACAAAACGAAAACTTCATGTTGCAAGAAGAAGTGAACTCGACTGGCTTTGTGGCTACGTCTAGGATGCTGATAGCGAATACCGTTATCGCAGCTTATAAAGATGTGCCTACCATTGGTGATAAGCTGGTTACCAATATGCCTAGCAGCAAACGCTTTGAGACGATTGCTGGGTTCACGGAAAGTGAAGGACTCAAAGACGTTAATGAGTCTATGCCTTACGAGGACAGCGGGCTGGGCGAAAAGTATGTGACGTCAGTTGCCGGGAAAAGAGGACGGATCATCACCGTCACTGAAGAAGCTATCATGGAAGATCAAACGGGTCAGCTGCTTATGCGTGCACAACGCATCGGTAAGATGGCCGCGATTGATAAAGAGAAAGTTATCATCAACGGTGTCGTTGACGTTATGGGTACTGTTTATCGTCCTAACGGTACGCCGACTGCGTTGTACTCTACCGCTGCAGCAGGTCATGGTAACTTGATGGGCGCCGCTGGTGCTCCTGCAGGTTTCACTGCTGCTGTTCCGCTGGTTGATTGGTCAGATATCGATGAGGTAGAACAGTTCTATCCTCTCTCGATCAAGGATGATCGTGCTATTGGTACGAAAGACCCAATCATCTGGAATCCCACCACGTTGCTTGTTCCGAATGCAAAGAAGGCCACTGCTATGCGCCTTCGCAATGCAACTGAAATCCGCATCAAAACTGACAGCGGTAATACGAATACCGTTTTCAGCAATCCCTATGCTGCTGCCTTTGACGTCCTTAGTTCTCCATTCATTGCTACCACTGGCATTTCCGGTGCGGCTGCTGACTGGTACTATGGAAACTTCAAGGATCAGTTCTTCTGGCAGGATGTGTGGCCTGTTCAGACATTTGCTCAAGGGGCAAATTCTGATGAGGCGTTCCGTCGTGATATTGTTGCCGCGTACAAGGTTCGTTATCTCGGCAACATCTTCGTGATGGATCATCGTCATGTTGTCAAGGTAAAAGCTGCCTAAGTAAATCTTGATGTAATGGTTGCTGTATGGCGTGGGGTGTTCGCCATACAGTAATTAATTATAGACGGATACACTTAGAAAGCTGGCATCATGATTAAAAAACCTAAATTATTGTGGGTTGGCGACGCAGTATGTCATACTGGTTTCGCTCGCGTAACTCACAATGTAATTCCATATTTGCAAGAACATTGGGATGTTGCCGTTCTCGGTATTAACTACCATGGTGATCCGCACAGTTATCCATATCCAATATATCCGGCTAGTACGAATAGCCGTGAGGATATGTGGGGACTAGCACGATTACCTAGTGTAGTGAAGAAATTCAATCCAGACATCATACTTGTAAATAATGATCCCTGGAATGTTATTAGATACATAGAAGATATGGAAGTTCCAGTTGTAACATATATGCCGGTTGATGCGCCAAATATGCGTCCGCTCGTTACTAAGAAGTTGCAGAAGGCAGCATTGAATATATGTTACACGCAGTTCGGTTGTGATGAATTGGCCAAAGCTGGTTTGAGTACAATATCTATGGCTATTGTACCGCATGGTGTTGACGGTGAATTGTATCGTCCTATGGATAAGATGAAGGCGCGTGCGGCGCTAGGGTTCACAGGTAAGATACCTGACGATTCATACATCGTTGGTAACGTGAATCGTAATCAGCCAAGAAAGAGACTTGATCTAACGATAATGTCTTTTGCTAAATGGGTGCAAAAGAATAACATTCCAGAGAACGTCTATTTGCATTTTCATTGTGGCTTACGCGACGTAGGCTATGACATATTTCAGTTGGTAGATTATTTCGGTTTGGCAGGTCGTGTATTGATATCAGATGCGCAGCTGAAAGATTCGATAGGTGTTGATGAAAAAATCATGCCGTATGTGTATAACTGCTTTGACGTTCAAATATCAACTACGTTAGGTGAGGGATGGGGACTTACTACGCATGAGGGAATGGCATGCGGCATACCACAGATAGTTCCTGAGTGGTCTGCACTTGGTGAATGGCCGCATGGTGCGGTGAGATATGTTCCTATCTCTGGTATGCAGGCGCTAGCTGGTGGCATCAATACTATCGGTGGAGTAGTTAGCGAAGATGCTATGGCGAAAGCACTAGATCAGATGTATAGAAATAGTGATGTGCGTGCTGAGTACAGTAAATTAGCGTATGAGCGTGCGACAGAAACACGATTCACATGGGCTTCTGTATCAGCTGAAATGCTTGCTTTACTAGGCAAAGTAATAGGTAAGCCTACCTTTGACTCTAAAAACACTGCTACAGGCTTGCTAGACGCCTTAGAATCGATTCCTGCGAGTGAATTAGAAGGGAGAAACGGCATACATGGCTAATGCTCCCACATATACATACGTTCCAGGCTCTGGATTACCACGTGATCGTGTTAGATTGATGATCCCAGATCGTCCTGTTGTGCGCGCGAATAACAAACCACCAGCGATGTTTAGTGATCAGGAGATTGCAGATTTTCTTGCTGAGTATGGTGATCCACAACTAGCTGCTGCTGGAGCATGTGAAGTAGTCGCGATGGATGAGGCAAAGCGACAACTATCTGTATCAGTAAGTTCTGGATTCTCTATCAGCCGTAATGGTGCACAGTTATGGTTGACTAAAGCAAAGCAGATGAGAGAGTCGGCTGGTAAGGTGCCATGGGAGATCGTGGAATCTGCTTCTATTGACATTACTAAGTATGGTGAAGACAACAGTCACTATATTGGTGACCCTGAAGAGGAATAATAAAATGGTACTAACACCTGAACTTATACAAAAGCATGTTCGTCGTTTGATAGAAGCAAAGGTGACAATTAAGCGACATCGGCGTATATCAAAGAAGGGATTTATTGGTTCTGTTAAGCAGCATCAAAGAGAAGTGCATCCTCTTGTTAAGTCGTATATGAAGCTTGCAGATAAGATAGATAACATTCCAAATTCGTTTGATGATAAAACGCTTACTTATACTGGAAAGTATGATGATGATCGTGGCAGGGCAAATGAAAGATTAGCATCTCTTGCTAGAAAGATCCAAAAGAATCCTAAAGCATTAAGATCATTCAAAAAGAAACTTGGTAAGAATTGGAGTTCTGAGTTAGCTGCTAATACTTAGATTATAGAGGAATAATAAATGGCTGTATCAATTACAACATTAGAACCAGTTACCGGCGCTAGGAAATTTGAGGATAGCAACAACGCTAACGTACCAGTTAGTGTCAAGGGATCAGCTGGTGTTATCCATTCTATCACTATCGATAATTCTGCGAATGGTGCTGCGTCGTATGTGAAGATGTGGGATTTAGCAGTTGGTGACGTCACAATTGGAATTACGCCACCAGATTGGATCATCAAGATTCCAGCCAGTAAGCCGAGATTTACAATCCCAATACCTGATGGATTGGCATTCGCTACTGGATTAGCTGTTGCTACTACAACTACTGCTTTGCTTGCTGGTACTACGAGTCCTTCTTCGGCAGTAGCAATTGGTATAGTATTTGTTTAGGAGTTACAATGGATATTGAACTGTTGAGAAAGCATAAAGATCGTTTGCTGGAAGCTACCACTAACGTCAGACAACAGCAACGTACATCTAAGAAAGGTAAGATATTTACAGTTAAGGCACATGAACGAAATATTGATAAGTTGAAAAATGATGTGCGTTCTGCTGAACATGATTTAAGTATTTTGGTTGGCACTAAGAAGAATTCGGCCAACTACAAAAACCAACTATCAAGAGCTCAACAGCGTGTGGAAGGTGCATATCGAAAATTGCAAATGGCTCTTGATAAACGACGTAGTCAATTTCCAACAGTTCTTGATAAGCGAAGTTCCAGTATTAAAGCTTCAATAAACGATAAGTAAATGTTGAATTTCCTAACACAAGAAGAACTTGAGAACATTCGAGAGGACGCTCAGAATGTTCTTGAGGACTGTGATGTACGCAATCTCATATTGTATCGCAGACTAACAGGCCGAACTGTAAACACAGGTACTGGTGCTATTAGTTTGACATATCAAGATACTGAGATATATGCGACTCGTGGTGATATGACGGCTCGTGCCATTGCAGCTAGTGGTGGAAGATACCAGATTGGTGATGAGTTCGTATTGTTCTCACCATCGACTATGGATTCAACTCCGCGGCCTGATGATAGCATAATGCGATTGATTACGTGCGCCGGCCATCTGAAACTGACTGCAGCTAGTGCTGCAATCGTAGGATACAACACGCAGTTCTTGTTGGACGGCGTATTAGGCGGAGATTCAGTAGTAATCAATACATCAGGCGCCCCAGTGGGTGTGATCAGAGGTACGGTAGCCAGTGATGTATCTGCTACGTTGAAGGATGTTTGGGCTGGTACGTCGGAAGCAGCTGTAGAATACAAGATATATCGCACATATTCTATCGTTCAACGTATTGTTGATCCGTTGAAACTTGCCGTACGATTAGTCATTAGAAGGATGGGATCATGATAACATCTGAATTGTTGAGAAAGCATAAGAATCGTTTGCAAGAAGCAATCGCTGATGTGGATGCTCATACTGCGATTTCTAAGAAGGGTAAGGTTTATAACGTCAAACAGCATACTAGGAATTATGACAAAGCACTGGCAACATTATCTCCTAGTGGCGCGCAACGTGTACGGCGATTGATAGCTAAAGGTGCACCGGATCATAGGATCAAGGCAGCTATTAAGTTTCAGAAGGAGATGGATGCTAAAGGAGCAAAGCATAGAGCTAGTAGCAAGGCCCGTCTTGGTGCTATTAAGAAGAGGCATGAAGATAGATATGGGAAAGGCCGTGGTAGTTGGGGAGCTATGGGGCGACTTGGGCTATTTGGAAAGAGTGAGTAGATGGCACAGAACAAACTATCAATAGAATGGAGTACGAAGAAGTTCAACCAGTTCATACAGGACTTCATCAAGCAGACTGGTGCTGATACGAGTATCGTGCTTAGAAAGTTTATGTTTGATCTGATGACTAGAGTAATCTTTCGTACTCCTGTAGCAACTGGACGTGCTCGTGCAGGATGGAGTGCGGCCGGTAATGCGCTAGGCATCAAGATACCTAAGCCACAACGTCGTAGTCCTGGAGAGCCAGCTTATGATCTTGGAGAATATGAAGAACAACTGAATGGTCCTAGACAATTTATCCGTGTAGCAAATAATGTTGACTACATTCT
>Ga0137465_1000254_pt1 | contig 32645 bp, 56 predicted proteins | sample EasRivERMGT828_2_FD_104906 | JGI IMG/M metagenome (GOLD analysis project Ga0137465, IMG submission 104906) | Soil microbial communities from meander-bound floodplain in the East River, Colorado, USA - East River MetaG ERMGT828_2 | ecosystem: Environmental > Terrestrial > Soil > Floodplain ... | reverse complement strand
CTCACCGGCTGCATTAGCAGTCCACGGATCTGTGTTCCAGCTAACTTTATTAATATGCTGTCTCCAAATAGAGGAGTTATTTGTTGCAGTTGTTTGTTGTAGTAGAAATGGAGACTGTGTGTTGTTGTTTAGAGTATATGGTCCTAATGCAAAATCTTTTGGATCGTCTTTAACGTTATCAGATGTTTTAGACATAAATATTACAACAGTGTCTTGTACGGCTATAGTATCAGCGTTTGAGTTATCTTTTCCTATAGAAAAAAGTTCAATTGAATATATTGTATAGGCTTTATCTTTTTGGTTTGTAGCAGGAGTTAAAGTAACGTTATACCAATTCTCTGCTGTAATTTGTTGAGTTCCAGAGATTTCGAAAATACTATCTACGTCGCTTTGAGCATATCTATTATTTAAGCTGTCTGTCCAAAACTGTCTAAACTCATGCCAAGTAGTAGCGTCACGAGCGGGCATTGAGAATCTGCCTGATCCAGCAGGATTTTGAAACACAGTGCTCATCCAAGGAGCCATTCTGCTTTCCCAATAATAGAAGTCATTCATGCCGAAACTTGTAGTAAATGGAACAGCTTGTGGAACTCCTAACAGCTTACAAACAGTGGGGGCTATATTAACATGCCCATAACCGCCGCCTTTGTATCTATAAGCTTTGTCTGGAGTTCTGATTTGTAAGAAAATATACTTACATCCGTCACATGCGGTTGCAAAAGTAGTATCAACAAAAGTAGTATCAGTTGCAGGAGCGTCTGTATCCCAATGAGTATGATTCTTGTATCCTACTTCATCCCCATCAGGATCAGTTTTACCGGCTCCTTTACTTCTAAATCCGCTTGATTGGTTGTTTTTATGTCTGCCGTGATCCGTAGTGACAAACAGAGTTGTTTTGTTTGCATATGCTGTATCGGCTTGAATGAAGTTCCAGAGCGAATCTACTAGAGTCCAAGTCTTAGTAACTACAGTGTCTAATCTAGCTATATAAGCACTTGTATCTGCTGCATCTGTTACAGGATCTAGTCCGATTGGATAAGCATCGTTGAAGCCGGAATCATGCGTGAATGCATCGATTTCACTAAAATTAACTAAAACAATCTTAGGATGATAAACAGTACAAGTGTCCTTTACTGTTCTCCAAATTGTAGAATCTGGACCTTCGAAAGAAACTCCATAATATGGGTTGGTATTGATTGTTTTAAATGACGGTCTATAAGCTCCCGCTGGAGTAACTGAGTCCCCAACGTTTCTGTTGCCGCTTCCTAGCCCATCATGAGAAGACGTTGTAGACCAACGATTTACATAAACTTTTCCAGAAAATGACCATGCTGCTGTAATCGGAAGATCATAGCTTTTTCTAAGAATCTCGAATAAAGTAGGGGCAGATCCACGATAGCATGTTGCAGCAGGAGTCGATGGACTTACGCACAGAAAGTTGTTAGCAGATGGACCGTTGACCGTAAAGACTTGCTCTACTCCGGACAAAATAGTATGATGTCCCTCAACTGTAATGAAGGGTCTAGAAGCAAAAAATGGATCTACGCTTACATAGTCTCTAATAGGATTCTTTCCATTGTTCACAACAACAGAATCAACCCAGTCTTTCCTGCATCCATCTAGTGTCACAATAAAGACATACTCTGTTCTGAAGCCGCTGTTATTATTTCCTGGGTAAGAAACTCCTAATACATTAGAAACAGATATCAGAACAAAAACTATAGATAATAATATCTTACTTAATTTCAACTTTATACCCCTCCACTCTAACAGTTAACATAGCAATTGAATCAGGATTAGTCGCATCAAGTAAGTTTCCTCTTGCTTGAATGTATATAATACTATCTGATTCAGAAGAAGCTTTGTATAATACTGGCGGAACTAATTGGATATCTCTAAATAAGACTTTAATACCTGCTGCTCCAGCAACAGTGTCTTGACCGGCTCCAGCTACAGGATGTTGCCCATACGAGTTTCCTACAACATGCTTCCATTTATGAGGGTAAGATGCTAATCTAGCGTTCATTGCATTTGTTTGTGCGGCAGCAGAGCATATTGGACTTAAGTTGAATTGAACTGCTCCTTGTGCGGCTGTTGTCCCTATTGTACTAGCTGTACAATCCTCACCGGCAACAGTAAACGGTCCCCACACTAATCTTGAAGCACTATTCCAAACTGAATCTGAGTTCGAGTTAGTTATAAAGATTGTGACAGTATCAGTAAGAGTTTTAAGAGAACCGGTAGCTTCTAGAAATAGAGTTATTCTATTAAGCAAATAAGCATTAGACTTAAACTTAGCTCCGTTCTCTGATGGCCTAATTGATAGAAACTTACCGGTCGCTCCTTTTAACGTATCAGTAGAATCGGCTACAAAGTAGTTATAATCATTTATGATATAAGACTTTCCAGTGTTATCAAAAATATTGTTTTTGAGATCTGTTAGAAGCTCATTTGTTATTCCATCTTCTAGAACATCATCTGAATAAGATAAACTAGCAGATAATATCGAAAACAATAATACGATCAGTATCTTAGTTTTGGACATCGGTTCTGTATCCTTCAACTCTCAGTCTAATAGTCCATGTCGTATCGGCAGCTAAAGTACCGGATATGTCTTGTAATAATGGCTTGATTTGAATATAGATTAAGCTATCTGTAGAACTAGCATTTTTGTAATTTAGTGGGGGATTAAAAGAGAAATCCCTAAAGATAGTCTTCAAGCCGCTAGAACCTGAAACAATAGACCGTTCACCGGCATTTGGAAGAATAGTACCGGAGCCAGGGACCCACTTCCACTTATAGGGATAAGAAGCTAGTCTGGCATTCAGAGCAGCGTTACCGGCAGCAGTCGAAACAAGCCCTAATGAGAAAGCTGTCCCTGCTGCATTACTTGTAAAACTAGAGTCTAGTCCAGCAAGAGCTAATGGGCCCCACCAATATTTAGTAGGATTTGTTGGAAGAGAGTCATTTGATGTAGTTAAATACAAAGCAATCGAATCTGTTCGAGTTGAATCTCCAGCAGACTCAGCAAAGATAGTTAAACGAGATAATAGATAAGTATCAGAAGCAATTCCGGCACCGTAATTACCTGGGTTTACGGCAAACTTTCCCCACTGAATTCCTTTTAAAGTTGCAGTCGTATCAGAAGAGAAATACTGATAGTCCTGTCTAACATACGGCTTTCCTCTTGTGTCTACTAATTTCCCTCTGATATCTACAAGAAGCTCATTAGTAACTCCGTCCCCATTAGTAATGGATGGCAAAGCTAAAAACGCAGAAAGCAAAAACAAAAAACATAATTTCTTCATATTATCGTCTCCCCTTAATTGAAAGATATCCGTCTAGTTTGTCTTCTATTCTAATTAAACGATTTTCTACAATAGCTCCTAAAGCACGAACAGTAGAAACATCTCCCTCTAATTTAGTAATTCTTTCTGCTCTTATAGAATTAAGAGACTCCATATTTGATAGTCTTGAATCTAGTTTTTCAATATTGTCTTTTACGGTCCTGAATTCAGCTTGTATATCCTGAAATATCAGTAGCGCAAAAGTACAACATATAGCGCACAAGCCATTGATAGCCCATCCAACAATATCTCTCAAGTTAATGTTCTTAACTTGCAATGTTTCCTTCTCTTCGTTGTTGTTCATTAACTATTCTCACCCTTATTAATGAATACTAATCCTAGATCAAGTAATTCTTTCTTGCAACCCAATAATAGATCTTGATCTATTTCTGGATAGTTATCTCTAATAGTTGCTATTACTGAATTTTCTTTTTCCCTAAATGTGTTTAGATTTTCTGAGTTGGCTTGTAAGTGTTCTGAGAGAGAGAAGAGAGCATTCTCTAGTTTGGGTAGTTTGAAGTTTAGAAGTAAAGCTATGTCTTCTTGATCTTTAGCTTCAGAAACAATATTGTCTACTTCTGAGAAGAACTTGTTAACTATCTCTCCCCAAATTTCAACTTCTGCTTTTACTGATGGCTTGTTGAATGTTTTGGTTTTTGGAGTTGTCTTTGTCGTTGGAGGCTTTCCGGTCGGTCTTCCCTGGCCGCCCATCTGATCTTTTGGAGTCCCAAACGGAAGATCCCTACGCTGATAAGTCTCTTCAAGCTTGTCCTTGTTTTCTTTCTCTCTAATGTCTGTCTCTCTATCAAAGTTGTATCCAGCTTCCTCAAGAGCAGTTCGAATCGATAACAGTCCTCGATCATAGAACGCAAGAACAAGATTCTTCACTTCTTTCTCGTTGCGGAGTCTAGTGTTCTGCCAATCCATCTCAGGATATTCATCTTTGAATCCATTCTCAACCATAATCTCTCTAAAGACTTCATTAAAGTAACTTCTGATGATATCTCTCGGTTCCTCTAATCTTTCTAGAAGCGGTAGGATCTGAGCATATAAATCACCGGCACCGGTCTGTGCGATAGGAGCACCGGAAATTAATGAAACCGGTATTCCTAAGGCATTTAGGATATCTATATTGGCTTGAGCATACTTGTCCTTAAAGTTAAGGACATCCCCCTCCGGACCGGAACGTAATAAATCGATATCATAAGCCCACACCATCGTCAAACTGGAAGTCGGAGAAGAAATTAATCTACTGAACGCGCTGATGCGGTTTGGGTCCCATGTCTTAGGATTGTCTTTATCTCCGATTTTGAAGATAGTAATCTGATTGATTAAGCCGTCAGACGTAGACTCATCAAGTGCTTTGAGTTTACGCTTGAAAGCACATGCTCCGAATGCGCTTGTAAGGAAAGGAATTCCCCACGGTAGATAGTCTCTTCCTTTCCTCATTAAATGAGTTACTAGATCACTGTCTAGTAATACAAGATCTCCTTCTAATTTCTTAATAAGATCTTTTGGAGCCATTTCACGAATAGCTTTTTGTTCTTTACTTAGATACTTAGAATTAGTTGTTAAAGCACTAACTACTTTTTCGCTGAGTCTTAAGTAGATTAATTTCTGTCCGAACTCGACATATCCTTCTGGAATCTCGATATTGATGGGATTAAGTAAATAAATAGATAAAGGGAGAGTTGCTTTCTTAGTGTCAGACATTCTAGGATCTTTAACGGCTTCCCAACACTTATAAGGGAATACGTTACCGGAAAGAAACCAATCCATCATCATCTGTCTTGCAAGCGGTTGGATTCCCTTTATAGAAGACTTATTAGAAGCATTGAGTTCTTGTATAAAGTAGTTTAATATCTTCTTAGCTTTTTCGTTTTTAACGTTCTTGATTTTGATGGAAGTTGTAGCAAACTCACACATTACGTTAATAACGGTTGCTACAATTCCTTCCCATAGATAAAGCTTATTAGATAGTTGGATTTGTTTCTTGATTCCAGCGGTTGTGTCGTTGAAATCTCTGACTTCGTTGAGATAGTTTATAGCAGTTGGAGAGTATTTTGGAACTAAGATTCCATAGGACATGCCGTTCTTGTCTGTCATAACAGTCTGAAGTTCAGTAACAGAAACTACATTTGTCTCTTTTTCTACATAAGTTACAAACTGATGCTCTTTGTTGTAATAAGCATACTTGTTCCCTAAATCCTGACGGAAATGAACTTCTTCACCGGCAGTTTTCTCTATTCCTTTTACTAGTCTATCTCTTCTATCAATTTTTTCCATTATTATACCTCAAAACTTACAGAACTCATTTGTGTCTCAATCCAGAACCCGACCGGCAAACTGTCAGGAACCGGTAAGTCATTCTCTGCTCTCAAGATATCTAAAGCAGCTTTCATTGCTAGAACAATAGCTGTTACTCTATCTTTCTTATAAGGACTAGGAGCTTCGAATTTTAATCCCTGAGTAGAAGGAGTTGTCTGAAGTGCCATCATCTCAGTCTTCGCCATTGTTATATCTTTTCCAATTCGTTCTAGTTCAGCGTCGTCATGTCGTCTTAAATCGACCGGTAAAGAGAATCTTTTGTGATGCATCTCTGACTTAAGATCGTTGAACATCTGATTGTTAAGTTCATTAGTTATTTTAACTTGATCCAATATCCTCAATCCTGGTCTTTCTGCATCAAGTTCATCTTCCGGTTCTAGCTCAAGTATTGCTGGGTATGTAATGTCTTTAGATGGATTGTCTATGTCTTTCCACGGTTCCCTTAATAAGTCTCTAAGAGTCTGTCCACCGCCGCCGTGATCGTTAGCTATTCTAATGATGTTATAATCTCTTAGTTTTCTTCTAATCGTGTTGGCCATAACTTGATATGTCTCTCCGTTAAGTGTTTCTAAATAAATGAGTTCCGTTGTTCTGTTAACGAGTTTAATGATAGCAATAGCGAAGTTGTCTCCTCCTGGCTCACGCGCACAGTCGATCCCTAACACATAGCGTGCTGACGGATCTCCTAATACTTCTAATCTAATTGCTTTATCTGCTTTAGGAGTACAAGCTTCAATGAGTCTAGAAGTAAAGAAACCGTGTCCTTCGTCCGGAAAGATAGAAAGACACTCCATCGCGAATTTCTCTGGAGTCATGTCTGCAAACTGCATCTTGATGATTTCTTCGTCTACTTGAAAAGGAGCGTCAGGAACCATCATAATATCTCTATAGTCGTATTCTAGTACAGCATACTTATCCGGTTCTTCTATTTGCTTTCTGTGATAATGGCAATATGATCCCCAAAAATGATTCCACTTGTAATACGCTGTGGATGCAATAATAAACTGATTCTCTCTTCCGCTAAGCTTAATGTTTAACATCGGTCTAATAACAAGCTTGACAATCTCATCATCGACTACAGCATACTCATCAATGATAACAGTCGTGTATCTGCGTCCTCTAACTTTCCCTCCGTCATTACCGATGGGGAGAGCTTCAATGTAGCTTCCATTGCCAGGAAACTTAATAATTGTTGAAGCTGTCCCTCTCCGAATACCGTCAGGAGCAGATGCTTTAAAGAAAGGAGAATCATTCCAAATAGTCTCAATCTCGTCAAACATGAAGTTGGCCTGTCTGAATACTGGTGCGATAACTCCTATTTTAGTTTTTGGGAATAACATACACTTTAATATACTAAACCAACCGCAACCGGAAGTCTTACTAGATCCTCTTCCCATGTTCAATAAAACGAATGGCTTAGTCCAGAGTGCTCTTAATACTTTTCTCTGATACCAAATAGGATCAATCCCCAATAAATCTCTCATTGCTTCTATTGGATGTTCTCTATAAAACGCAACAGTTCTTTCTGACGCACTTAATTCTTCTTCTTCAGAGCGCATCAATCTTACATTTTCAATCATTATATATCCCTAATTCCGTGTTCTTTTTCTATCTTCTTGATAGCTTCTATAGTTGGGACTATGTTTCTCGGTCCGTCTCTAGTCGCTTTAATGCTTTCGTATAGTTCTTCTTCGTCTTTATCAGACTTCTCTTTAAGTCCTATAGACTTAATCTTCTTGTCCAATAGTGCTGATATTTGGGCGATATTCCCATCTACATCTGACTTTGCTAACTGTCTCTGTTTACGAGTAATTCCTAGTCCTTCCATACAAAGCTGTAATCTCTTTACGCTGTTTGTCATTTCAAAATCCGTGTTTGCATCAGGATCTTTTAGCTTCTTAATCATAAGTCTCTGCTGTATTAACTCTTCTGTTATTAACTGCATTAATAAAGAATAATCACTAGAAGTGTTAAACTTAAATTCAACATTATACTTATTCATTCTTTCTTTAAAGAACTTTCTTTCAGATTCGTTTAATGGCTTAAGCAAAGAAACTAAACTATCAGCAGCATTTTTAGGAATATTAGAATTAATAAATGTTGTTGGATCTTCTAGATCGGGTTCTTCGGTCGGAGCGCGTTTCGTGCGGAGTCGAGTCTTTGTATTGAGGATTAAGCGGACTCTATCAACAAATCCTTTAGGAGCCCCTTTCCATCCTTCAAAGGCTTTCTTAAAGATCTGATCCATTTCTTTGGCCAGATCTTCATCTGATGTTGTAGAATACTTATCTACTGCTTTGAGTTTCTCAATCCCATTGCGTCTTTGGACTTCTATGATCCCATATTCTACATCTTTTGGATCTATATTATTCAATATTAATTATGTCACATCCTCAAATGTACAGAAAAATCTATAGTCTTGTAATTCCTCTATTTCTTGTATCTTTAAAATTCTAATCTCTCCATTAGTGTTTACAAACTTGATTGTCTTTCCCTTAAAGTAAGATGGATTCAGCGGAACACCGGTATTCAACATGAACGGTCGCGCTCTGAAATAGAACGGCTTGACTATCATTTGCCAATAAGTAACCGGTATCGGTCTCCAGTCCCCCATATAGATAAAGAAAAACATGGGAGGATTAATGATTTGCTCATTGGACATTACATCAGCCATCGATGTAGCCGGTATAATCTTACCCATCTTTTTTGTCAAACTTCTTAAGGTTCAGGCTTGTTACAAAGTCTTCTACGATCTCCTCCGGTTTCTTTGTTGAAAATATAGCGTTCTCTTGAATAGTCTTCCACATCTTATTAAGATCATCAAAGTTTACTTTTATCTGCTTTGTAGCTTGCAAATAGTTTATGATAGCGTCTGCTTTTAAGTTGTTTACATTGTTTGCATCTACATTAAAATTCATATTCTCAGATATGTCAGCCAAATCTCTCTTAAACTTATCCATAGATTTTCCCAATCTCTTGATTTCTAACTCCTCATCTTGATTCCTTTTAACTAATACTCTGATGAGTAGGAATATAACATTGTCTTTAGTCTCAGTATCCATAGATTTAATGACTTCAGCAACTTTATTTAAATCCTTATCATGAAGGATACTAATGATTTCAGGAATATTCTTCTCGGTTATAATCTGCTTAACTTCTTCTTTCTTCTTTCTCATGATCGCTCCCCCAAGCGTTGAAAATAGTCTCTGAAAAATCCTCATAAGTCGGAACTTTTTTGGATACATCGATTTCAATTAGCTTCCATCCAACTTCTTTAATGCAAGTCTTCTTCTTACGGTCTATATACATTTGATTTGTATAAGCTATATCTGCTTCTTGATCTGTTATTCCTCCGAAGTTTACCGGACAATAATGCTGTCTGCCGTTAACTTCTATAACTAAATCTAGAGTTAATACAATCCAATCAGCAAAAAACCGTTTAGAACTCTGCATTAAGAACTTATTTCTTATTTCGTCAGAAACATCTGAGCGATCATAAGCTATCTTCATAATAGTATAGTAACTAACTTCTTGTAAAATTTTATGGTAAGGGAACAATCTTGTAAGATATTCCCCAATTAGCTTGTGTCCCTTAGAAGATTTAGCGTTTTTCTTTTTTCTGATAGCTTCTGTCCTCGGAGTAGTCGTAATTTTTCATCTTAGTCTTCTTCTTATTCTTCTTCTTCTTGATGTTCTTGATCCTAATCCTAACTCCATCATTGTTCCATTCGTCTTCGTCTAGAAAGTCAAATCTATCGTATTTCGGTGACAAAATAATCCTCCTAATTATAATTTAATCATATTGTTAGATATTTTTGTGACTTCGGAATTTACAAAAGCTACATCATGCATTTTGTTTCTTAGATTATGTAAGTTTTGTAATGTTTTTATGTTCTTCTGTGCGGCTAGTTTGTCGGCTATCCCTAACTCGATTAACAGGATTTCGTCCCCATGAGCAGCTTTCTTGAGCCGTTGGATAGCTTCTTGAGTCCAGTTGGGAGTACGCTGATATTGTCCTGGCATCATATGCAGTCTTACTAGGTTTGAGACTCTTTCTGAAATGGAGTAATGCCCAAATCGGTTTAATACTTCTTTCGCGATCTTGGAGCCCACGACTTCGTGGTTTCTAAATGTATATTTTCCAGTAAGTTTGCTGTATTTCATTGTATGAATCTTACCGACATCATGAAACAAAGAAGCCCAGCGAGCAATAAGATTAGGAGCACAGTTTTCAGTTACTTGTACGGAGTGCTCAAATAGATTAAGTTTCTCTCTATTCTTCTTCTGAGGAATCCTTAACATCTGAGAAAGCTCTTTGCAGATAGGATTCAGAATATTAAACCTGTTGTATTTTCTTAAAATGTCTCCTGCGAAATGACTCATAAGAACTTGATCCATTTCTACTCCTAAAATCCTATAATCAACAACATGGTCAAGATCTGATAGAGGATATCCGTCAAATCTAACTTTAGAATTTATGTCATAAGAGATCCTAATTAGCTTCATAAAGATCTCTTCTGGATAGTAAAACAATGAAGTAGGAAGAACTTTAGGAGAATTAAACGATAATTCATCGTGTTTATACTGTAATACTAAATCATCAGAAGCATAGTATTTTAAGCATAGCGGCCAAGGGAGCATACTATGTAATCTGTTTAACTCAAGACCGGTATTGTATTTAACTATCCTAATAACTTCTGAGTTCTTAGTGACAATTAGTAGGAAGTTCTTCTTCTCGCATATGAAAGATCTTTCTATTCCTAACTTCTGTAGTTTCTTCTTAATAGCTTCAAAAGATAAAGGGGAGCTAACACAAACTGTTAACTCCCCAATTCTTCCATATTCTTTATTAAGATTTAATAAACATGACTCGCCGGACAAGAAAATAGAGTTTCCTAATTTTTCTTTTAGGAATCTAATTAGAGTCCAGCTTTGACTGAAATCCATTACTTCGCGTTCTTTACAAGTGTTTTTAGATTCTCAATTGCTGTCTTAACAGCGTTGGGAACATCCTTAGCTTCAGCGATAATTAGCTTAATCTCCTCATCAGAGACTTTATTATCGGCAAGTGCTGTATTGATTACTTGTAAAAGCTCAACGGATTCCTTCTGTGTGCTAGAAATTAGAGTAGTAACTCCTTCTAGAATAGCTCTAAGTTTAGAAGCAATCTTAGAGAATCCCAAAATCCCCAATAGCAGCAGAATCGCACTAATAACTGTTCCTGCATCTACAACAGTCATTTATTCTTCACCCCCTTGATTCTATCAAATTCATCTTTGCTTAGTTTATCTCGATGTATAAACTTTTTATCGGCCTCTTCATAAATTTCTATATCGATTTTGTCCCAAATTTTGGACTTGTATAAGGTTTTCTTAAATTCAGTCTTTGTCTCTGGATCGATTTCTCCGATGGAGTTTTCTACGATTTCGTGTATACATTCGACTATTAGCTTTTCTTTTCGTCCGTCGCGTTTTGTCTCTTGCTTTTGCGGCAATTGCTACTGATTCCTCCTGAAACTTAATATTGGCCGGAACTCTTATAAATCCGTTGTCGATCAAGAATTCTGTGAATATCTGAGCATATAGCTCGACATCATTTTCCTTCCACCCTAAATTATAAATCTCACTAAAAACGTGATTGACTTCATGAATTAGAATTTCCCATTTGTTGCTAATAGTTACAAACTTATCTATCTTTATCGTATGTTTAGAATAATCAACTTCTCCATATAGCTTTCTTGATCCATTTCGTCCCTTGTTAAAGTCAACTTCGGATACCTTGTAAATATGACCTGCAACTTTCACTTTCTTTACAAGTGCTCTCAATTTTGGTCCTCATGATTTTAGGCGTTTTATAGACTCTAAGAACTGATTTATAATCAAGTAAAGAGACGTAAGTTCATTATTAGCACATGAATACCAATATTTATCAGGTTCTTTATCAAAGTTCTTTAGCATGTTAGAAAATTCTTCTACTACGGTAGATTCTTTACTTAAGTCTGAGATATGCTCAGGTTTCTTTACTAGCGTATGTGTTATAACAAAGTCTCTCTTATGCTCATAGAACGTTAATCTGTCATAAAGTCGCATGTTATTTAGGAATTCATAGCAGTCATTCTCCATTGGTAAAAATGCTACAAAGAGATCCCATTCGTGATCTTCTATATTTTTGGTTATAAAGTGGACTCTGTTATCAATACCGAGGTGATACGTCAGTAATTGCTGATTCTGAGGAAGTCCAACATCGCGGAGCTTCTTTGCAATATTGATTTGGTTATCGGTAAATCTTCGCATCTATTAGTTTATCAATCTCTTCCTGTAAATTATTCCAACCGCAAGATATTGGTTTTTCTCCGACATTGAAATACACAACCTCTTTCGTAGATCTTTTTCTTTTCTGAGTGCCCTTCTCTAACTTAATCCTTTCTATCCAACTCTTTACATTGTTCTTTGGTTTATGCATATAAAAGAGACCGGAGCCGTTAGGGGAGACCCAAATAATGAACGCATCTCCCTTAACTTCACAGAGTTCCTTCCATTTAACAGCATCAAAGATAACAGTAGGGTACTTAAACACATACTCGCCGTTACTGTTGTATTCCCAATAGTTTTCAGTTCTTGTTTTAATATCTAATAAGGCAGTGCGATGGCTTCCCCAAATTACCTCAAGATCGAAATCGCCAAAATTAGCCGCAGTATTGGATTGAAACTGCCTATGGTTATCGTTGAGGCTTCTGATTTCGGCTTTCTTCTTCTTGATATGATCTGAGATCTTCAGACAGACTATCGTTTCACCGGCTATTCCTAATGATCTTCTTAGAAATCTACTATAATCTCGTGCCATGATTATCCTTTCTGTTGACGTGCTTCCAATTTAACCCTTGTATTATGTTTTCAATTGTTCTTTTAGATATGTTTGGAAAATGTATATTTATATCACTTTGTCTGTAACCTAAATCCCACAGGTTTAATATAGAAAGCACATCTTGTTCATTTAATTTAGCAGAACTGTTTTTAGAACCGCAGCGACTTAAATCTTTAATCTCATCTGTATCAAGTGATTTTCTTTTCTTTCCATTTTTTACAGCATTGCTAAGTTCTTTATTGTGTGCAGTTCTATCACAGCGCACAGCATGTTGCATGTTGTCTTTTCGAGTTCCTATAAATAAGTGATTTGGGTTAACGCAATATCTATTATTACAGCTATGGCATACGTCAAGACTTTTATCGTAGTCGCCAAAATGAATTATATAAGAAGCCCTATGTGCTGTAGTAACTTTATTATTAATCCAAAATTGTCCATAGCCGTTAGGCATGATATGACCTTTCCATTCCCAACATTCGTTTTCTGCTATTTCTACTTTTTCTAAAAATCTATCTAAACTAGTTTTTCTTTCCAAATTTATACCTCACTATTTCTTGTATAACACCGGAAAATTCTACATCCCAACCGTCACCGGTCATATTGATAATAGGAACTCCGAAAGCGTCGGCAATACGAATAGCTTGTCCGGTCCCTCCCCATGTTGTTCTATCTTTAGTCCAGCACATTAAAAAGTTCACAGGATCATCTAAACTGACTCCTAAAACTATAGTCGCATTTCTAGTATGTAAAGATCTAGCATGTTTATCGCACTTGTCCCATGCCGGATGATATTCAGCAGAGAACTTCCTAATCTCTTCATCAAAGCCAGTAACAAACAACTTATTACCATCTACTATGTGTTCTGTGTTGAATTTCTTCCACGGTAAGTGAAGCTCTACTAATGTCGGGTCTATTTTGTTAGCACCGGTAGCAAACGCGAGATCCGCACCGGTAGCGTTCCCGCTCCTAAGTATGAAGTTCCGCTTCGCTAACTCACTAGCAAAGCTCTCCATAAGCTCTAAAACGTCTTTAGGAGTCTGTCTGGAGCCGACTCCAGCGTACTTAATCGGCTTCGAGATCTGTGATTTTGAGTCTTGGTCCGGAATCAAACCAATATCCTCTCATTTCTTTAAGGAATTGCGTATCTACATAAGGGCCACAATTGTCAGTAATTATGGAATCTATCCCACATTTAGGGCATAAAGCCGTATCTTCGCCGTTGACCCATTCCTTAACTTCAAAAGGAGCAAAAACGTGCAAGCAATAGAAGCAATAACAACGTTTAGCCGAATTTATTAGTTCTTTATTCTTATAAGAACACTTATGAGCTTGTTTTAATTGAGATTCGAGTATTTTCATAGATTCTCCTTATAGGTCTTATTCCACCATTCTGCGTTTTTATTATTGCTTTCTTCCTGTTCTACTAGTTCAGCATTTTCATTTCCGTAAATAGTAATATTAAACATTTCATGATAATCTCTTCTGAATTTAGCACTTAATGCTTCGTGCTGTGCATCATCCAAATAAACATCCCCTTCTTTGGGAATAGATTTAGCAGCACAAATAGCTATCAAAACTCCATTGACTCTCCTGATTCTAATAGCCATTATCTATTCCCTTCTGTAAGTGTTCCTACAGCTTTACCGAGAAATAGAATCCCAAAAGCTATCGAAACGACAAATATAAGAATTCTCCAAAAATTTTCTGGACTGCCGAATGCTATTCCAGAACTTAAGCACACACACGCTACTAACAAATATATATATCCTCTCATCAGATTAGCCCCAATTTGAATAGTTTGTCCATAAACTCTGCTCGTTCTCTTTTGTTTGGCATAGACTCTTTAATTGATTCTGTGATCTGATCTTTGTTCCATCCAATGCCAATACAATTCATAACTGTATGCATGCACGTTATTTCTGTTTTACTTAATGTCATAGCTCCTAATCTATAATCTTCAAATGCTCTCCATGTCATAGGAACCCATATTCTAACAATATCGGCTATTGTATTGGCGTATTCTCTTATCTCTAATTGAGCATGAGAATCCATTCTTGATGCTAGAAAATCTAATAGATTCTTTAGATCTATCTTCCAGTAAGCTTCTGTATAAGTCGATAATGGAAGATCTTTTCTTGCTTGTTCTCGCGAGACTCCTAATTCTAATCTATGCTCGTATAACCCTCTAGCTGATTCATGAAAGCTGTTCTCGTATTTAGAGAGTAAACTTCCTAATGATTCGTCGATACGTTCGTCTCCTCCCTGCTTGTTCGTAACTGACTGCTTTCTCCAGTCAGATGACTTAGTTTTTTGAGCAGAGTCTATAGCTTCTGAATATCTTGTGCTATACTCATTTACTGAAGCTGTTCTATGACGAATCCATTGCCGCCAGACGTCCATAGGACATCTAATATGTAATTTGATTTCGCACATCTCAAAAGGAGTTGTGTGATGATGTCTCATCAAATATCTAATCAGAGTTTCGTCGTCGCTAGCTTTTTTAGTTCCTTTGCCGTAAGAAATTCGTGCAGCTTGAACTATACTCGAATCGTCTCCCATATAATCTACTAATCGAACAAAACCATCATCAAGAACTTTGTACTTTAGATCTCTCCACATTTCCATCTTTGAAGCTTGAATTAAGTCTTTACTGACTATAGTATCGGTCTTATTAAAAAACGCTTCAAACTTTTCTTTTCGTTTATTCTGATCCGGTAGGATACCGTCTAAGTCATTTCCCATTAGCTATATTCCTTTTTAGGCGGAGCAGGAGGAGGAGCCGGTCTGTCGGGCCAATAGTCTACAAAACGAACTTTATATGGAGTCTTGGCATATATCCATTGAGACTGTCTTCCAAATTCAATATATCTTGCCCAAACTTTCTCAAGCCAAATCCTCTCGCCGGTATCTATAGTTACCGGAAAGTACGCAAAACATTCATGCCACTGCTCAATTGATTTATGTTTAGGAGTCCATCTCATCGAAGTCTTGCCCCTCGATTAGATTGATTTTTATATCTATCTTCTGGCTTCCCTAAAAATTCATAGAGTTTATCTTCGCAAGTTGGGCATAATTCAAGACGCACTTGACTAGAACCGGAGAAGAAGGTCATACTAAGATGGAACATGATGTTGTGTTTCGGACTATAACATAGATCCTCCATAAAATCTCCGCATTTGTCACAATAACGCTTAATCATTTTTGTTCTTCCATCTTCTCTAGAGTCACTAGTAAATGAGTAGAATCCTTACTAGCGCACCAATGATCTATTCCTATGCATCGAAATCCAGCTTTGTAATTAAACTGCATTAGATTAACAAACGGCATAATCTTAGTCAGAAAACCGTGTAATCCAACTTCTCCCATTGTCCATCTTCCTTTAGCTGAAAAACCGACTGTCATAAAGCTATAGACAGGATATGTATAGACAAATCTACCGGACGGTTTTAATACTCTAGAAGCTTCGTTGAGATATTTAACTATTGTTTCTGGACGAACATGCTGGAATACGTTTAAACAAACCGCTCTATTGAACCGATTATCCTCAAACGGTAAAGTCCCGTCACCGTCTAGCTCTATACCGTTCTTTAATCCTTTAACAAAGTCCCCACAGATATCAGAAGGGACAACATCGAATCCCTTAGACTGCCAATACTTCGAATACTCCCCGTCCCCACAACCGATTTCTAAAATTTCTGATTCGAGTTCAAATGCATAGATTAAATGATCTGCTTGCTTTTTCTTGAGATCAATTATGTAATTCCAACTTTCGTCAGTCCATTCTCCGTCGTTCCATATACAGAGATTTTGTAAGGAACGAGGATTTTCTTTAGCGAACTGATTCCATACTTCTTTGATTGTGACTGGCAGAACGTCCGGTTCTTCTTGAGTCCACTTCATCATGTCCCCCTATGTTTCTTTTTAATGTACTTCCTTCCCCTGAACTCGCACTCAAGAATCTGCTTCTTGTCCGTTAAGAACGGAATCTCTTTTAATAGGACGACTTTGTACATTGATCCTTCTTCTAAATAATCAAATAATATATTAGCTTCGTAATCCTTAAGAATAAACTTGTCTCTAATCTTTACCGTTTCGGTTTCCATTCCCAAATCTATAGTAACAAACTTACTGGAGTCAGGAGTAGTTTCTTTCGATTCTATAAAGACAAGTTTATCCTCAATAGGATTTAGATCTTCTAAATTAAATCTAGCTAAAGAAAACGCTAGAACAATTACAAACAGATACTTGTACGATTCTAGCATCTTAGATTGGTTCGATAACTCTTCCATTCATGTCATGAGTCTCTACGACTACAACATTGTTGGGAAGTGCTCCTGTTTTAGCTAAACCTATAACGGTATCGTAAGTGTCTGGATATGTTAGAGCCATCGGCCATGTTTTATCAAGTGGGGGCCTGTTCCACGGCTCCATTGCAAATGTGACTCGTGTGATATTACGCTCCTGCATACGACCGCTTAACATAGACGCTGAACCGTTGAGCCACTTCGTGCCGCTGTTAACGATCAGAATAATCTCCCCGCCGTAGCCGCGAATCCACTGAATGTAATCGTCGGCTGCTCGTGCGTAAATCGCACTGAAGCTCGTCCCATCGGCCGCTATAAAGTCCGTACCGACTTTCGTAAACACTTTCCCGTCCCACACAATCTTGTTATGAGGAACTTGCACTCCGCCTGGGTAAAAACCGGTAAAGTCCCACCCTAAGTCTCTGCTATGATCGTCGAGCCGGATATGAATCCCACTCTGTAACGACAAAGAAACAATACTAACAACCATTGCTCTGCCGGTTGTAGAGCCTGGGCGAGGAACAAATAGTCCCCTACCGGCGAATCGAGGGATAATCGCTCCGGCTTCGTCGCGCACAAAGCAGGGATGATTCGCTGCTGGAAGCGTAGAGCGTCTCCACTCGCTGATATTAGATTGGTCTCTAGTGCCGCAATAGAACAGATCTGAATAACCGGCAATGATACGCTCGTTCGGCGCATCGTCTCTGGACTTTCTGTACCAACTCTTCAGTGAGTTTATCGTTGCTTCTGACTGTGGGATCGTAGTTTCTACATATGAGTAGTGACTGCGTGCGGTCCAAAAGCTTTCTGTTAAGTCGCCTGGGCGGCCTCCAGCGGTTAGATATCCTATTCGTCTTGTCATTTAATCAAACACTCTCCTATTAATTTGGAAAATCTTCTCGTTCTGCGTCATCTATAAAACCGTCTCTAGACGCTAATCTAAGATTATATTCTGCATAAGTACAGGGACAAATATTCTTAAGCTTTTCTAAGTATCCAGCTTCGTGATCTCTAGTCGCGATCATAATCGCTAGCATAATCGAAGACCGTATAGTTAACTTCATATCGTTAGACTTACACTGCGAGACTATATATTTTGCTGTATTAAAATCACTAAACGACAATTTGTTTCCCCTTACATGAAGAAGGGAGCGAACTCCCTTCTGTGTTGAATTTAATTACTCGACAATATCTACTTCGAGTTCAACTGTTACCGCATCACCGGCAATAATCTCAAGATCAACTAGACCGGTCAAAAGACCTTCCCCTTCACCGACTACCGGATCAGCTTCTAGAATCGCTTGAACTAACGGAGTCGTTGGACCAACAGGAGTATACCATGCTCCCTTGCCGTCCTCATCGGCTGCGGCTGTGATTAACGCATCGTCAGATCCTCTCCAACGGAGATTCTCTGCCGGTGCTTCATTACCCTTGCCGTCAAGAAATCTCTTAACTCGAATATGAACTCTACCAGTTGCTTTTACTAATGTCGCCACTTTCTCACCCCCCCCTACTATAGCATTTATTACTTTCGTGACCGTATTGTTATGGTCATAGATCTTCACTTCGACTTCCGCTTTAACAGCGGTAGTAGGAACAGTAGGAGGATTAGAGAGATTGGCTAAGACTCTACTTAGGTAAAATACCGCACAGCACAGTAAGAAGTTACAGATAAGTGACAATAATAACAAATCGATCAATCCTTTTTAATCAAACTTTTGCTGGAGCCGGTTTCGGGATCGATGGCCCTCTCTTATTCGGAGAAATTTTAGGGCTCATCCTTTTTGGTGTCTTCGGTCTCACTTTAATCGGTCTTACTTTCATTTTATTTACTCCCTTATTTTAAGTTTCTGTTAAATTGAATGACATCTTCCAATAGTTAGTTATGAACGGCTCACGCGGAGGATGCGTGACGGTGATCTCTTTCCCTTTGACTAGATAATTCCCAATTTTGCATTTCTCTATCCCTTCTAACAGTTCTAACAGTTTAATTCTAGTCCCTTCTAGCTCCTGATTATAGGTTTTTAGGATTAGGAATCTTTCTATCAGACGCGCATTCTCATCAGAATCTAACTTACTATTCGGTTTACGGATCTTAAATTCTTTTCTTTTATCGTTTGTAAAATCTTCAGAAATTTCTACAAAACCATTTACTTTCTTCACATAATCTTTAGTTTTGAGAACTTTCTTATTATCTTTTTTCTTTTTCATGCTTTAGACTCCTCTTCTTCCTTAAGTTTTTGGAAGATATTTGTCATTTTAGATGGAGTTACATAAGAACTTAGCTTATAGATCTCATTTTTTTGATCAATGAATCTCTTAAATATCTTCTTTCCTCTATCGGTATCAAGCCATTTGTTTAATACAGCCGACTTTGCGTACTTGCTTTTCTTGTTATCGGTAGTAGTTATTTGAGGTTCTCTATACTTTATGACGAAATGATAGATGTTCTGGCGGTAATTATCTGCTTGATTTGGTCCGTATCCCTCTAATGGGGGACGGAAAACTGAAGTACCGCTAGTTCCTAAATACTGGAATAGACTTAATGCATCGACTTGTTCTGAAGGATCTTTTAAAGTATTGTTTAACGTAAGCATATAGCTCGATTTTAGTTTAGCAACTTCTAGAACGTTTAATTGTTTCTCTAAATCATTGATTCCTACTGTGTTTCTACTTATATTCTTAGTCCTATTGAATCCTAAGTTATAGTCTTTTTTAGGAGCTACACAGTATTCTAAAGAACCGTTTAAAGGATTCCCTAAAATCAAACAGTTATTGCCAAAACGATCAAGAATTCTCCAACCGTACAAGTAAACAGATAACCGATCCCATGTATGCATTAATAACTGAGGAGTCCATTTGATATTTCCTAAGTCAGCAGGATCTACAATAAATCCTTTAGAGATCCCATATCTTATAACATCGTCTAGTAAATCTTCTGTGCGGTTTTCAAAGAAGTTATAATTAGTCTTTAAAAGTTTAATTAAGTCTTCATTACTTGTATCCCTATTCATCATCATGTAACCGGAAAAGACTTCATATATATTCAAAACTTTACTGAAATCTGTGTTTCTTAAAGACTTGTAAGACTCTTCGACTAGTATTTTATCGTTGAATATTCTAGCCGCTTTCAACAAATTCTTTATATAGTATCTCTCTTTAGTCCCATATGTGCTGTTGATCTTTAAATCTCTAGAGATAGGATAGACTAAAGAGAACTCACCACTACAGGACAAATAGATTAGATAATTTCCTTTTAAAAAATCATCCTCGTTATAAGCTTTGTTGAAAACTGTGTCGTAATACAAGCTCCAGCTTAAGTCTATAAACTGGTTGTTGACAGCTATTCGCTTAGGCATTAACGCTCCTTAAATAAAAAGTAGGGGAGACGTCCTGTCTTATTCTTTGTATTCGACAGATCCCAACACAAAGTATTGGAGATTATCACTTGACTCCCCTACAAAAGTTATTGGAGATTTGCAAACGACTCCCCCTACACTTGTGTTGGTGACCGCTAACGCGACTCCCCTACGATACTAAACTTCGGTTCATCCCAATGTGCTATCACAAACTGTTCTGAACTCCCACTTATACTAACACTTAAGAACGGATCGATGTGTCTGTCTTTTACTCTCGTGAAGTCAGAAACTTCGAAGCAAAGATTGTTGTAAATCTTTCCATTTAAAGATTCTCTGATAAAAAGTGCTTGTTGTACAACTTCGACCGGTACGTTCTTCCTATAAGCACTATCGTCATGACTGTAATAGCCGGAACCGCAACAGCCGTAGTGCTTCCAATCGACTCTTATTGACCGTCTTCCAGCTATTCCCAACATTAAGAACAAACCGTAGAAGCAGTAAGGAATGAATGTGATACATCTAATAAGGCCTATTGCTACAAAATCATCGGGTCCGGCGTCACCGAAAAGAAACTCTTTCCAATCTTTCCGACTCTCTTTAAGACTTAATCTAACAGCTTCTTTATTTAAAAACTTATCTACTTTAACTCTGTTATAAATGGGGATCTCATTTCTATTTAAGAAGTTCTTTAGTGTCCTAACGTCTAATTCCAGCTTCTTGCCGCTTATTAAACTCGCATCATAACTAGTGCCAAACTGCTTGTAGACGCTCTGGGCGGCATTAACCGACTCTTCTAACTTCCTCTTATCCTCGTCTATAAAGTTCTGTACAAAATCTTCTGTACTTAAGTCTATCTTCTTTTCAACGATATCGTACTCTTCCAAATCTCCTTCTAAGATAACCGATTTCTCGTTCATAATCTCCTCTTTTTCTGGTTAGGGGGAAAGTCTGCTGTTCCCATTTTCCTACAGTGGAATATAACATAAGCCATACTGTCTGTCAAGAACTATTTTGTGTGGAGCAGGATTAAATGTTTAAGCGCTAATATGGCTATCCTAATAGGATCAATGCCTGAACTTTGTCAGCACGCTTGATACTGAACATCGGTATTAAGACTAACTTGTAGAACTCGTCCCACTTCTCATGTTTAGATACCCAATTATAGCCGTCTATGATGATAATATTGGTTCTAACTCCTTTGATATATTTTTTAGGGCTTATTAAATTTTCGAAGGATATACAATACTTTAAATTACCATACTGCTCTTTAAACCATACTAATTGTCTTTCTGTCTGACAAATATATAGGCATTTATCAGTAAAGCTTCCTGCTACCGGCTGATATTCCTTTAATATTTGGGCAGCAGCATATGTATGACCGGTCCCTCGTCCTAATTCTAGTCTTAGGGTACAAACATCCTCCAGAAAGTCTCTAAACGACGTATACGGGATTTTACGGGCATAGTCCTGACGCTCTTTTAGGTTGGGAAGTAACTCGTTTAAGATTAGGTTTGAAAGCTTCGCGCCGGTATATAATTTGTCAAGACTATCCTTTCCTGCTTCCGACTGTTCCGACTGTTCCGACTGTTCTGCTTTAATGGTCATTTTTTTAGGCTCCGATTTTTTTAGGGTGAACAGACATCTCTGATCTCTATTTCAAATTGGTAGATGAATAAATGGGTAGGTAATGTGCAGACCGGGGTAGGTAATAGGTATATAAATATATAGGTAAACAACTGTAAATCAAGTAGATAGAGAGTAATGATAGGTAATAAATAGAGAGATTTTTAGCGGCATGGTGCATCCCCATTTTCTCAAAACTGCTTCATGTTCTGCTAGAATAACTCCCCCCATCTTATTGATAATAAACAAGTTACAACTATTTTCATTCTCTTGTAGAAAAGACTGATTTCTTGTTGACGCTGTGACGATGTTTCTATAGACTGTGGACAAGTTAGATAGTGCTCTTTGACAATCGAATCGCTTGACGGTACTGCAGCATGCGCGGGAAAAACGAAACAATCGCGCGGTTCGCATACGCTGTGATACTGCAAGCAAAAGACGCTAACGGCGAAAAACTCTATCAATAGGAGAATCGCCGTGAAAATCACGACAAGCAAGGATAGTTGGGGGATTCCGTTTGTGGAATTCTGCTCTTTGATAGTCAACGAAATGCGCGAGATTCGTCTCGATGCAAAGGATTTCGTGTCTCTCACAATCGCCGCTTACAATGCGGTACTCGCGAAATTTGCCGAAAAGTACGGCACGGAGATTTTTCGGAATCCTTGGAGTGTGCCGAATAGTCACCGCAATCTTTTTGCGGCTATCGCGTTTCAATTCGGATGTCTCAAGCTAGTCACACTCGACAAGGAAAGCGGCAAGCTAGTGGACGGCGAGAAAATCCCTATGCTGGATAAGCTTGAGGGAACTAACTACAGCGGAAGCGGAAGCGGCCGAATCGTTGCAGCGTATCCTCATCGGTCGCTCTACGTTAACGGCAAGCTTGATATGAAGCTTGCAAACGAGCGGCTAGCGTACTACAGAGCATACTTTGACGGTACGCTCGCACAAACCGTCAAGGAAACGCGAGACGGCATCAAGCTAGCACTAGCAGAGCAAAAGAAAGCGGAAGCGGCTGCAGTACGGGAAACGGCGAAGCGGGAAAAGAACGCCGTAAAGCTTTCTGATTTGCGCGCGCAACATGCGGCTGCAGTCACAGCGAATGACGAAAAGCTTGCGGTGCGCTTGCAAGCGAGAATCGATAAGCTTATCGGTTCTACCGCGACCGATAAGACGAGCAAGTAACATGATCCGGCGTATCGGACACACGACGGCTAGAATCGCGCTGGATCGGCTAGCAAACTCGCTTGTTGCGGCCGGTGATGATGCTACGCTTCGCGGTACGCTCTTGTCGCACGCCGATGATATGCAAGCGGTGTTGCGAGACTACATTCGCGAGTGTGAGGACGCCGAAATAGCCGCTTTCGATAGCGCCGATCGGCAAGCGAGACTGCAGGAACCGACCGAAAGTTAACCGCTTCAAATCGCGTTAGCGTCTTTTCAAATTCGATTGTTTTCATATAAGACGGCTGCGGCATAACTTTTGCTTCAGCCGTTTCTTTTTGTCCTCTTTTCTGGACACTATACAAAAAACTAGTATTATCTGTTTAGTAGACGTTTGGATAGATGGGATGCCGGTCGCCTTAGGTTCATATATTGGACTCAAAAAAAGTCCACCAAAGGTCCCTATTAGACTCTTTAAAAAATCCACCATAATTGTCCTACCGCTTTAACCTTTGATACACCAAACCAGAGGTAACCATTACTCTTTGCCCGATATTACACAAACACTAAAATACTCATTAACCTGTTTTCTTGTGGCTAGCCGGCCTTATCCTATTATGGGTTAATTAAAATATTGCACCAAATATACAAAATAGGTAAAAGCCTATACGAAGCCTTTATTTTATTAGCCAGGAGGTATATAAAAAAGACACAGGATCTTATCTTTACCAGCTTAGCTATCCACACATTTAACCAATATAATAAACAGTCATAACCTATATATTTATCTACCTAATGATAGTTAGCTTTATAAACTATCATTCGATGTTCTAGTTTAGCCTGTACTTTCACTTGCGTTAAAAACTAGAACAACCTATGTCAGTGTTAGTCATGACTCCCTTAAGAGAGCCTAGTTATGTCATGATAATTGCTTAAGACCTTATATATATATATATGTATTTGTTCAATGCCGGCCTTGACTTCAAACCTTACATAGCCACTGGCTGTAATTAAACTCAGTCTAATTATAACCTTATATAACACTTGTATTTACCTGTAGTTAAGCCGATAATGGGAGCAGCAGTAGCAGTCTAATGGAAGTTGGACTTAAACCTTTAAATGGGAAAGGAGAGTAAGCCAATGGGACGAAGCGGTCGTTGGATTTATCCAGTCGATCCGGACTGCCCATCTGTGATTGAGTATCATCAGATGACAGATGATGACCCGATCATGGAGATGAGTGGATGTGCCAGTGAGTTTCAGGATGATTTCGAGACCAAGCATCGTATCCAGTGTAAGCGATGCCAAGAGTACGGCGCAGCGAACGTGGACGTGGAGTATTAGCCAGTGGAAACACGCGCTGGAGTGATAGCCAGATGTGTGAAAGATATCCTCAAGAGGATAGCGGCCTGTAATGCGGCTGTCATGTCAGTAGATGGAGAAGATAAGCCTCTAGAGTTAGGGGAAGTCTTCGACCAGATACTGAACAAAGTGTGGGAACAACTCAAGAAGACCTCTAAGTAGGAAAGGAGTACCGGCCAAATGTACGGAAACGACATGATCCGAGGAATAATCCACAAGCCTGAAAGGAGAGCAGCCCAAATGTGGAGAGTCTGTGCATTGCGACAGCGGTATTTGATGCCGGCCTAAAGCTTCAAGTCACAAACAGAGAGGAGGTGAGTTAAAAGTGAAGCTTCTGATTACCGACGATCAGGGATATGTATACCCTGTCTGTGACGATGTGGAGCAGTATTTCATCGAACCAGAAGATGATGATGCTGATTCACTGTCAGTGGACGAGCTAGCCCGAGACGTTCTGATCACTATTAACCAGATAAGGACAGAGCGAGGACTAGACGAGATACCCAATAAGTAGCTGACCTGTAGTATAGATTAAAGGATAGATATATTAGAACCTTTGGTTGTATATGCTATTTCCGCCTTAGATATAATGGGATTGAGTGTAATATCCGCCAAATAATGTACTATACATAGCCTGTACTTAGTGTTACTATTATAGTGCTGGACAATTCCGTTCAGTAGAGAGAGGAGCAAGCCAATGAAGCAGATCGACGTGATCGTGCAGTATACGGTTCGGTTTCCAGAGGACGATACGACCAAGGGAGAGCTTTACGAGGAGACGGAGAAGTATTTCGATAACCACTGCAAGTCTTTCATGTTGGACAGGATGGGGAGCCAGAATCCTGAGTTTCTCGGAGCAACGGTGCTCACCATCATCGATCAGACGCTCTAAACACGAGAGGAGCCAGTTCAATGTTCTGGAGATCTAAGCCTCAAGAGAAGGATACCGTCGAAGTCTATGACGGCACCGCTCCCAAACCAGCACTGAGAGCTTACTGTTGCATGCGTTGCGGCCAGTTCATGATCGTTCCATTGGACTTCAAGTGGAACCAGAAGCGGTGTGAAGAACAGACCGAGTGCGACAACTGCGGTCACGGCCCGTTGACTACTCTCGCTGTCTCTGATGTTGACGGCGACATGGAAGCCAGTGACTCTGAACACTTCCTAATCGAACTCCTTCGCCAGCTCCAGTGGGGACGGCAGAAGCAAGCAGAGTTCGTGATCGCCAATAGAAGGAAGTTCAGAGACGGCGATAAAGTCAAGACCAAAGCCGACTACAAATGGAGTCCATTCACCGGCCAGATCGATCATGCGAGCTTGCATATCGGTGAATACCAGATCAGCTACACAGTCACCGGCAACGGTGAAAGCCACAACTGCAAGGAAGAAGATATCGAACTAGTGTAATAGCCACTAGCATAAAAGACGAATTAGTATTTACTAGTGCTAACCTGTGGTTTTAACTTCTATTTAAGCCTGTATATATTAAAGATCATGTGAAATATCGGCCAAAGATTAAGCTTTATAAAGCCTGACTTTAGACCGATAATACAGTATCGGCAGTAAACTCTCACATTTGGAAAGGAGATAGTAGACCTCATGACAAACAAAGAAATCGCAGACACGATGGAAAGGAGAGGGAACCTGTTCTATGGATTGACAAAGACACTCATTGACTGCCCTCCATTTGCTTACGACGAGAACGCTGACGGGACCAAAAATTGGAGTTCGGTATATCTCACACTCCCGAAAGCCCAAACTTTCTTCGTAACAGCTTGTCGGTGCTGGATCACTGCTCGTACCTATCAACTCAAAGTGGAAGGAGAGTTTAAGAGCCATGAATGAAGAGAAGCTTCGCAAGCTCTATGACGACCTGTGTGGGATTTGGGACAGGAGTAATCTAGTAGCCTCAAAGCTCCATGACATTCAAGCAGCCGTACACAACGATGATCCGCCCATAGACTGCGATTGCGACGTTTGCAGTGCGTTCGACACTCAACACCTAGGAGTGGACATCCCGTTGGATGACATCACAAGCCAGCTAGCAAGAGAGTTAGGAATAGAAGATTAACACCTGAAATAAAGATAGGGAGATGTCGGCCCTATCTTAAAAGAATTATTACCAGCCTGTGGTTACTCCTCAAACTGTAGGCAATTATCTTTAGGTAGCCATTCATAACTATTGTAATAACCATTACATAGTGTTACATTACTATAGTGCTGTTTCAGACCGAAACAGACAGAGGAGGACCAGAGATGGAAGAGAACAAGAAAAGACCACTGTGGACCGAATGGGACGCGACCGTATCGATGAAGTGCAAAGCACCACAAGAGTATCCAGACCACACATACTACTCTGAGCAGGAAAGGATGCTCTGCAAAAGCGGGAGAAAGATACAGCCCTACGAATACTTCGTCAACGATGTTCTCAACGACCTTGAGAACGCCGCAGAGATCTTCTACGAACATCCCTCGTTCGTAACCATGAGATGCTATGTGAACGAAACCGAGAACAAGATGCTCGAAGCCACAGCATCCATGATCGTCAGAACAGACGACAGCCAGTATGACAACGAAGAGGATGCGAAAGAAGCAGTAGCCAGATTCCTGCTACAAACGGTTCCTGACGGTGCACCAGTTGAAGCGGAACTGGAAGTCACAATCAACGAAGTCAGGAACACCAACAGAAAGTGGGATTGGGATACGGCCATGCTACTTCCAGCAATAAAGAAGTAGCTTAAACCACACGATAGAGCAGAAGAACATCTCTGCTCTATTTTCATATAGCCTAGGCTGCCTGTGGTCAGTAGGCTCATCATGCCTGTCTACAATTACTAAAACACTAAATATTCCACCAAACATATTTACAATCAGTATTACAATTAGCCCGATAATTGTCTTTACTTAACCTGTACTTAGGACGATAATCCTACTGTAGCATTACAACTCTATTTCACCGACAGCAAGAAAGGAGCCCGGCAATGAGTAAGCTCGTAACAGATAACGCTCAAGCCCGAATCAACAAGTTGATCGAACTGGACATAGCCCTACGTTCAGTTCGCAAGATCGTCGAGGAATTGTACGATGTGAGCCCTCCCACATATCTCGACGAGATCATGCTTCAGCCTCTCGAAGTGCTGGAGCACAACACTCTCAAGGATCTCAAGCTGAACCTCGACGTACTCGAACTCAACAACTGGATGTAGACCCGTGAACGAAACCGAACTTCAGCGCAAGATCGACCAGATCTATCAGAAGCTTGAAGCTTTCAAGCCGATAGATCCCATCACCACAAGATTCAAGAAACAAATGACCGGCGATTTTGAGACCTTAGTTTTGGGATATCGGTTCGTGCTACCGCAAGACGCAACACCTCAAGTTGTTCAAACAGATCCTCAACCCGACTCTTATTCCCCCATCAATGAGTGGACGCGAGCCTTAATAGAGTTGTGGGGATATACAGAGTTTGAAGCGAGAGTTCAAGCCTATAAAATAGAGAAGCGGCGGACTCGTGATCAAGCCATAAAGCTTCTCTACAGGGATTTCATCAATGTCGGACAGTGACAGACCTAAAGACAAGAACTGTGCTCTATGTCGTTTGAATCTAACTCATTCAGACGAAGAACATGCAGCCCAGTTAATGCGAAACGAACTGTTCGAGAAAAGAGCAGTAATCAGAGCCCAGATCGATGCAGTTGAACTTCAGTTCGTAGCCATAAATCCGTTCAAGGACAGGAAAAGAGGACTACCGTTGTTTGACCAGTACATCACTCTCCTAAAGGAATTACTCAAAACGTACGGGGAGGACCTGTAACATGCGAGACTTCGTGATAATGATCCTGACCTCTGGATGTGCGTTCGTGCTCGTGTGCGGTGCCGCCATACTTGCTCTATGCCTCAAGCTGAATGCTGATTGCGAAGTTTTGCTTAGGGACAGTGACGAGAACCTGTTGAGGACGGTAGACAGGATCAAGAGAGCGTCATGAACCCGAAGTTCACACTCGACGACGAGATGAGACTCAACCAGATAGCTCACAAGCTGTTGAGTGACCCACCGCGAGTAGAGATCTGCCGTTCGCCTCGGTACGACATACCGAACGGTGCGATGGAATACAACGAACCGCCAACAATCAAGATCGAACTCCCAATGGATCATGAAGACCAAAAAGAAGTCGATCTGATCTTCTGCCACGAGTTGGGACACTTCATGGATTGCGAAACAGAGGAGGACAAAGAGGGCCTAACACTGTTCGAAGAACTATTCGGCTACAATACAACCCGAGTAGTGCAGCTTGAATATAGTGCTTGGAAGATGGGCCTACATCATCAACATGGAATTGAAGTGTGTCGGCCCTAATCGATTCGTTCAGCACGCAACAAGAGCATTCCTATCCTACCTCCAGTGCTGGCCTCAAGCAAGAAATGATTTCGACAACATGCAAATTCAAGACTTTACCCGTGAACTCATCATGGACATTAGAAAGGAGTTTGAACCCAATGTATAGCGAAATCATAGTACCCGTGATCATTCTCGTGATAATACTGATTCTGGCGCTTAAGGAAAGAGCAAACCTCTAGTATCTATTAAGTAAGATCCTCTTTTACTGCCTCCTAAAACTATGCTAATACCGGCCTTGGGCTGATTTTAACTTAGCCTTATAAAAGTCTTTACATAGCCATTAGATAGGAGTAGACTAACTATATAGGACGCTGCCGCATAGAAAAGAGCGGCACACAACCCAAATAGGGAAAGGGGAAGAAGAAATGTCCTGCCCGATGTGTGACACGAAGCAAGCTCTGAGGGACGGCCACAAGAAGGAAGATGAACTGAGCGATGTTCAGAAGCTCTGCATCGCCAAGCACGACAGCATCCGCGATCATCTCGCAGACATCGCGGGAGACCTGATGGACGTGATGTGTGCGATCGATCAGTTCAGCCCAGAAAGCGACGTGCAGTCGGTCGTCGAAATGGCCTCATCGTACACGCAGAGCGACATCATGAACGCTGCCAAAGCGAGCGCCGGACTCCTTCAGATTCTCTGGAGCCTGGACGGGATGAAGAACAATCCCGAAGATGCGCTCCGCCTGAACTCGATCGAGGAATTCGGCAGAGACTTGAAGAAGCTCAACGGCCCGAACGGCAACGGCAAGTAAACAAGAGAGGGGAGCCTAACAAGCTCCCCTTTTCTTTATCCCTATACAACCACAGGTTTAGTTGTGGATAACTCATAGCATTAGCCTTATATAAGAGCTAGTATTGAGTAGAAGTGTGAAGTATATTCACACATGAGCATGTTTGCCTAAAGAGAGAAAGCATGAGTAAAGCCAGTAATACAGGACAGGAATAGACTGTCCATCCTGCCTCCCACTAAAGCCCTATTAAATGCAATCCCCAAAAGTTCCACCAAGATTTCCCATTGATCTTACCTGTAATATAAACTATCATCTCTCTGATGAATGATTGTGTGCTAAAATAGGAAAGGAAAAGTGAACCATGCGCTAGCATGTAGAAGTTAAGTTCGCCTATATAAAATGCTAACTATATAATGAAAGGCATAGGGAGTCTAGGAGGATAGGCTCCCTATTTTTTACTAATTAATTAACCATTGATAAAGCTTGATATTACCTGTGTGTCTATATAGATTGAAGTTGTAAAGCAAAACAAACTAACATACGAAAGGGGGGATAAAACCAAATGTACGGAATCAAGTTGAAGGATGCTAAGGAACCAAAGTCAGCAGATGCAATTCTGTTTCATAATATCTGCCATAACAACGGCATTGATGAAGTGGAAATGCTGGCCAATAACGGCTTCGAGATCGCTGACGAGTTCAGGGAGTTGGGGTTTGAAAGCGAGTACGATTACTACAATGATTCTCTCTACATCGAAAGGATCTAGCCATGCTACTCGTTCTTCTGCTCGCCGCTTTGCTCGCAATCGTGTTTGAGGTTGTTTAACGGGAGTTCGGTTTTAATAGGGGAGGAGGTTTCGAATATGGGAACTCCAATCAGAGTGAGAGTGAGGGGCCACGCACAAGTGATCGCGAAGGTCAATCACAAGTTCTTCCCCATCTTCGGGGGAGTTATCACCCCACTCTTCATCACGAACGGTCTTTTCCATTGGGGCCATCTCGACACAATCGTTGGGATCTGGACTCTGATGGAGGTGATCGACTACTACGCAAAGGAGGTGCTATAATGGAACAGATCGATAAGATCCGCCATACGATGATCGGCGTTCTCGCAATTCTGTTCATTTATTGCATCTTCAAGGCGGTGAGTGCATGAAAGAAAAAGACTTACCTGAACTTGAGCGTTTGACTCACGAAGATCTGAGCCTGATGATGTTGTCAGATAGGATTCAAAACGATCTGAACAATCTATCGTTAGGTGTTAGAGAGTTGAAGAATATGGCTGAGAAGTATCAATACGATGAGAAGGAAGCAAACCTGATAGAAACAAACTTCAAAGCCATTAATGAAGTCATGGAAGTGTTCACAGTAGCCTCAAGTGCAATAATGAACACCGTAAGCAACACAGTCAAGAGGAGCAGAGGCAAATGAAAGATCTCATAGCTGTTTGGTTTGGAGCTACGTTTATCATGGTTCTTGTGATTGTGGCGCTGACTCAACTGGCGTACTTGATAAACTCGTAAAGAAAGAAAAGCCGATAGTGTTTTAGGCTATCGGCTTTATTATACTGCCATTGGTTCATCTCAACTATTTACCTTTCCATATTAAGCCACCCCTAAAAAGGACAGCCAAATTAAGTTCTTGCATCCTACTCAGGTAAGTGTTACTACTATAGCAGTAACTTTCTTAAATAAGCAAAAGGGGGATGACGCCAAATGAGTAAAGAATTCGATGAATTCAAAGAGATACATGCAAGAGCCGCAGAACGTGCCATGAACTACAAGTTGGGAGAGAACGAGCATTTTGAAGTTTGTGGCGAGGATTTGAGTGGAGAGATTCAAATCTTGTATGAGGGAAAGAGCGGGCTTGATTCTGTTGCTGAGTGGCAGATTCAGACTTTGAAAGCAATAGAGAAGATGAATACCCCTCCTAACGATATTGAGTATGATGAACTCAGGTGGGGAGTCAGGGGAATGAAAGGAACTATTGAATGCCAGATCACAGTGTTCCTTGAATGGAAGTTCGATCATGACAAGGGCATTTACGAATACTACGAAGGGGACGCCTAAATGAGTCGTTCAGATCAGTATATAGGATTACCGCCTAACGCTTTAAAGTTCATAACAGAAAATGTTAAGACAACGGAGATCACAAAGCCTTGTCCGCATTGCGGCGGGCCGATTGTAAAGAGCACAGAGGATGTGACTGAGGTGATCGGTCATTACTCGGGCATGTTTTGGGACGAATATGAGTTGCTGCGCTATCATCTTAGTGACGGACGCACCGCCGATGAGTTCGTGCAAGCAGAGCCTTGGAGTTCAGGACCTATGTTCTTTATCGGTCTCAAGATCAGTGATGGAACAGAGATCTTGTGGTCTGATGAGGAAATCGATAAGCAACGATGAGCAGAATCGATCCAGACATTCCGCCATCATTAGTAGATGATGAGGATCACAGTAGGGACGAACACGACTAAAAGGGAGAGCCTAAATGTTAATCGCATTCTCAGCCTGTAACATCGATAACACTGAAGAAAGCGAAGAAAAGATGAACGACCGTAACGCCTTAGAAGAAGCTTGCACAACAATTAACCACTTAGTAAACAAATACGAGATGAAGCGAGATTCAGATGGTAGACTCATTCCGCATCCATTTGGGATTATATTGGTTGACGGTGATGATGGGAGTTCTTGGCTCTCTATCAGATATGAGGATCAAGGATAAGGAGCCTAAAGAAAGTCCCACAGAACGTCAGCAAAGTGGGTTAAACGTCAATCTAGCCCAAGGGGGAGAACATGCAAAAGAATCAAGCATACAAGCACGATAGCCCTGACTTTCCAATTCACTTCCGAAATGGAAAGATTTTGGTTTATACTAATCCTTCTGGAGAAGTGTTCGTTGAGTTGTCCGGTGACGAAAGGGTTTGTGTTAGGATCAGTGACAGTCGTGATGACCTGACTATCACCGCACACAATTCACTAATGACTCCAACATCAGTTAATGGACTTTCAGCCTTCAGAGTGTGGAATCCACGAGAAAAAAGGAAGGGAGAATAGGTGAAGCTATTAACAAAAGAGATTCGTAAGCGCCTACCGAAACTCTATTCACAAGAAAAGAATACAGATCCTATTGTTCAGGTCAAGTTCTTTACTCCGTGGAGTTATT
>Ga0137465_1000253_pt1 | contig 32665 bp, 39 predicted proteins | sample EasRivERMGT828_2_FD_104906 | JGI IMG/M metagenome (GOLD analysis project Ga0137465, IMG submission 104906) | Soil microbial communities from meander-bound floodplain in the East River, Colorado, USA - East River MetaG ERMGT828_2 | ecosystem: Environmental > Terrestrial > Soil > Floodplain ... | reverse complement strand
CTGGCTCGACCTCAATCCTCGGCGTGAAGGGCGGCCTCGAGGTTATTCACCCATCCGTGCCCGGCTGGAGAAGGCGGCCACCAACGGCCACGTTTCGAAGGAACCCAACGGGAACGGTCACGCTGCGCCCCAGGCGGCCGCTACGGCCGCGCCGGCGTCTCCCGGCCTCCAGTTCGACATGGGGCCCGCACCCACGGCTGAGCTTCTCCTGGCGCGCCTGGAGCAAGTGGAGCGGTTGGCCTTTGCGATGTTGGCCGACGCGCGGCAGAAGGGGGAAGGGGTCCTCGAGCGAGAATGCGTCAGGATCCACCGCGACGCCGTCGGGAACCTGATGAGCGCCCGGGGCGAATGGCTGGCCCTGCAGGAGAAGGAACGGACCATGGTTTCCGGGCAATGGGTCCGGGAGATCATCGCCCGGCACGATGGCGTCCTGGTGAATCTCGTTCGATCGATGCCCCGGGCCCTGGCCTCCCGGATCGCTCCCCAGGATCCTGATCACGCCGAGGCTGAACTGCGGCGGTGGGTCAACGACACCTTCCTGGCAACCCTGTATTCGACCAATCCCTTTGAACGCGGAGCAACAGGAGATCCTGGAATATCGGCGGAACCTGTACCGGCCGGAGCCTGACCTTGGCGTCACCGACTGGGCCGAGGCCAACCTGGTCCTGACGGAGCGCCAGACCGAGAGCCCCGGGCCATTGTCCTTCGCCGCTCGTCCGTACGCCCGAGAGATCCTGGACGGCTTCAAGGACCGGTCGATCGACGAGATGACGCTCGTCTTTGGCAGCCAGTCCGGGAAATCAAACATCCTGATGACCGGTGCGGCCTGGACCGTTGTCCATGCGGCCATGCCGATTCTGTGGGTGATGCCCTCGGAAAACCTCGGGCGGTCATTTTCGAAGGGCCGATGGCGACCTTTGCTTCTGGGCTCCCCGGGCTTTCAGTGTGAATTGCCGACGAGGAAGCAGGACTTCACCAACCTCGAGCAGCATTTCCGGCGGTGCACCTTGAACTTCGTGGGGAGCAATTCGCCGTCGAACATTTCATCCCGTCCTGTCGGCCTCCTCGTCGCCGATGAGGTGGACAAGTTCGCCGCGGCCTCCTCGAGGGAAGCCAGCGCCCTCGAGCTCGCCGAGCAACGGGTCAAGGGCTACAGCGGTGCGCGGATCGTCAGGGCGAGTACTCCCACGACAACAGAGGGGGAAATCTGGCAGCGATACCTTCGCGGGGATCAACGCCGGTTCTTCGTGCCGTGTCCGAAGTGCGGGACCTTCCAGATCCTCGAATGGAAGCGCGTCCTCTGGGACCAGGCGGCAAAGGACGAAAACGGGGATTGGATCATGCCGAGGGTCCGGGCGAGTGCGCGCTACCAGTGTCAGGAGTGCGCGTCGCTCCTCGATGACACCGCCAAGTTCGCCATGCTCCGAAGAGGTCAATGGAGGGCGACCAATCCCAACGCCCTCGCCGGCGATCGCAGCTATCAGCTCTCGAGCCTGTACGCCCCGGATCGCAAGTGCACGTTCGGCGCCTTGGCCGTGAAGTTCCTGCAGGCAACCAATTCGCTCTTGGGGATCCAGGCCTTCGTGAACGGCGACCTGGCCGAGCCGTGGATTGACCAGGACCTCCGCCGGATCGAGCGGGTGGAACTCATCTCCCCGCCGGATGCGCCTCCGCTGCCGGAGTCGGCCGCGTTCATGACCGTCGACGTTCAGGCCGTCAGTCCCATGTTTTGGTTCGTGGTCAGGTCCTGGGCGAAGAACGGGAATTCGCGCCTGGTCGCCGCCGGCCACTGCGATGGGTGGGAGGACATCCGCCGGATCCAACTCGCCTGTGAAGTGGAGGACCATCGGGTGCTCGTCGATAGCGGGTTCCGCGGACAGGAGGTTTACGAACGCTGCATGCGCCACGCCAAGATGGTCCCTCGCCCTGGGCAATATCCGCTGTCGGTCGGCTGGACGCCCGTCAAGAGTCGGGATGCCAGGATGGTTTGGATCCTGAAAGAGAGCCGGCAGCCGGTCCCGTTCTTCTACTCGCGAGCGGCATTGCCGCCGGCCATGCGCGTTGAACTGCCACTCCTCGAGCACAACGCCGGCATCTTGCGCGATACCCTGGACCGGATGCGGAAGGATCCGGAATGCGCCGGCGCGCAATGGACCGTATCAAGCTTCCCGTGCGGTCCGGACCTGGTCGGGGTTCGCCTGGTTAACGAGGATTCGTATTGGGAGTCCCTCGACACGTGGACCCTCAAAGCTGTGGCCAGTGGGCGGACGGGTCGGGTGGAGATGCAATGGCGGCCGCGGGTTAAGAAGGCGCCGGACCATTTGCTCGACTGCGAGCTTCTGCAAGTCCTGGCGGCGATGGCACACAAGCGACTTGCCAGCTTGCCGCGGAACGCCGCGCCTGCCATAGAGACGCCGTGAACTTCTGGACCTGCATCCGTTATCTGCTCCCGGCCGTGCGCCGATGCGCGAGCGGGTGTTAGCTCATGCTCACCTTTGTCCTCTTCTCGATGATCGTGGCCTTCGTGGCCCTGACCGTCGCCGAGATGAAGGTGGGCAAACCCCTGCGGGACATTCCCAAGGTCGGCCGGCTGTTCCAGTGTCCCTGGTGTTTCGGTTTCTGGGTGGCCCTTGTCGTGATCGCCGTCTTCCATCCTTCGGCGAATCTGTCGTCGAACGGGGCCGCCCGGTTTGTTCTCGATTGGGTTCTCCTCGCCTGGATGGCTGGCGTTCAAAGCTTCATCGTCAAGGCCGTGATCCATGCCGCCAAAGCGTGAACCTGACCCGCAAACAAATCGCGCAGCGGACCGGCATGTCCACCCAGTCAGTGAAGCGTAACGAGCGCAGGCTTGGGCTCGACCAGATCCGCGTCCGGGTCAATCCGCGCCTGGTCATGTATCCCGAGCGTCGTACCCTTCAGATCCTTCGTGCTCGCGGACTAGAGGCGTAACGCTCACAAGCGACCCGAATTGAACCCATTGGCCCGGATGCGTTCCGGGCTCTTTCGTTTCTAGGCTCCACGCCATCGATGGCATCGAGCCTCTCCACCGCGCAAAAGAGGATCCTCCTCCGGACGTGGTACGCTGAGGCACAGGCCTGCGGGATTCCCTTCTGTCAGTACCTCCAGACCCAGGCGGCGGCTTCCTTGAAAGGGGCTACTGCCGGCGCCGGCCGGCGCGTCACCTCCGCCTCTCGGGCCGGTGAGAGTGCCACCTATGGCGACGCCGACAGCGACGTTGTCCCTCAGGATGAATCGGTCCAGTTCCAGGCGTTGACCGCCGAGGTGTGTTTGGAATGCGAGGGCACCGACGAGGAGAAGTTCAACTGCCTTCTCTCGGCGACCGCCGTGACCGGCCGTTACCTGGTCAAGAGCAACTATGGCCTTCGCGGGTGTGGCTGCTGATCATTCCCATGCCCAGCGTCCTCACCAGAATTCGGAACGGGATCAAGGCGGTCTTCGGTCATTACGAGGCGGCCAAGAACCAGTTCTTCCGGTCCTGGCTTCCCGGATCCCTGCAGGCGGCGCGGTTCGATTACACGCCCTCGAGCCGTCGTGAGCTTCAGCGGAAGAGCCGGTACTGGGAACGCAACAACGCCCTGGTTCAACGCCTGGCGGATCTCTTCGAGGAATACACGGTGGGGGTGGGGATAGGCTTCTACCCGGCGAGCGATGACAAGGAGTGGAACGACCAGGCGCGCGCTTACTGGGTGGAGTGGGAGCTTTACGCGGATTTCTATTCCAGCTGCGGGTTCAACATCCTGCAACAACTGGCGGCCCGGGCTCTTGTGTTTGACGGTGAGGCCTTTTTCATCCTGACCCACGACGACGACGGCCGGCCACAGGTTCAGATGCTGGAGGCTGATCGCTGTTCGACGCCCGATGATCGGCGTCAGGAGGAAGGCTCTTCGGTTGTCGATGGTGTCGCCATCGATGACGCCGGTCGGCCGACCGGCTACTGGTTCAGCGAGGACGTCACGGGCTCAGGCGTGGCAAAGAAATCATGGCGCCTGGTCCCAAGAGAATTCGTTGTCCACATCTTCGAGGCTTCGCGGCCCGGGCAATACCGGGGAATCCCGATGCTGCACGCGGTCCTCAATGACATCCATGACCTGGACGATCTCCAAATCATGGAGAGCAAGGCGGCCCGTGACGGAGCGGAGATAACTAACGTCATCAAGAACAAGAGCGGGACAGCCGATGTTGGCGACCTCATCGCCCAAGGCGGGGTTGTTCCGGCGGGCTCGATGACCCAGGCCCAGAAGCGGACCTATTACGAGAGCACGGTCGGGGGTCGGACGTTCTTCATGCAGCACGATGATGACATCGAGCAGCTGAAGGTTGAGCGGCCCTCCGGTTCGACCCGCGAATACTGGGTCCTCCTCGAGAACAAAATCTGCGCCGGCGTCGGCATCCCGCGGCAGCTCATCTATTCGGAGAGCCTGCAAGGGACAGTGCAGCGGAGCGTCCTCGATATCGCCGCGGCCTGGTTCCGGATCCGATCGACGGCCCTCATCCGTGGTTTCGCCCAGGTTTACTTCTACGCCCTCGAGTACGGGATCCAGACCGAGGCGAACCTGGCCGATCGTCCCGGCAAATGGCGTCGGTTCACCTGGCGGCCGCCGCGAGCCCCCAACGTGGACGTCGGCCGCAACGCCTCGGCCATGCTCGCCGAACTCGCGGCAGGAACGACCAACTACAAGAGGATCTTCGCCGAGCTCGGTCTCGATTACGTCGAGGAGCTGACCCAGAAGGCTGACGAAGCGGTCCTGCTCGATTCCCTCGCAAAGGCCCGCGGGATCTCAGTCGACCGAATCGCCGCCCAGAGCCTGCCAGCTGCGACTGCGGAAACCCTGTCGGATCCGGAAGACGAGATGGTCATTCCCTCTCCAAGCTAATGAATACGCCGCCATCAAATCGCCAATGGTTCGAAGTCCGCGCCCAGGCTGACGACGGATCTGCGCCGGTCGAAATCTTCGTTTATGACGCCATTTATGATTCGGGTTGTGAGTTCTACGGCGGCGTGTGTCCTGCGAATTTCGTTGAAGCAACCAGTGCTTACAGGGATCGCAACGTCACTCTGCGGATCAACTCACCAGGGGGAAGCGTCTTCGCAGGGGCGGCCATCGCCAATTACCTGCGGAGCTTCTCGAACCTTTCCGCGGTCATTGACGGGCTTGGCGCATCGGCGGCGTCCCTGATCTTCATGGCTGCCCCGAAGGCCCGGCGGTCCATGGGTGCGGCGTCCTTCCTGATGATCCATGAGCCGAGCGGCTTCGCCTTCGGGCCAGCGGCCGTCATGGAGAAAATGGCGACCGACCTCCGCAAGATCAGCGACGACATCGCCGCCCTTTACGCGAGTGACACCGGTAAGACCCTGGAACAAGCGAAGAAGTGGATGGCCGATGAGACCTGGTTCAACGCGGATGAAGCCATGACGGCAGGTTTCGTCACGATCATCACCGATGCTGCCCCCGCACAAATGAACTTCGACCTCTCCCATTTCCGGCATCCGCCGGCAGTCCTACAACCCAATCGAATCGCCATGAATGCTCCAAACATCACGGCCTGCGGATGTCAGAACCCCGCCGGCCGACAGAACACCACCACCAACCCGCCGGCGGAAGACATCGCGGCAGTCCGTTCCGAACGCGATGCCCTCAAGTCGGAGAACGAAAGGCTCAAGAATTCTGATGCCTCCGCGCGGAAGGCTCGCGCGACGGCTGCGGTTGACGCGGCCATTGGAACCGGCGCCCTGCCGGCTGCACTGCGGGAAGCCATGATCGCCCGCTACCAGGAGGACGAGGAAGGGACCGTTGATGCCCTGGGAGCGTTGCGCCCGCCAGGTCCTGGCGTTGCGCCGATCCGGGTCAGTGCTTCAACGGCGGTCTCCGGAGGCCAACAGACTCTTCAAGAGCGGATCGCTGCCGAACCGGACCACAAGAAGCGCCTGCGAATGCGCACTGAGAATTGGGAACGGTTGTCGATGGAACAGACCGCCGCGTAACGATGGCTCGAAAATCGAAAGCCAGCCCGACCCCGCTTCCACCTCCATTTCCAACTCCAACACCTGCCATGCCAAACACCTTTTCCTCCGGACTGATCTGCAACACCTGTTGCGATGCAGCCATGGACTCAATCTGCCAGGTCCTCGGGCCACTCAATAACTTCGCCAATGAGTGTTCTCCCGATCCACTGGCTCCGCTCAAGCCCGTTTCGATCCCGGTGGCGACCGCCGGTTCGACGACCCTGACGGATCCGACCAACTTTGAAGCTGGCGACACGACCCTGGCCAACATCCTGGTTACGCCGCACCACATTAGCCAGCCGTTCCACATCACCCATGCGCAGTACAACCAGGGATTCCGCCTGGAGCAGCTCGCTAGGATCAACGCAACTGCTCTTGCAACGGCCGTCTGGAATGTTGTCCTGCCGATTATCAAGAACAGTGCGACCCCGACCCTTGGTTTCCCGGTCGCGAATGTCGTGGTCTCGGCTATTGCGAGCTTCACCCCGGCGACTGTGGGCAGCGCCTACGCGAAGCTTCTGTGCCAGCCGAAGCATCTGCTTTTGGATCCGACGGCGATGTCCAAGCTCATGTACCAGGCGACCGGCTGTTGCATGCCGATCCCTGGTGTGGGGCCTGGCGGTTTTGGGTTCCAGTCGATCAGTGAGCACAGTCTTTGGGCTACCGCCGATGCGAACACATACGGTTTCGGGTTCTGCCCGGAAGCCATCGCGGTTGTGTCCGGTGTTCCAGCGAAGCCTCCGGCCTGCGGCACGATCATCGAGCAGCAGAACATCACGATCCCGGGCACTGGCCTGACCGTTCAGTTTAACCTCTGGTGCTCGAGTGCGACCAGGGCCCTCTGGGGAAGCTACGACATCATCTTCGGCGCCGCCCTTGGCGTGATTTGCAAGGGTGTCCTGATCAAGAGCGCGTAAGCGCCATGAGCCAGGCGCGCGCATTGCTGGACGCCGGCCGGGCGGCGCTTCGCCAGGAGTATGCCATCACCTTCACGGTCGATGGCTATTCCCGCACCTTCATCGGCAATTGCGATGAACTGCGCTACTCCAACCAACTTGGCTCTGGCGGATTCACCTTCGATGCCGACGCGATTCTCGGGGTTGAGCTCGCCGAATTCGCGATGGTGGGACTGACCCCGACCCCAGGCATGCGCCTTCGGGTTTACGGCCTGGACTGCAGAGTCGCCCGGGTCGGAAAGAATGACCAGCGGTGGAGTCTTACGCTCGAGGCAGCCCAAACAGAGACGGGATAAACCATGGCCACTGTTATCGGCATGATCGCCCTGCCCAATGGGGAACCCTACATCGGGCAGATCAAGTTTCACCGGTGCGATGCGCCGGCCGCCATCGGATCGACGATTGTGACTGGCCTCCATGACGGCCTGGTCGTCCAGACGGAGGCCAATGGTTCCTTCGAGACCGAACTGAAGGCCGGTGTTTACAAGCTCCAGATTGCCGGATCTCAGGCGAGGAAGATCCACCTGATCGATGATGATGCGACATATGAACTGCAGACGCTGGGCGTTCCAGGATTCGCGTCTTACTCGGGCACCGGCGGCGGTGCGATCGTCGTCCAGGCCGTCGACTTTGCTGTGCAGGGAATCGCCGGTCTTCGCTTGCTGACCCAGCACGTCGATCAACAGATCAGAAACCTCGAGTTTCTTTTGGTCGAGGGTGACACGCAGGGGGGGCCCTTCATTTATGACGCCGCCTCGACGGCCGATGACGACGGGGTCGACATCGCAAAACCGAACGACGTCCTCGAAGCCTCACCGGGCCGATGGCATCGGCAGGAGAGCCTGAACTAGGTCATGTTGCGACTCGTCATCCTGGTCGTCCTTGTCCTGTTAGTGTTGCCTACCCGGGCCGCCCAGGTGCGGGTAGCCACCAACATCAACCATCTTCTGTCCCTCCAGCCCAGCGCGACGGAGGCGTACACGGACGTCGACGGACTTGCGGTGCCCGGCGATTGGGGCGGGCCAAAGCGGTTCAGGTGGGATCCAACCAACAGCCTTCCGACCAACGCCATCACCATCGCGCACCCAGGCAAATCAGTGGGGCGATATGTCCACCCATGGGACGGCGATCTTCGGGCCTGGGGGATTATAGACGGAGCTGGCTCCACCTATGCAGGTGAAACACTGTCTAACGCTGTCGTTGCAGCCCGTGGAATGCCGGTCAGGTATTCCCCCGGCACTTACACACAGTTGTTGGATTGCTACACGCCTCTCGGTACTGACTTCATTGTTAAGGGATCAGGAGGTGGTGCGGTCGTGATAAAGCATGCGGTTCCGCTTGGGGTGTTTGTTCGCATCGAAAAGGGGTTCACGAACTCTATCAATATAGACGGAATCGTTTTCGAGGGTGAGGCAGACCGAACAAAGGGCTGGTCGAACATCGTCCAGTACCCCCAGTCCTACGCGGACTGGCGAGCAGGGACGACCTACGGGATGCAGGCAGTCATCTCGTCTAGTTTCTCGATCACCAATTCCAGCCCCGAAGCGGTGGTCATGCGGAACTGCACGGTGAAGAACATGATCGGGCTGCCGACATTCGTCTATAATGCCCGCAGGGTGATATTCGAGAATAACCTGATTTACAAGTGCATGGACGTAGGATTCACCCACTGCCGGGACGTCCTGATTCAGGGCAACCGATTCATATTCGGGCATGACAATGGGATGTCGATTTCCCGCCAGAACAACCGGGTTGTGATCGCGAACAATATCATTTTCGCAACTCGGAACGGCGGTATCTCCGTTGCAGGCTTCACGGCCGCCGGCGAGATGGGTTCCTACGACGTCACGATTACCGGGAATACGATTGTCGGATGCCAGTGGGCTGGAGTGGAGGTGGGTATCGGGGCCAGTTTGGTGACGATCACTGGAAATACGATTGACCTGCCTGGGTGGTTCATCACGCCGGATTGGGCCGAGACGGTTTCAACCGCCACCGTCGATATTGGCGGAACGAATATCACGGTAGCGTCCACGAATAACCTAGACGTGGGTCAATGGCTTTACGCTGGACCGTGGACAAATAACTTTGGGGAATTGACGAGGGTCGTGGCCGCTTCTGGAAACACCCTGACGGTTTTTCCTCCGATGGCCCGCACTCTTCCGGCTGGCGCTCCTGTCATGGCCGCTATTAGCAGTGGATACAACCAGAACACATACGGCATTCTGATCGCTGGAGATTCTACCAACACTTTCCCGTACAACGCTTCTCAGGTCATCGTCAGCGGAAATTTGGTGACGAGGTACAACTCGATTGGTATCGCACTAGGGTTGCGAACCCAGACCTACGACGGAGCAGACAAGGTACTTGTCAGCGGCAACTTGATCGGGCCAGAGCAGAATTGTGAGAGGTCAACGTATTATGTGGCGGGTGGCGGGGCGGTAAGACTTCATCCTCGGTTCAACGGAATGGAGGATGTTTCGATCATCGGGAACCAATTCATCTTCTCTGGCAACGATTGGGAAACCGCTTTTGCTGGACTTCCCGTGTCCAATCCAGCCAATCAGGCAAGTTCGTGGACGACCAACGCCATATTCGGTGTCGTGATTCAAGGCGCCGGTACGACGACCAATGAGCAATGGGTTATTGCTAACAACGTGCTTGGCCGTGGCGCAAGGGCGCACACGAGCGTCGGAACTTATCCGTACATTCGACACGATTCTTGGACGGCGGACGCTAAGCTTCTTAACGCGACCGTTGGTGATTTGACCGTCACAAATCTGACTCTGTTGAATCCGGACGTTTTGACTTCGGCAGGATCGATAAACACCAACACCTACACGCTGACATTCACGGAAGATTACTACGCCTACACTCCAACGCATCCGATCCTGATAACAAACTTGGTGGCCAACAATATTGACATTGGTACCGTGGTTAACTTCAGAAACGGTAGCGGACTCTATACGAACCAAGTCAAGTTTCAGGCATCGGGGTCCAATATGCAGCTTCCGGGTGTCCGCGACCTGAATTTGGCTGGATACGGCATGGTGAGCTTTCTAAAGACTCACACCAATTTGTTCTGGGCAATATCGTCGGCTAGGCCAAACCAGTTAATCCATAGAGACGTTCTTGGCAGCGGAATAGATACCACCAATGAAACTCTAGTGTTCATGGGTGACTACGTTGTACATACTCCCTCTTTTGCAACCAGTGTAACAAACATAACGGCTCCTACAGCTGACAATTTAAGCAGGCTGTTAATAAGGAACTCCTCAACCGATCCGGCCAAGACACTTACATTTGTCAATTCGGATGCGCTGCGGTGCCCTGGCGGAAGTAATTTGGTAGTCGGCGTTTACGGTACCGTTGAGTTCATTAAAATTGACGCTACCACTTTTCAGGTCATTAACGCCACTAGATGAAGCAAGACGGTGTGACCCATGCTCCTCTTCGAATTGGACAATCCGCGATGGGAGAAAACGATCCGAGGCCTTGCCGCGGTGACCCGCAAGACCACCCAGGAGGTGTGTCGCCAGGCTGCGCGCCTGGTTGTCGAGGAAGCCATTGCGATGACACCGCCGATCCCGGGGAGGAAGGGATTCGGCAAAGGTAATGCCGGGACGAATGAGCGCACCGCTACGGGGAAGCGCGCCGTGGCGCGTGACATCCGGCGGGTGATGATTCCCTTCGGGTCCACGAAGATGGTGATGAAGGGCAAAAGCCGCGCGGCGCGGGACCTCCGCAAGTACATGCAGGAGGGCAAGACGGAAGCCATCAATGCCGTCCTCAAGAATGCCAACATCGAGGCCGAGGTCTACCCGATCGCTCAGCGTTGGATGCACGAAGACCAGCGGATCGGCGGCCGGGTTCCCAAGCGTGGCAACCGCCGGTTCCTGATCGCCAAGCCCGGATCCATCACGGCCTACATCGGCCTGCGACAGAAGCAGGTCTGGAAAGGTGTCAGTGGCTGGAACAAGGCCGCCGCAGCACTCAAATGCCGGGCGCGTTATTGGCCCGCGGCCGCCAAGAAGTTCAATGAGCCTGGCCACTACAAGGAAAGCCCGAAGAGTTCCGAGGACGTCTGGTTCGAATTCGCGAACAAGTCCGCCTACATGCAAAAGGCGGGCCGCGAACGGAACATCATGTTCATGGCGTTTCAGGGCGTGGGCGAAAAGCTCCGCAAGGACCTCGAGGTCAAGCTCGAGATGGCCGTCAAGAAGGCCAACCTATGATTGCCCTCGAGGTTGAGCAGGCCCTGGCGCGGTGGATCGGGTTCGTGGGTGACCCGGACGTGGGCGAGCTTTCCTACCGTCACGGCGAGAGCCGGACACCGGTCCCGATCCGGACCGGGCATGACGACCGCAAGCGCCCGGTCCCGTGCCTCATCGCGATGGCGATGGATGAGACCTGGGAACAGGACGTGCCCGCGCCGAACTGGCGAGGGATTGCTGCAGTCTCGTTCCTTCACCAGGCGGACGAGAGCACCGACACTCCAGATCCAGCCGGGGAGGCCATACGCATCGCGCGGGTCATCGACCAGGCGATCCATCGTCCGGACCTGATGAAGAGCCTGACCGAGGCATCCCTGGGCCGACTCCATTTCTCCGGGCTTACCGCCGGGATTCAGCATTCGGTCGCGGTCGAGGACCGCCACTGGCTGCATGTCTGGGCGCTGCCCGTCTACGTCTGTGATCGCACTCTGAAGCCATCTCAACCGATGGAACCCGAACTATGTCCTACGTGATTGATGCGGATGCAAACATCCCTGTTTTTGGAGTCGATGTCGTCGTGATCCAGACCGCCGAGGACACCGCCTGGCCGGTCCTGGTCAATGACATCAGCTACCAATACACGGGCGAGAAGGTCGTTGCGAAGGATGGCCTGGGTGAGGACGTCGCGAGGATCTACTACAACCGCGAGGTTAAGACCTGCACGATCAATTGTTGGCCGTTCGCTGCTACTGAAGAGGAGGGATGGTTGGTCAATACCGTCCTCAAACACGGCACCCTTATAAAGATCGACAGCGCCGCCCGGCATCCGGGCCTTGTCGGATTCTGGCGAGTCACAGACTGCCCGAATTCGGCCAACAACACCGACAAGAAGACGGTCTCGCTCTCGCTTGAATGGTCGATCAAGCAGACCTGGGCATGACTTTCCCGGAGATCTACGCGCGTACCATCTGGAGGCAACCGCACCGGGTTTGCGGCGAGGTGCTCCTGCCTTTGACGGTCGGGCACGCGCGCATCCTCGAAAGCTTGGAACTCTGGAACCCGGCCAACTGGATCGACCTGATGATCTGCGCCTGGATCTGCGGCCGTCCCCCAGGCCAGTTCCGCCAGCCGCGGGGATGGTGGGAAGCGTTCCAATGGCGCATCAGGCTCTGGCGCCTGAGTTCTCAATCCTTCGCGGAACACCTGGCCGCCTGGTCAAAGTATGTCGATCACCACCTCGAAGTGCCGGTCCTCATCTGGCCGGACATGGGCGGAACGAAATCCGGATCGCCTGTCTTCGCCAACCTGCGGGTGGCCCTTATCCGCATGGGGTATTCGCCGGATCGGGTCGATGACGTTCCGATCGACCAGGCCTTCCTCGATCACTATGGCGCCCTCGAGAACGATGGCAGAGTAACCGTCACCGGGAACTCGAGGAGCGACCTGGACAAACAACTCGAGGCAGCGCGCGCCTATGTTCAATCTCTGGGGAAAAATTAGGGTCGATGGGACTGAGGCGAAGAAAGACGCCGCGAAAGCAGGCCAATCGATTGCCCAGTCTATGGGCAAGGAGATGCGCCAGCAGTTCAAGGGCGGGATCATGCGCTTTCTAGGTGCGGGCGCCGTGCTTGGGTTCGCAACGGGCCAGATGGGTCGCGCGGGTGAAATAACTCGCGGTGCCAGTCGGATGGGAATCGGCACGGACGCCTTCCAGGAATTGGAAATGTTGGCCGAGAAATTTGGCATAAGCGTCGAGGAAGCACGGGAAATGGGAAGGACGGATCCCCTGAAATTTGTCAGTGCGATGGAATCAATCAGGGGCAGCAAGGGTATCCTGGACAAGGAAACAGTAAGTGGTCTCAAGGAGGCATCCGATGCTGTGAAGGAGTTGAAGATAGAAGCCACCCCGGCAGTCGCTAAATCGGCTAATTTAGCGACCCGTGCTCTCAGGTTCCCCGGGGAATCAATGGCGGGATGGGCTGCCTTCCGCGATTTGATCAATACGAAGTTTGGTTCACCCGCCAATGCCATTGCTTTGCAGCGTCTTATTTCACTCCAAGAGTCGCAGCTTAACGAATTGAGGGGCATCAAAGACAACCTCGCTCCAACGCATGGAGCATCCGGGTCATGGTGAATCTGGACCTATGAGCATGGTCATTGATGGCGATCTCAATGAGTTCACGGTCATTCAGCTTCCGGATGAACTGACCGGCGCCCTGTTCGGGCCGGACATCACAAGGGTCTACATAGGAACCAGGGAAGGGTGTCTTTCCACGATAGCGGACCTAGAGCTTGATCGCCGTGGCGTCAGCTACGACCTCCGGCGCCAGGGTGAATCCCCAATGTGGACCCTGGCCTTAAGGCTGACGCAAGGCCTCGATTCTGACGATCCGAGCGACCCCGGTTGGGAAACGAACATCGAGGCGCCGATCGAGATCCTCTGGCGGTTGACCGATGAACGGACTTCGGTTGACTACCGGAATGTGGGCCGGTTCGAGAGGATGATGGACGTTGACCTCACATCTGATGAACGGCGGGAACTCAACGCGCACCTTGAGGCCCTGCTGGCGGGCAAGGCCACCCCCAGCCCGACCTGGTTCGGAGATAAGCCACCCGATGTCCTTGCCCTGATCCAGCGCATGGAGAAGCGTTTTGAGCGCGGCAAGAACACGACCTTCATGCACATGCCCGTCATGGTCAGGGACGCCTCTTTCCGCAAGGAAGCCAACTACAGGGCGAAGATCGACGCCATCAATACGCTCTACACAAGTGAGGACTTGCAGACCCTGTATCCGGAAATCCCCACACAGATCAAAGATCGGATGCCAACCAATGGGGAGTGGAAGGTGACGATGCGGGAATGGAGCGTTGAATCGAACGGGCAGGGCCGTGAGACCCTCTCTTTCACTTGGGCCGAGTGGAATGACCCAGAGGACGTTTTGGAATTCGTGATGCCACCCTGATTTATGGCCCTTACCGGCAAAAGCTGGATTGCACGGGACATCGGCAAGCTGAGATCGAAAACCCGCGAGCAACGCCTTACCCGGAGCGACGGTCTGTCCATTCGCACCGGGATCACCGGAACGACCGTCACCATCAGGAAGGCCAAGGGCGGCGGCACTGGTTCCGCGGCCTATTGGGCTTGAAACTATATGCCGGACATCCCGTCACTTGGTTTCGGGGATCCGGTGTTAGCCTCGCAACTCGACGCGCTCCTCGCCGAATGCGACCGCATCCTGGGCCGACTTTTTAACGGCAACCGGTCCTGGTACGCCTTCAACACAGCCCCACTCCCAGCGCAGCAGGTTCCCCCTGGCGGCGCCGTGTACGTCCTCAGTGATGACGCGGACAGGGTCGTCATTCCGGTGCCGGGGACCCCGGGGGCGCCGGACGGCGGGAACTGGCCGGAGCAGTACGACCACGATGCGCACGTGGCCGCGGCCGCTGCGCTGACCATCACCGGGCCGGACGGCAACGGCTATTCGTGGATCACCACCACCGATTACAGCGAGGACGTGTACGCTGGTGGAGACGCGGCGTCCGTGCTCGAGCGCGAGGACACTGACATTGACCTTGGGACTGTCACATTGCCGCTCCGATACGGCGCCGCCTACGAGCACGAGCGGTTCCATCGGTACGCGTTGGCGGACGTGTTCATTGAGGCTTCCGCTGCCACGGAGTTCGATTGGTTCCACGACAAGTACGGGGTGATCCGAGTCCACAACCTTTCGCTTCACGCGGTGACGGTGAACCTCAGCGACGAGGAGACGCTCGCGGTGCCGTCCATGGGAGTCCGGTGCATCCGGCGAACATCGCGCACCGCGTTGTGGAACACGGACGAGCGGCACTATTTCCCGAAGGCGTTGCCGGGGGACGTGCCAATCTGGGACGGCTCAACAATCCACATGGCGAACCGGCCGCTCCGGAGCCAGAACGCCAACCCCATCTTCCGAGTCGCACTCATCCAATCCATGTTCCGGCCGCAAGCCTTGGCCGATGGACCAGGGCTGTTCAGTTCGACCATCAACGACGTCCTTACGGTCCCGGGAGACGAGGGCTTGCTCGCCGCGGCGACAATCCAGAACGGCACCTTCGACGTCATTCGAACTCGCACCGATGACCCGGACGCGGCCGACACCTACACCTTCACGTATTCCGGCGAGGTGCTCGATGGCGTCACCGCGGAGCAACTGGTCGATGACCTCGAGGCAATCGGACTGACGGTCTCGCACGACGACACAACCCGCGGCGTGGTGATCGAGCCGGATTCCGGGTTCCCGCCGCCAGACACCGGCGAGGACTGGGCCTACGACTTGATTTCCCGTGGGACCAATCTGACGGGTGGAATTGTCGTGCCGGTCAGCAGCAGCCGGACCCTCATCCCGTGGTTCGTGGACGCCACCGCTGCGGACGAGTGGTTCGCTGGGTTGTTCCTTTGGCCCGCCTACGAGGTGACCAAGTCGTCAGGTTCGACTTACTGGAAGAACGGGACGTGGACGCCGCTTGGCGGGGGCGCCGACACGGACTACTGCGGATCTTGGGCGCAAGACGGCAGCGACATCGAGGCCCGCGAATGGGTCGCGGAGTGGGGGTCAACGTCGATCGGAAGCGTAAGCCCGTGGAATTTCTTCCGCACGACTGTCGGCGACGGACTGTCCCTGGTGCAACTCGATGGCCAACGTGACTTCGCGCGCCTCGTCATTCACCCAGTGTTCACCGCGGTGGTGGCAGAGGAGACGGTGTCGTGGTGGAGCGCCGACGACGACCCCACGTGGGACAACGCCACGCCCATTACGCCGAACTCAGGCGAGGGGCCAGGCCTGTACGTCGCCGGTCAGCCGATCGGACTGGGGGCTCCGGCCGACGGCGGGAACGATTGGGCGGAGCCTCGGTGGCAACTCGTCATGCTGCCCACCATCGGGGCCGACCCTCAGACGTCGTGGGACGCTCTCGGAATGCACGGCGCTGAGGAGATCATCTGGACCCCGCTGATTCCCGGCACTGGTTCAACCACGGTCACCCATTGGCGCGTCGATGGCGGCGCCGGCGCGGCGTCAGGCGCAGACTGGACGTGGAATTACGCCGGGGACGGATACACTCCGATCGCCGACGAGCCATCCGGGGAGGTCATGTCAGGCATGTCGTTCTGGCGGGTGTTCGCGCAGAACTCGAAGCCGCCAGGCTCCGCCGATACCTACGACGGGAAGCCCGAGACCGGACCGCATCCATGGAAGATCCGCGACCACGGCTGGCTGGCGGACCAAGTTCTTGCCGGTGCTCCGGTCGCGGCCGGTGATCCGTGGAGCGTGGCCAACGTGGATTGTTTCGACAACGCGGACATCGGCGGGCTTGGGCCGGATATCCGCACCGATGAGTTCAACGTCGGGATGCAAATCCGCATGACGGCCGCGACGTTCAACAGCCTGGCGGCCTTGGTTGACGGCATCACCCACGTCCGGCCGTGCGGGTGGGAAAACTACGTCCATGGGTTCTCGTTCGATGACCTGACGTATTGGCAGGGATGGGACCTAGGGCTTGGAGGCACCAGCAACGACAACCTGCAACCTTACGGCGCCGCTCACGTTTACGGGGTCGATTCAACGACTGACGCCGCCCTGGACGCGCTCGGCATCACGCGGCGCACCGCGGTGTCTGAGACGCTCCAAGAGCTTCAAACCATCGCGCTGCGGAAGTTCTACGCGCGCTCTGAGCTTCCGTTTCCGTTCACCGGATTCGGGGTCGAAGACGATGACGTTGACGAGTCGGAGCGGCCTGGGGCGTGGGCAGACATCGGGGATGCAATCGAGTACTGCACCCCGGACGATATCCACGACGCGCTGTCTCCGCTGGGCTTCGCCTTCAACGTCGCGCGGTTCGTCCAAGCGGCGACCATCGCGACCGTCATTCCGTCGGAGTCTCTCGAGGTGGAGACGGACACATTCTCCGGGTCTTCTCTCGACGTCCCCGGGGACTGGTTCCGCCACACCATCACGCGGACGGTGGCGGTTCCGATCCCAGAAACGGACGATCCGACCCTTCAGGTTGTCCCTCAAGTGCGGTTCAAGATGGCGCCGGAACGTCCCATGCGGGCGCAGATCCACATCCGAAACCTCGGAGGCGGGGACTTCTCTGTCCGGCGGGTTGAGCCGTCGTCCGGCACAACGGCTGATGCCATCGAACGATATCAGCGCGGAGAATGGAACAACGACGGGGTTTTAACCGACGCTGGGAACGAGAGTGGCATTTTGTGGTCAGCAGACCTAATTGCCCGCACCGGCCTCACCGCAAGTGTCATGGCTATCCCGTGGCGCAAGCTGATGAGCGAGGACCGCGGGATCGATGACACCGGACCGAGCGCTGTCACGCTTCGCGAGTGGAGCAGCGCGCTTGTCCTGCCAGGCGATGGCGCGCGGGCCAAATGGTTGACCGTGGCCGCTGGCGGGCGGGTGGAGATTGGAGCCCTGGCGGGCAGTTCGACGCCGACCTACCCGGACAACCATCACGTCTGGGATCTGCACATCGTGCCGGCCGACCTCGAGGCCTTATGATCCGCCGGATCGTCATCCTGGTCGGCATCACAGCCCTCGCCGGCTGCGTCTGGGTCGGCCGTCATGGCAGCTACACGCGGACCGACTCCGTCAGCCAGGAAGGCACCAACAACCGGGCGCACCGGATCACCCTCGATCCCAAATGACATGATAAACCGACAATTCAGCCTGCACCGCGGCGACACTTGGCCTGGCTTCATCCTGACGGTGACGGCCGCAGATCCCGGTATCGATCCCGTCGACTTCACCGGCTGCGTGGCCTCGAGCGACATCCGCGAAACGCCCAATGGTGCATTGCTCACCGCGGCCGACATCACCACCGAAGCGACGGCAACCGAGGCCATCGTGACGGTCTCCCTCACCAAGGCCAAGACCGCCATCCTCCAGGGCACGGTCGTCTCAGATGTCCAGATCCTCCTGGCCGACGGCCGCGTCTTCACGCCGCTGAAGTATCAACTGAACGTCACGCCCGACTCGGCCCGCGGTGGGCAAGGCGCCATCACGACACCGCTCTACGCCGGTGGCCTGGTCTCAGGCGCAAGTGCGTGCAGTCCCATCTCGGCGACGCTCACGACGGTGCCCATCCCGATCATTCCCGTCTCCTCGAGCGGCGGCGGCGTCACCGATCACGGGGCCCTTACAGGCCTGGCGGACGATGATCATGCGCAGTACCTGACCAACGCTCGAGGTGATGCGAGGTATCAGGGCCTCATCGGCACCGAGTTGAAGCTGAGAACGACCGAAGGCGATGTGGTCACCATCACGGTTATCAAGATCGGCGGCGTTTATAACCTCAGAGTCGGTCAACCCACATGAGAACTCTCCTCGCTCTCCTCCTCTTCGCCCTGCCAGTCCGGGCGCAGCTTCCCCTCCTCATCAACGAGTCGGACTTGTCGGTCTTCTTTCCGACGGGCGCCATCGGGGGAACGCTTTCGGTTTCCAACATCAGCGTTGTCCGGCTCCTCTCCATCGGAGGGCAATCGCTTTCCAACCTGGTCGGTTCAGGCCTGACCAATAATGGCGGCACGCTCGAGGCCATCGGTGGCGGAGGAGGCGGCTCCGGTACCGTGACGAGCGTTGGCGCCACCTCGGCCGTGGCGGGGCTCTCCTTCTCGGGCTCACCCATCACACTCGCCGGCACCCTTGGATTGACGGGCATCGTGGGCGCGGCCTCGATCGACGCCAGCATCGCCAGGCTAACCGACATCACGAACGCCCAGGCTGCCCTCGTCGCGTCGAACCTCTGGCAGTCCACCAATGCGGCGCTCACCGCCCTGGCCGCGAATCCGGCAATGTATCAGGCAACCAACGGCAACCTCACCACGGTCGCCAATCTGACCGGCGGCACCTCGAGCAACTTCTTCAGCGGCGACGGGACCTTCAAACAGATCACGACGAACATGATTCCAGGGCTCAACGCGCACCTGGCGTCCCTTGTTCCACCATCGACCCTCCTCAATGTCCTGCCGAGTGTACCCGCGGCTGCGACGAACCATGTCCTCGATTTCGCGTACTCGGCTTTGACCTTCAGCGTCACGAACAACGTCAATCTGTTGCAGTCGACCAATCGGCCCGGCAATGCGACCAATGTCCTCTATTCGGTGATGCGCCTGGCCGGAGACAGCGTCGACCGCACTCTCTCGTGGCCGGCCACATGGAAGAGACTCGGGACCAACATTGCTACGATCCCGGCAAACAAGGTCGTCCTGGTCTCGGCCATGTGCATCGGGACGGCGGAATCCGGCGTGACCTTCGGCATCGCCAAGGAAGAATGATGAAACCGTTCCTACTCATCTTCCTTTGCGCGTTCTCGGCCCATGCGCAATTCGGTCTGCGGAGCCCTGGCTTCGTCAGCAAATTGAATGCAGCGGCGGGGGCCCCTTCGGATCCGTCCACCATCAGCAACCTGCAAATCTGGCTTAAAGCTGAATCACTGGCCGGGGCCAACGGAACGGCAACGAGCCCATGGACCGACAGCAGCGGGAATGATTACAGCCCAACGAACCAGGGAACCGCCAGGCCCTACGTCACCAACAGCGTCCTAAACGGGTACAACGCTCTCTTCTTTGCGACGAACCAGTGGCTTCAATTCCCACCAAGCGCCCATGGCATCTCGTCGAATGTGGCAGGGATGACCGTCGTCGCCGTTCATCAGAGAACGCTGACCTCGGCATTCCTACGGATCCTTCTCTTCGTTTCCACGGGAGCCAGCACAACCGCGACACGTTCACTGATCGGCGAATTCAACGGAGATCTCCGGGCTGATGGCAGGCGGTTGGATGCCGATTCCTATGTCGGGAACACCAACGGCAATGCAGGCAGCAGTTTCTATGCTTCGACGGTTCTCGTCGATTACAGCGCGGCCGACCTGTTCCTCTACACCAATGGCGTCGCCTCTTATACCAACGCCTCATTTAGTACGGCCGGAAACTCGCAGGCACTGGCGTCGCAACGTATGAGGCTTGGTGCCGATGGCGCTGGAGGCAACGCATGGGTCGGGCGCCTCGCCGAATTGATCGTCTACAACCGGAAGTTGACGTCAACAGAACTTGCCGCCGTCCATGCCTATCTTCGGGCCAAGTTCGGGTTGTGGTGAAAGCTGGCGTCCTTCTTTACTGCCCGCTTGGTGATTGGTTCCTCACTGTGCTTAGCGGTGGCGTGTATGATGCAAAATCCCGTCATGGCGCATAACCCGTACATCGTGCCCGACGGGCCCATTGCGACCGATTCCACGCCCGAAATGATGCAGCACGGCCATGCCGCCGCTATCACGAATGGGGCGTAGCGCGATCGGTAAGGCCCCCCCATCCTCCAAAGCAAGAAAGGTGTTAGGGCCAGCACGCAATAGCCCATCGCGAAGATCGAGCCCGGGATCCATCCGAAAACTCGGATGACTTGCAGTGGGGTGTTGTGCTCCGAAAACCCAAGCTCGTCTTGCCAGCGCTCGATTGTGACGCCGAATGGGTAACGCCCGACATCCGGTAAGGCATCGCGCCACACAGCCGTGCGTCCAGTAAAACTGGAATCCCAATCATCAGTGAGCCTGGCCATTCGTTTTGAGTCCGCGAACCGTTCCGAGAATGCGGCCCATGCCATCACCATTGAGCCCACGATTACCAGCGCCTTGAGCGTAAGGGAACCGGCTCCGCGAGACGCCACGAGGTAGGCCAAAATCGAACACACCACGACCGAATAGGTGGCGGATTTGTTACCCAGCCACATGGCTGTCGTGACTATTGCGGCCGTGCAAAGCAACGATACCACTCTGACGACGCGGTTCCTCGACAGGAAAAACCCGCCCCCCGCTACAACCGCCCCAAAAGCCATACTGGACAGGGCCGGCGCATAGATGACCGACATGGGGTCGAAGAGTTTTTGGAATTTCCTGCCTTCTCCTCCGACCATTCCCACCCCTGGCTCAAAATACTCCGCAGAGAAATAAACGGTCGCGATTGCCAAGGCCGTATAGCCGAGGCCGTGGACGACGGCTGCGCCCCACAAACCTGCTCGGAATCGTCTCCACCCCAGCATAGTGGCCAGCATGCACGCGAGGGGGATCGCGAGGCTCCGCAGTGTCCTGGCAACGTCCATGGAGTCGAGGTTCTCCCATGCGGCACTGAGCCCAGCGACCCCTACCGCTACGGCACCTACCGCACCAACAACGACTGCCCGATTCAGTTCAGCGGGCTCTGCGCCAAAGACCATGAGGCCGGTCGATAGGAGCAGGAGCACTTGCCCGTACGGTATCGTGGCGGGATGCACCATCAGGCCGGCCGCGACTATCAACATGATGTTTATGAGGCTTTTCATGCTTTGGAGGATGGGGGGTGAATCGCCCAGAACTCGGAGGCAGCAGTCGGATTGACGATTGCCCGGTAATGAAGATTGAGCATTCGCTCTTCATGGCCGGCCGCGCTTGCCGCCCAGCCAGGACCAAACGTGGGAACGGCATACGAGCAGAACGAATGGCGCAGGCAGTTGGGAGGCCATGACACGCTCGCCGCGCGCCGCACCCGGCGCAATCGCTTCGTCAGGTTCCTCACCGGCAGGTCGCCCTTCAGTTCAAGCCATTGCCCGAGGCAAGGGACGATGGGCACCAATCGTCGCCGATGCATTTTGGCGATCTCCGCTGGAACATCGATGAGGCCATCCTTGATCCATGACCATTGAGCCTTGCTCGCTTCCGACTGTCTCATCCCGGCGAAGAGGGAAATGGCAAGAAACGGAATCAGTCCGGGGTCCTTTTCTGCGGCGCAGTCCAACAACCGGCGGCACTCAGGAACTGTGAGGATACCCGGTGTCTTCTGTGGCGGCGTAGGTTTCTCGACGGCTTCGGCGGGATTGGTCGTCACGTAGCCCCGTTTGAGTGCGAATGAGAACAGGGTCCGGAGGTCGATCAGGTATCCCCGGCGGGTCCGGAGGGACCATTGACTGGCCGACAGCCAGCGTTCGACCTCCATCGGCGCGATATCCTCGATCATGACTTTGGTGTGGGCATCAGCGAAACGCTCAAGGGTGGAACTGAGGGCGATCAAATATCGCGCCCGTTTGCCGCTGGCTGCCTTCTGCTCGAGACATTCGGCCACGACTTGAGGCACGAGCTTGCCGGATGAGACGGGACGCATGCGCAGGAAATAATCGACTGCCTCCTCGACACGGTCCGCGTCCCCGTCCATCCGCTGCAACGTGCGGATCAATGTCGCCTGGGAACTCTGAGGCAGGTTCATGAAGTCGCCCGTGTTTCCGCCGCGTGTCGTTTCCAGGTCGCGGGCGAACGCAGTGGCGTCGGTCTTGATCTTGAAGTATCGAGCAGCGCCCACCTTGCCAACGTTCATGTCGGCCGGAATGATGACTCGCCACCGATCTTTGCCCTTCCGGATGACCAGGTGGGCCTCGACTCTTTTCTTTGCCATAGTTGTTCCCATGCCCCAAAGCGGGCCAATGGAGGCCAACCAGTACCACCCACAATGGCTTCTTTCCACCAATATCCTCAAAGCATGGCAAAGACTTGTGGTCGGGTTCAAGTAGGCCGGATCCAACAAAAAACCCCTGAAATCTTGCGATTTTCAGGGGTTCTTCGATGAACCGAAATTGGTTGCGGGGCCTGGATTTGAACCAGGGACCTTCAGGTTATGAGCCTGCGAAACTGCATTGATTCACAATGCCTTATGAAAGCAGGGCCAATGTGGGGCCAATCAGTCCTCGTTGTGGTCATCGCCGAAAAGCTTCCCTTTCTCGCGATTTAACCCGAGGCCACTGATGACGCCCTTGAGCTTGGCCAGCCTCACGGCGTGCTTTGGCGACTCGGATCCGTCGTCACCTTCAATTTTCGCGTGAGCCCTCAACAACGTCCCGAAAAGCACGCTGGGGCTCAGGGCTGATTTCTCACAAAGCAGCCTGAGGCAATCAACCGCTTCCGGCGTGTCCCGGTATTGAACCTGGGCTTTGCCGGCTGGATCGACCTTCGTTTTGGCCTTCAATTTCCGCTTCTTTTTGAACATTCCGGCACACCCTTCCCGTTTAAGCTATTGCTAGATTCAACGAGCCTTTGCTAGATGAACAGCGTGAACCAAGCGACACCCCAGGTCGCTCACGTCGTATCGAGCGAGAAGCGGAAAGCACAACAGAAGTGCATGGTGCGCGTGCATTTCCACATTGCTGCGGAAGACCTTGAACAAGTCGACAAGCGGGGAGAGCGACGCCACCGATCCCGTGCGAAGCAGTTGCGGCGCATGATCAAAACTGTGCTCGTGCGAAAGGATCTAGATAATTGAGATCGTTGCTATGGAATCTGGAACAACCCTAGACAAGCTCACGGATGATCCCGAATACACCTTCGAGGAAGCCGCACGGGTGTTTGGGGAGCCGATGACGCACTGGCGCCTTCGGTCCCTGGCGCGACAAAGAATTCTGAAGGTCGTCGTCTACGGGCCCCGCCTGAAGCGGATCCGCAGGAGCGAACTGCTGAAACTCAAACAGCGATACTCACGATGATCCCCGAAAAAACCTTCATGCCCGGCTGGCCCGAGCATCTGGTCGACAACGACGACAACCTGTATGTGCGCCTGCGCGACGGCAAACCGGCCTCGGAGTTCGCCGGCGAATCGTGCCTGTACGGCCTGGTCGGCGAGCACGGGTGCATCGACAAATCGCAGCAATGGGTTCCCGTCCTTGGCGCGACGGATGACGACATGCGCCTGACCGGCGGCACCTGGATGACGGCCGCGCAACTCGAAGCCTTCGGCCAGACGCCGATCGTGCTGCCACAGGAACCCGTGGAGTGGCCGGAATGAACAAGCCGCTCGTCATCCACGTTCGATCGAGCGGGCACGACAATCGGGCTACCGCCAGTGGCAGCAAGGTCACCGCGGCCTGCACCAGTTCACCGGCAGTGGCGGCCAAGAGACTTGCCGCAAAGATTCTCGGCGATCGGCCTTTCAAGCTCGTCTGCGAGATCAAGGCATCCTGCTGCCCGGTGGTGGTTGGCCGCTATGTCGCGACGCTGGAATGAAGGCGGACCTTCCACGATTCCGAGGCCACTGGTGGGTCATTGTCTTTCCCGACGGCGACTGCTACCGGCACCTGCTTGATTCCGATGAGCAGGCGGAATTTTTCCTCAAAGCCGTTCTGGAAAGGCACCCGGGCTCGAAGGTGATGCGAGTGCGGCTCATGTCCGCCGTTCGGCCGCCGGGCAAGACCAACTGGAAGAAGCCACAACCATTAACCGGCTGGCGACTCGGGCGGCCGGTGAGAACCCGGAATTCCCATCCTCACAATGACCACCAAGACCATTGAAGTCCGCGACAAGGCAACCTTCCTTCCGATGCTGGCAACCCGGCTTGATCCGATAACGAAGGCTGATCGGTATTTGCTGGCCCGCGCCGGCTATGGTCTGACGCCAGGCGCCCAGGAGAAGTACGTCCTTCTGGCTTCAATCGAAGGGGTCCGTTGCGCTTCAAATTACGATCCCAACGCCTGGAACGATCGAACGCGCCAAGTCGCTCACCAATGGCTCATCGATCATTTCGACGAGGTCGAGTCCGGTGCCGTGGTCGACGTTGAATTCATCTTGGGGGAGACGGCGCAGGCCAAAGTCTCTGAGGAAGTTCAAGAGCCTATCGTTGCCTGACCATGACCACCGGCGTGTATGTAATTCATCCCGGCGAGGCACTAGGCCGTTGGTTCAATACCATGTCCGCGGCCCGCCAATACGCGGTTGCCTTCGACACCATCGTTTCCATCGGCAATAGCGGCGAGGAGTTGGGTCGTTGGACCAAGGGAACCGACGGGAACCTGGTGCAGAAACCAAAAGCCCATCACCCATGGCGTGAGCGCCGGTACCGCGACACGCGCGGGACACCTCCACCCGGTGGCCGTGGCCCCGACGGCAAGCCATTCAACCCTTTTGCGGTCGGCCCCGAAGCCGGGTTTACGCACCCGGAGCATCACAGCGCGGCCGAGACCGGATATGACACCGGCCTTGGTCATCCAGGGGCCGACCGCATTCCACCGAAAGAAACGCCATGAGCCTGATTCAACTCCTCCTGATCCTCGCCCTGTTCGGCTTTCTGCTGTGGCTCTTCAACGTCTACGTCACCGCCATCGACGCGAAGGTGAAGCAGATCATCAACATCGTCGTCATCGTGGCCTTGGTGCTGATCTGCCTCTACGCCTTTGGCGTCCTGGACGCCATCAGGGGCGTGCGTGTGCCGAAGGTCTGAAACCCATTTTGCGTGTCCCTGCCTCGCCAACATTCTCAATTCAAAGGGGCGTCCCCACCCGGCTTGTGCCGGAAAACGGGGATCTTTGAACAAATGGAAAGCAACTCGGTGGGGCACGCAATTTTTCCCGTCCGTAATGAACAAGCCAAAGTTCCGCCGCCGGTATTCGCGGTTCTCCTACGAGGACCCCAGCCGCAAGGAGAGGAGGATCCTCGGGGCCATTCATCGCCAGATGTTCGGCGGTCCCCGCCCGGTCCCCGATGAGCCAAACAAAACGGCTTCCTCCCCATCGGCAGAAACCGGGGAGAGGAAGCCGGATCAAGAAGAATGTCCCAACCAAACAACGAAACAGCAGGAAGAGTGACCAGTCTCGGCCTCGTCCTCCAACCAGAAAAACCCATGCCCGTCATCAAGGCTCCCGCCATCACCACCACGAACACTCCTGTCGCCACCACCACGGCTCGGCGACCTGCAATCCTCCAAGCTGATCTCCTCGACCGGTTCGCCCATCTTCGTCGCCAGCGTGAAGCGGGCCGCCTGGCTGAGCGCATCCTGCGAATCGTTTCCTCGGTCGAACAGGAAACCGGCGAGATGGCTCTCGAGATCGCCGCGACGGCCGTCCGGATGAATCAGCCGGAAGCCAACGGCGCCCTTCCGGACAATGGTCGAACAATCGATGAGTAATGCCCACCTGGTCGTCATTCGACCTTGCCCGTTTTTTGGAGCGAGGCGTGAGGACCCAGCGCGTCCTGGACCGCTTCGACAAGAGGCCGGACGACCGGGAAGCCTCGCTCCATTATTTCATCCTCGAGGAAGTCCGGGCCAGAGGCTGGCTCTGTTTCCACGGTTCGATGGCGCACCGCTCGCGCCGGACCACGGGTGAGCCGGATTTCCAGATCCTGATCCCAGGCGGACGGTTGCTTCTCATTGAGTGCAAAACTGCACTCGGCAAGTGCAGCGACGAACAACTCGCCCGGGCGGCCCATGCCCGAAAGCTAGGCCACACCATTCACGTCATCCGCAGTCAAAGAGAGTTCCTGCACCTCATCAAAACCCATGAAGATCAAAGCCCAGAAAGACTATGAACCCTGTCCTGAGTACCAGGGGGTCGGGGTTTGCGTCGACGTCACCGAACCCGTGACGCGCGACACCGACTATGGACCGAAGGAACAATTCCGAATCGTGTTCGAGATCCCGTTGGAGATGGAGGACGGCAAGCGGTACGTCGTCCGGTCGGCCCCGATGAACACCACCCTTCATCCGAAGGGCAGCTTCCGGAAATTCCTGCGGCAAATGCTGGGAAGGGATCTCAACGCCCAGGAGCAAAAGGAATTCGACACCGAAGAACTGGTCGGGATGAACGTCTCGATCTCAATCGTCCATGAGGAAAGCGATGATGGTCGGGTGTTCGATCAGATCGCCCTGTGCCGCCCATGGAAGGGTGAGACGATGGAGGCCTCCGGCGATTACATCAGGGTGAAGGATCGCAAGGACAAGAAGGGTCGCAAGCGTTCGTCAGACGACGACGACGGCGATGATGATGGCGGTGAATCTAAGCCATCCAAGGAATCGACATTCCGGCGTGCTGAACAGGCTTCGGTAAAAAAGGGCCCGACCGACCACGGCCTCATCAAGGTTCACGTCGGAAAACACAAGGGCCTCGAACTGCGCGATCTCACCCGGGAGGCGATCGAGAAGCTCATTGAGGGTTGGCTGGGCAACGTCTACCCGAAGATCGAAAAGCCCCTGGCGGACGATCGTCGCCTGGCCGAGGCCCTCGAGAAATACCGGAAGAAATTCGCCGGCGAGGAAGAGGAACCCCCGGAAGACGAAGACGACGTTCCGTATTGATCGTCCGGGCCTCCCATGGAACTGGTCCCTGAGATCACACCGGAGCAGCGTTTTCTCGCCTGGTCGTTGGGGGGAAAGAACGTCTTTCTCACCGGCTCGGCCGGCACGGGCAAATCCACCCTCCTGCGTCGGTACCTCGAGGAGGCCGGCGTCATCAACCAGGCAATCGCCGTCACCGCTTCAACCGGAATCGCCGCCCTGAACATTGGCGGGACCACCATTCACCGCTTTGCCGGCATCGAGCTTGGCGCCGGCCATGATGAAACCTTCGATGAGGCCACCGATCGCCTTGAGGCGCGCGGCTTCCTCTCCGCGCAATTGGCACGGCAGCGGGTTCGCAAAATCGGGACGGTGATCCTGGACGAAGTCTCGATGATCCCGGGCCGGCAGCTCGATTTCATCGATCATTGGTTCCGCCATCTCCGGCAGGACCAGCGTCCATTCGGTGGCGCTCAGTTCATTTTCGTCGGGGACTTCCTGCAGCTGCCGCCGGTGCGGAAAGGAGAGGGCCCCTACGATTGGGCTTTCCATTCCAAGTCATGGAAGGAATCGATCGACGCCACGATCCTGCTCGAAAAGGTGCACCGGCAGGAGGAAGAGCATTTCACCGCGGCCCTGCATGGAGTCCGCGAAGGCAAGCTCAGCGGCCGTCCTGCCCGGGTCCTCATGCCTCGCGTCGTTGAGAATCCAGAGCGCGATTGCCCGCGGCTCTACACCCACAACTCCCAGGTGGACCGATGGTGCGACTACATGCTCGAGGACATCCCTGGTGAAACGGTGAGCCTCGAGGCCGTCAAGGAAGGTTCGCCGACCGGACTGGAGTCCCTCTGCAAAAACATCCTGGCGCCGGAGATCCTGAATCTGAAACCAGGCGCCCTGGTGATGAACCTGGTTAACAAGATGACGGACTTCGACGACGGGAACCGGGACGTCGTAGTCAATGGTCAGCTCGGACACGTCGAGAACATCGGGGAGGGGTATGTTGGTGTCCGCCTGCAGCTGGACGGCCGCCTGGCGATCGTGCGGCCCCACACCTGGTCCTGGAGTCATCACAAGCCTGACCGCGGCGGGCCGGCCTTCACCCAGTTCCCGCTCCGCCTGGCCTACGCGATGACAATCCACAAATGCCAGGGGCTCACCCTCGATCGTGCCCACGTCGATATCCGCGCGGCGCGGGAACCAGGCCAGGCCTACGTCGCACTCTCGCGAGTGCGGACTCTCGATGGACTGAGCCTCAAGGAATGGCCGCGGGGGATCTTCGTCTCGCCGCACGCGATCGCGTTTTACCGGCGGTTGCAGCCGTGGAAGGCGCCGGTGGAATCGTTCCTTCCCAAGGCGGTACCAGAACCGGAACCAGTGCCGGCCGGCGCGGCCGTGGTCGCCGAGGCTGCCGTCCCTCAACCGCAGTTCGATTACTGATTCATGAACGTCAAACTTTGGGAAATCAGTTCGACGGAACGGGCCATCGAATTCTCAACGCTGCCCAAAGGTGATGGTGGCCGAACCGTCTGGGTTCCACGTTCCCAGATACGCCATATCAGTCGGGACCGATCGAATTCGGGTGAATGGCCGACCTGCCTTGTCGACGTCGAGGACTGGCTCGTTGAAAAAGAGGAACTGTGAAGATCATGAACCCCGCCGAACCCGAACAGCGCGAAGAAATCCCGGCGCCTGACCGCTGCTGGTGCGGGGTTAAGAATCCCTACTACGCGCCCCTGCCCAGGTGGTGTGAAGGCTCCGGCACAATCTATTGCCGTTGCGGTGGGGACCTTTGTGTCTGTCACTGGCATGGGGAAGCTGAATGCCTGGGTTGCTCCAATTGCCGGGAGCAAGACGACATCGGGGGACAACTATGAGATCTGATCTCGCCTTGAGCATCCGCCAGCCGTGGGCGTGGCTCATTCTCCATGGCGGGAAGGACGTCGAGAATCGAAGGTGGCCCACCCGTCAACGCGGCCGCGTGTATATCCACGCCGCGAAGGGGATGACTCCCCAGGAATATGAGAACGTCCGTGACGACTACTTGAGATTCGAGATTGAGCCATTCACAAAGCGGTCGATTCAGTTGCCCGCGTTCGCCGAGTTGGAACGCGGCGGAATCGTTGGTGAAGTGGAAATCGTTCAGTGTGTGGATTGTTCCTCGTCGCCGTGGTTCGAGGGTCCCTACGGCTTTGTCCTGTGCGATCCGCGGCCGCTCCCGTTTCGCCCATGCAAGGGAATGCTCGGATTCTTTGAGATTCCGCCTCGCGCGAGGTCACCTATCCGATGAACGATCCAGTCTGCGGCTTCAACGGTTTGGGCTTCCGCGAGGTCAAGAAACTCGAAGCCGATGGATGGAGGTTTAGCGATCGCGGAATTCGACTGGCGAATTGCTGGATGGTCTGGGCTCAGAGACCTGACGGTTCCATCAAATTCCTGCCCTTGGCTGATCCGGAGGATAATCCTGAGCTCTTCCCGAATGCGGTTACAGCCTTGCCTGAAGTCAACCAGCTCGCATTACCGCTCTTTGCCGTTCACCCATCGCCTCCTGAATGAATGCCGCTGGACCTGGCACGGCTTCAGAAGGTCAAGCCGACCTCGGATGGCGGCGCCACCGCCCGGTGCCCGGCCTGCGCCGCCCAGGCGGATGGCGATTCCCACGGCCAGCACCTCCGCGTATTCCCTGACGGCGCCTTCGCCTGCGCCGCCCATCCCGGGGACCGTGACCATCGCCGCCTGATCTGGCAGCTCGTCGGCGACCGCGATGGCGCTGGCCCCATCCGCGGCCGCGTCCGGTTCGAACGCACGCGGGATGACGCTTGGGCGCGCGCGGGGAGGCTCACACGTGATCGGATCCTTTCGAAGCCCTGGTCACCCCTGGAAATCGCCGAAGCCTCGCCTGGCCCGATTCCGTGCGATCCCGTAGCCCAGGCGATGGCCATGGTGCAGCTCTTTCGACCGCGAGACGTCGTTTGGATCGGTGAGGAATGGGAATCCGGCCACTGGCGCCATGGCCGCCATTTCCGGCGGGCGGCCGCCTGGCTCGCCGCCGGCGTTCTGGCGGGCCCGCGGATCTGCCCGTGCACCTTTCGCCCGGGTGTTGTCACCCGTGCCCAGCGTACCGTTGTGGCCCGCCGCTTTCTGGTCGTCGAATCGGACCAACTGCCCCACGACCAGCAGGGGGCACTCTTCCGCCACTTGATCGAGTACGGGCTCCGACTGCGCGCCGTGGTCGACACGGCTGGCCGCTCCTTGCATGGATGGTTTGATTCCCCACCTCCTGGCCGACTCGCCCGGCTCAAGAGCTTTCTGCCGGAGGTGGGCGCTGATCCCGCTCTTTTCAATCCTGCCCAACCCTGTCGACTTCCCGGCTGGCCGCGGGCCGACACCCAACGAATCCCGACCCTCATTTACATCGCCCCATGAAACTCAAACGCCGCGTCGAAGAGGACCTCCAATCCCTGGCTCCAACGGAAATGGTGGAACGATTGACGCGGCTCTATGGCGAACCTTGGGACCTCAACGACAAAGGCCTGGTTGTCAGGATCAATCCCGATTGGTGGGCTGGCCTGATCCACGCCGAGGCTCACCTCCTGCATGACCCGGAAGAGGAACGGTTCTACCAATGGGACGAACTCGAGGGGATCTACCTCCCAGAATCGAAGTTCCGAGTGGCGCTCAATGTCTCCCTGCGATTGCTCCGTGCCTCCCGAGAATTGTCCCGGCCAGAGCTCAACGAATTCCGAACCCTCCACAGTCGGGATACGGTGCGCACCATCCTTCGGTCGGTAAGCGAGGTTCGCGATCCGTTCCATCATAAAAAGCCCATCCTGGCACTCAACGACGGCGTGGTTGAACTCGTGGATGGCAAGGTGCACTTCCGGAAGTTTGATCCCCGGTACCTCCTATGCCACAAGGCCAACGTCTCCTACGACCGAAAGGCCACCTGCCCGCGGTTCCTGAAAGAGTTCCTGAAACCCATGCTCCTCGAGGAGGACGTTGATCTCCTTCAGCGTTACCTGGGGCTGGTCCTCATCGGGATGAACCTCATGAACCGAATGGGCATCCTCGAGGGCGATTCGGCAGCCGGCAAAACGACGCTGGTCAACATCATGGTCGCACTCCTCGGGGAGGGTCGTTGTTGCCAACTCCGTACCGAGCACCTGGACAAGCAATTCGAGCTCGAGGCCTTCCGCGGCCGCCAGCTGCTCCTCGGCGTGGACGTCGGCGCCACCTTCCTCAACTCGGTCGGGGCCCAGACGCTGAAGGGGCTTTGCTCTACTGATCTGTACCATCCCGAGGCCAAGGGCCGTTCCGATCGTCGGCCGTTGCGCGGTCCCTTCCACGTCCTGATCGCGACCAACTGCAAGCTCACCTACCACTCCCAAGGGGATGGCGCGGCGTGGGCCCGCCGGCTTCTCATCTTCGATTGTCGCACCCCTGAGAAGCGCAAGAAGATCCCCGGCTTCGACGTCGTGCTCCTGAAGCAGGAGGGCCCTGGCATCGTCAATTGGCTCCTCGATGGGCTGCAAAAAGCTCTCAAGGAGATCGAAACGTACGGCGACCTGGTCATGACCGATGCCCAGCAAGATCGGATCAACCAGCTCGTCATGCGATCCGAAGCCGCCGAGGTGTTTGTTCAGCGGTGCCTGGTCGCGGATCAGGATGAAGATGTCACCAGCGAGGAACTCCTCGAGGCCTTCTACTCGTTTTGTTCCGCCCGTGGGTGGCAGCCTGGTTCGGACCGGGATTTCCTCGGCAAGATCGCCAACCTCATCGGCGACCGGTTTGGACGTCCGAAAGCTCGTGACCTGGAGCGAGGCGGCAAGAAGACGCGCATGGGATGGCGCGGGTTGAAGTTGGTTGATGATGGGTGGCGGCCTGCTGACGGTCCCTTTTGAAGATCACCCGTATCCACCCGTATCCACCCGTCGCACGGGGAGCTACGGGGGGACACGGGTGATCATGAGGTTCTTTCAAATGAAGCACATTTGCTGGGTTTTTGAAGTTCCACGGGTGCTTCGGGGACTTCGGGGGGGTGGTTAGGTTTATTACAAGGACTGCTCTCCACATGTTAAACTATAACAAGTGGACGCCCTTTGGAGCGCGGAATGGAGAAATGCCCCCCGATCCCCCCGAAGTACCCGTCTCAATGGAAGCAAGCCGCCGCTGTATCCAGGAAAGGGTTAGACACCAATCGCGTCCAAGGCCGCCAACTGACGGTCCTGTAATTCGAAAGTGGACTGACCATCGGTAATTCCGGAATTAGGACCATGCTCGCTCTTCCCAATTACGGGCCCGAGGCCCATACCAATAGCGGCCGGGGCGGCTACGGACGGGAACCCTCCCGCCCGGCGGAATTCGAACGGGG
>Ga0137465_1000250_pt1 | contig 33836 bp, 35 predicted proteins | sample EasRivERMGT828_2_FD_104906 | JGI IMG/M metagenome (GOLD analysis project Ga0137465, IMG submission 104906) | Soil microbial communities from meander-bound floodplain in the East River, Colorado, USA - East River MetaG ERMGT828_2 | ecosystem: Environmental > Terrestrial > Soil > Floodplain ... | reverse complement strand
TAATCAGCAGCAATGCCTTTCTCGGATTCTGGCCTCGCTTGAGCTCGGTGAGCCCCAGATAGATGCCGTCGTATAGCGCCGTAGAACCTTCGGCGGGTTTGAACGTGAGGCTGTCGCGGAGTTTGCTGATATCAGTCGTGAAACCTTCCGCCAGTTTCGCGCGACTCGAAAACTCGACGAGGAAGTATTCGTCTTCGGGTGTGCCGCTTTCGAGAAACCTTGCAGCGGCTTCACGTGCGACATCGATCTTCTTCCGCATGCTGTGGCTGAGATCGAAGACGATTCCGATGCTGACCGGCGTGACGTCGTTGGAAAAGTAACGGACTGTCTGTTCGACTTTGTCTTCGAAGACCTGAAAGTCTTCGGCTTTCAGGTTCATGACAAACCGGTTCTCGCTGTTGGCAACCGCGACGTTGAACATCACCAGGTCTACATCGACCTTCAGCGATTTCTGCGCGTACACGACTCCTGCCGCGAGAAGTACAACGACAAAAATAACAATGCCGCTTCGACGAGTCATAGGATGGCGCACACACTATCACTCCGAAACATGTCGTTCAAGTGGTTACTTGATTGCAGCCAGGGCTGGAACCCACGCCCAACCTGGGACGGGGGCGAGGGTAAAAATTCCTCCCACCGCGGCACGGCCATTCTCAACCCATTGTGGGACCTTCGCGCGGGCGGATTGACGGCGCATATCCGGAACTCGTCGACGAATCCGACGACGTTTATAGAAGGCGGCGGCAACATCATCGACGCGAACGGCGCCGTTGTACCGAACCCGGGGCGTTCAAAGGTGCTCAGCAGCGGCGATACGTTCCTGACGTTCAACTACGGCGGAGGCATCAAATTCCTGAACGTGGCAGGTCCGATGGGTTTCCGCTTTGATGTCCGCGGACGCACATTGCCGAACTTCTTTGGTGAGACGACCACCTGGTTCGAACCCAGCGCAGGCATCACTTTCAGTTGGGGAGAACGTTAGAGAAGAGATCCAGGAAGGAAGTTGACCAACTTACAGGGGGAATATCGATATCGATATTCCCCCCTTTTTTTTAAGCGGCACGCCGTATGCTTCCGCCACCGGAACTACGACCAATGATCATTCGGTAAACCGCCAATATGAGGATTGCGCCGATAACCGACGCAATGAACCCGGCCGGTTCACCTGATGTATACCAACCGAGCCCGCGGCCAATCAGACCGGCAACGACAGAGCCCCCGATACCGAGCAGCATCGTGACAATCATGCCACCCGGGTCGTTGCCCGGCATGATGAGCTTGGCCAACGCGCCGACAATCAGGCCGACGACGATCATCCAAAGCAAATGCATGCTTAGCCTCCTTTAACGCGTTCTTTAAAAAGGAATCAGAACTTTCAGGTGCAGATGCTCTGCCAAAGTGGGGAAGTAACAGGGGAAAAGAGGATGGGTCGGCGCTTCCTGCCCGATTGGGTACTACGTGTGGGTACTACCAGACCCGTTCCATCGTCGACACAAAACAGGTCGCCAGAAAAACGATGGCGATGACCAATCCAATCATTAACGTCTTCATAGTCCCTCCTCGCTCACAAACACTGTCAAACCCATGGCACATGCCGTTCCAAATTGGAATACAATTAGATTCAATCGTTTACACATGATGTGTCACAGTTTTGCCACTTTGTTAGGGAATTGTTCCACGAACTTTATAAGGGCTGGAACCCCTAGAGCGGGAAGGCCTTAAAAGAAATACAACTTTTTTTTGCGCCGCCTATGCATTGGCGCGAGTAACCGAGGCGCGGCATTCGGTCGTTTACGTGCCAGAAGATGAGGAATATCGACTGAAGGAGATTTCATGGCGAAGAAAGACTTGACCGGTAAAAAGGTAGCGATCCTTGTGGATGAGGGCTTCGAACAAGTCGAACTGGTCAAACCCAGGAAGGCCCTGGACAGAGTCGGCGCGGCAACTACAGTCGTGTCGCCTCAGGACGGACAGGTACGAGGATGGAATCTGAAGAAATGGGGCAAATTCGTGCCCGTTGATGTTCCACTCGAGTCGGCCGACCCGGCGGCCTTTGACGCTTTGCTGCTGCCGGGCGGCGTCATGAATCCGAACAAGCTGCGCATAAACGAGAAAGCTGTGGAGTTCGTCCGGCATTTCATCGATTCGGGCAAGCCGGTCGCATCGATCGGTCACGGTACGTGGACTCTCATTGAAGCCGGCGGCGTCCAGGGGCGCACGCTGACCTCATGGCCATCCTTGAAGACCGACCTTCGTAATGCCGGCGCAAACTGGGTGGATCAGGAAGTTGTGACGGATCGCGGCATGGTGACCAGCCGGAATCCCGACGATATTCGGGCGTTCAACAAGAAGATGATCGAGGAATTCGCCGAAGGCACGCGCCGCCGCGAAGCCGCATAAAACCAATCGAATCTATTTCTGCTGCATCGGACGGTAGTCGTCCAGGGGACGCGGTTCGAGCCTGGAAGCCTGAATACTGCGCGCGCATGTGTTCCATCGCAGAAGGGCTTCATCGTTGCCCGACGGCCGAATCCTTTCGGCTTTCTCATAGAGCCGCATCGCTTCTGTGAAGAGATCGTAGGCGGAGAAGTTCGATCCCGGTGCGTCGCTCCGCATGTAGAGACGCGCCTGCCGCTCCAGCAGGATCCCCTGATAGTAGGCCTGTTGGTATTCGTCTTTGAGTTTCGGCAGAATCGACCACGCGCGATCGAGCTTCTCCGTGATGTTTTCGCCGAACTGCTCCGAGAGCGACAGCAGCAAGACAACGAGCGCCTGCTGATTTTCGGGGTCGACGGCAAGAATATCCAGACAGATGCTTTCGGCTTGCAAGGGTTCGTTCAGCAGACGATACCGTTCGGCGCGTTCGAGCGACGGCGGAATGGCCTCTGGTGATAATTTCCTGAGTTCGAATTCCATTTCAATCCCCTTTCAATCCGGCTTGACCAGCACCTTCAACACGCCGCGCTCCGCGGCGCGCGCGAAAGCGCGTTTTGCCTGAGCAAGCGGCATCGTATCGGAAATCATATCAACCACGTTGATACGGTGTGATTGCAGAAGAGCCAGCGCAGGCTCGAACCGCCCGCATCGCGACCCGATCAGTGTGATCTCGTTCACGATGACGGGCGCGGTATCCAGGTGCACGGAGCCGTGAACAGTCGATTTGAGAAATATGGTTCCGCGGGGCCGGGTCATGCGGATCGCCTGCTGCAGGCCGTCCGAAGATCCGGTAGCCTCGATCACCCAATCGTACGCACCTGGTTTTGGTTTTGATGCCGGTTTCGAAACGATCACTTGAACGCCGGCGCGCTCGGCAATTCTCATTTTGTTTTTGTGCCGGCCATAAAGATGAACATTCTTCCGGCACGCGTTCAGAACCTGCGCAATGAGCAATCCCAGTTTTCCGTCGCCCAGTACAGCGATCTCGGCGCCGTCAGGAATGCTCGCCTGGTCCAGGATCTCGCACACCGCAGCCAGAGGTTCGACAAAGACCGCAGCTTCGTTCGAAATCGAATCCGGTATCACGTGAAGGTTCGCTTCGGGCAACGTCAGGAATTCGCGGAATGCTCCGGGATGACCCTGTATACCCAACACACTCCGTTTTGGACAATGGCGACCCAGCCCTCTTCGGCACCAATCACATTTCCGGCACGCCAGATTGATTTCCCCGACGACTCGACGGGCTAACAAATTCGGATTGTCGGCGTTTACTACTTCACCCACGAATTCATGTCCGGGCGTTCCGATGAAACCGTAATAACCGCGTTGAAGTTCAAGATCCGTGTTGCAAATTCCGCCGGCCAGCAGCCGGATCAGAGCAAAGGACTCCTTACGCTGAGGCCGCGCAACCTTTCGCACCTCCACGCGCCGGCTCTCAAGATGGACAGCAAGCATTCGGTCATTGTACGCACTGCCGCATCGTTTGTGGGGAGAACTTCCCTGTGATAAGGCCGCGGAAAATGGAGTTCGGCTACCACCCTGCTCGTGGTTGCGTTGACCGCTGTGGGTTGCAATAGGGCCAATGCGCGACGGAATCACGAACACACCCATGGAGCTGTCGAACCCCAAAGTGTCCAAGCAACAGTTTGTGGAGTCGCAGCCGAGAATCGTTGAACGACGGCCCGCTGCCCCGGCTGCCAGTCCAAAGAAAAAGCGATCGCTTGAAAAAGAAATCCTGATCGTCGGCGGCAGCGCGGGAGCTGGAGCAGCGATCGGCGCCATCGCCGGCGGCGGAAAAGGCGCCGGAATCGGTGCTCTGTCTGGAGGCGTCGCGGGTCTCGTTTACGATCTGGCTACAAGAAACAAAAAGTAGGTCTAATTCGAGCGACTCAGATCGGCAGTGACGGCAGCCACCTCATCCGTCTTCCCGCCCTTCTCCGCATCCGGCCGCCACCGGAAAAACTCGCGAACAGGAGCGCGGCCGGCAGACGGCTTGACGGCAACGTCCAGGAGCTTCGCGGTATCGAACTGCTTCATCGCCCTGTACGCGAAGAAATAGAAGAGCACCGGCCTTCTCAGCGCATGATCGCCGTTTACAAGCACGTCGAATATCAGGTGCATCATCGCCCCGATCCAGTATCCCGCGAGGAGCGGCCAGGGCTGGATCACGAGCGCGACCAGTAGCGCCGTCATCAGTTCCGCGGAGTGCAGAGGCAGAACGACTCTCTTCGGACTGTATGTGAAGTAATAACGCAGGAAGCTGACCGGACCCGGCCGGCGCCATTGTTTTTCGAACAACAGGTAGTCGAGGTAGTGATCGAAGTCGATCAGGAACCCGCCGGCAAAACAGCCAGCCGCAGCTTCTATTGATCCGCTCGCCGCATAGACCGCACCGCCCAGCGCGAGCGAAGTAGCGAGGTGTCCTCCAGGCATCATGCGCCGCTATTGTGGCACGTATGATGCCAGAGCTTTTCTCAGAGTTTTGAATCGACGTTCACTCGATGCTCCAGCTCATCCCGAACGTCGTCCAGCACGTCCGGCCGCTTGCCGGAGCGTAGTTCCCGTTCCATCCGCCGCAACGCCACACCGACGACGTCTCGATGGTGCAGCTTGCTGCCGAAATCGTCACTGAGCTCGAGCCAAAGCTCATGCACCAGGTCCACGTCCGCCGGCCACAACCTTGGCGGATGCGGCCCAAGGTTCACAAAAATCGACGGCCGGCCAGGCGAAATGATCTCCAGCGAGAATGGGTGGCGCGGCTCGGGCTGCTTTTCCCACGCATTTCCGATCCGCCGTGCCAGTTCTTCGGAATCCATTCGAGCTGAGACACCGCTGACCAGACGCGAAGCCTTCAACGTGGTCGCGGACTGCACCATCGCGTCAAAAGGGTTCACGCCAGGCACTGTCAACAATTCGACCGGCTTCCCCTCCTTCTCAGCCACCGATACGACACGCGTGAATAATTCACGCTCGTAATCGGTAAACAGCTGGTGCTCGCTCAGAGCGAATTCACCGGTTCCGGCCGTCGACACGCCCCGAACGGTCATTACGACGATGTCATGCTTCCTCGTGTTGGTCTTCTGCAGAACGGATTGCAGATGCTGCATCCGGCTGTAGTCACGGACGGCAACGAGCACGCAACCAGGCCGCACTCGAATCGACTCTGTCGAGATTTCCGGATGCATCTCGAGGTTGAACTGCTCCAGGCCGGCTTCCTTCTTCTTTCGCTGGCCTCGCCTCTCGGAGATCGTGAAGATGGTGAAGAGCAACAGTGTGAACGCGCCGCCGGACAGCGTCGCAACCTGCTTCGAGAACAGATTCGCCATCGCAACAAGAAAAAGGACGAAGGTCGTCAACGCGAGGCCGAACGGGATCTCTCTTCCGCGGAAAGTGAAGTTCAGCGGGGTCTTGTATGCCTGATCGTGACGCTGGAATCGCAGGACCAGGACACTCAGCGCTTTCAGAAAGAAGCTCCACACGATTCCGAACGCATACGCTTCGCCCAGCGTGTACACGTTGCCGCGGCTGGCGATGACCGTCAGTATTTGCAGTATGGTGACAAGGTTGATGATCCGGAAAGTCGTGCCGAATCGCCGGTGCGGCTTCTGAAACCACGGATCAAGTACGCCATCCTCGGCCACGCGGTTCATCACGCCGTTCGCTCCGATGATCGACGTGTTCACGGCGCCGGACAAAATCAATACGCCGACGATAACAACGAAGGTGTGGAAGGCCAGCCGAAGCAGCTCGGGACCAACCAGGAAATTCGTGAGGCCACCAAGCAGGTTTTCCGCGTACTGCAGCCTGACGTTATCGGGAATGATCATTGCTGCAAGAAGCGTGATCACGCCTGTCGAAACGACCGCGTAAATACAGACAAGATTGCCGGTGCGATAGAGGTTCTTCAGCTTCGGCGACGCAATTTCACGGTAGACCTGCGCAAGCGTCTCGAAGCCGCTCATGGAAAGCAGCGAGTGCCCGAACGCGATGATAATCGCAGCCATCGGGATAGTGGGCCACAGGGTCCCTTTGAACCAGCCTAATCCGTCTTCGCTGAATTCAAGATTGGCCGGCGTGGGAGGCGGCGGAATCTGCGCAGGGCCGCGCATGAGAAGCGTAATGCTGCACCAGACGAGAAAAATCACGACCATCACGGTCGTCACCTGCATGATGCGCAGGGCCTTCGTGCTCGACTCGTGAAGCCCCTTGATGTTGGACCACCAGAAATACAGCGTCACCGCCACGGCGAAAAAGACCGCGAACTGATTCGGCGAGACTCGAAACTGCAGATGCAGCAGTTCGCTCGTTTCGTTCGCGAGGCGTCCGAGATACTGGCCGGCGCTGACGCTGCTGATCGGTCCGGTCAGAACGTAGTCGAACATCAGCGCCGATACGGAGAGCCGCGCGATGAATGGTCCCATCGCATCGCGCACGACCACGTAAACGCCGCCGCGCACGAACATGCTGCTGCTTTCCATGTAGATGGACCGGACGGCAAAGCTGAACAGCATGACGCCGAGAATGAACCACGGCGCGCTTTTGCCGATCGCCTGCTCGGCAATGCCTCCGACGTAGAAAACAGTGGACCCCAGGTCGTTCAGAACAATCGCGGCCGCCCGCCAGAAAGAAATGAAAGCGAGCATAACCGTGCTGGCGACAACGACTTTTGCTGTACCGGGGCGGGAGTCGGTTGAGGGGTTTTTGTTCTTCATCGAGGAGGATTGAATCGCGCCAGGCCACGACGTTACGCGGCGGGGGATAAAGAAGTCATAAAAAAGACATCATGATTCTATAAACTACGTGGTCGGAGGAGCTCAGGGTTTTGTCCAGGGAACGTTCCACGGCGACACGCGTGGTCGTGGCCAGCACGGTCATGCTGTCGTTCATCTCTTTCTGGCGTGGAGCCGCCATCGTCCTCAGCGATATGGCTTCGTCGGCTTTTTATGCCGGCGGTATCGCCGAAGGCGCCATCGGAAAAAGCGCCCCATGGTTCGTTCTGGCCGTGATGCTGTTCAGCTTTGCGGTGCGTTCCGTTTACATGGAAAGTTGCAGCATGTACGTCCGCGGCGGCGTGTACGTCGTCGTTCGCGACGCGATGGGCCCGTTCCTGGCGCGCCTCTCCGTATCCGCTCTCATTTTCGATTACGTTCTCACCGGCCCGATCAGCGGCGTTAGCGCGGGACAGTATCTGGGACGCCTGATCAATGAAGTTTCGGGAATGCTGAATACAGGTGAAGTGGTGTCGCCGCACGAGTTCGCCGCCGGTTTCGCAGTCGTGGCGACTGTGTACTTCTGGTGGAGCAACATCAAAGGCGTTCACGAGTCCAGCACGAAGGCTCTCAGGATCATGCAGATCACGACCGTGATGGTTGCGATCTTCCTGGTATGGTGCACGATCACACTGCTGCGGACCGGTCCCGCACAGATACCGCCGGCGCCGGTGCCATCCAACCTGCAGTTCGGCGAAAGCGACCTCGGATGGCTTGAAGGCACCCGGTGGATGCAGATTGCGGTTGTCGCCATCGTCGTTGCGTTCGGACATTCGCTGCTGGCCATGAGCGGCTTTGAGACGCTGGCGCAGGTCTACCGGGAAATCGGGTCGCCGAAGCTCAAGAACCTGAAGATCACCGGCAACATTGTCTGTATTTACGCCGTTGTCTGCACCGGTGTGATCACGCTGCTGGCCGGCATGATCATTCCCGATTCAATCCGTCCGCAGTATGTGGACAACCTCCTCGGCGGTCTCGCGATGCATCTCGCAGGACCGCAGCTGCTGCGGCTCGTCTTCCATGTTTTCGTAGTCGTGGTCGGCGTCCTGATTCTTTCGGGTGCGATCAACACGTCGATCATCGGCGCAAACGGCGTCCTGAACCGGCTTGCTGAAGATGGTGTTCTGGTCCACTGGTTCCGAAGGCCGCACCGCAAGTTCGGAACATCTTACAGGCTCATCAACACCATCGCGGTACTTCAGATCGTGACGATCATTGCAAGCCGAGGGAATGTGGTGTTGCTGGGTCAGGCCTATGCCTTCGGCGTCGTCTGGAGTTTCTTCATGAAAGCGCTGGGCGTGCTGGTGCTGCGATTCAAACGGCACGACCAGGAATACAAGACGCCGCTGAACATCATGATTGGAAACCGCGAAATTCCGATCGGATTGTTTTTGACCACACTGGTTCTCTTCTTCGTCGCCATGGCCAACCTGTTCTCGAAACAGGTGGCGACGATTTCGGGTGTCGGCTTCACGCTCGTTCTCTTCATCGTGTTCACGATCTCGAGCCGTCTCAATGCCAAAGCGCGACGCGACACCAAGCAGGGCCTGGAACAGTTCAATCTCGACGTGCGTCCGGAGATCACCAGCGGCGGAGGCGCAATTCATGCGCGGCCGGGCTGTGTCCTGGTAGCGGTGCGGAATTACAACCGGATGACGCATCTCGAGAACGTCCTGCAGAAGACGAACCTGCGGCGTCACGACATCGTCGTGATGACCGTTCGCGGTGTGTCCACGGGCGCGGGCGAATACGATCTCGCCGAGAACCAGCTCTTCACGGATGACGAGCGACAGCTTTTCACACGCGTCGTCGCGGTGGCGGAAAAAGAGGGGAAGACCGTAGATCTGCTCGTTGTTCCTGCCGTCAATCCATTCGACGCCATGGTCCAAGCCGCCTCGAAGCTCCAGGCTTCGAGACTCGTGACCGGCGTCTCGGCGCGCATGGATTCTGAAGAACTCGCGCGCCGGATCGGCAAGGCATGGGAAAAACATCCGGAGCCGCGCCATCCGTTCTCACTGGAAATCATCACGCCCGACCGCCCCTCGACATTCGTGAACCTCGGACCACATCCGCCGCGCCTGTGGCCGGAAGACATCGACCTCGTGCACGAAATGTGGCTCGAAATCAGCGACAAGTACGCCGGCTCGAAGGTACATCACCGCGATATCGTCGGCGTCGCACTTCGCCGCATGCGCGAACAGCTCAAATCACAGCAACGCGACCAGGTCGTCCACGACGTCCTGGAAGAACTCGAACACCGCAAAGAACCCGCCATGACGCGCGGGAACGGAAACCCGCCCCAGCCGCGATAACCCGCACTGACTGTTTGCTCATAGACGCGGCCGGACCGAGAATGAGGTATGCGTGTTCCTATCGAAGAGATTCTGAATTTGAGCGTCAAGCAACGTTTGGAGCTGATGGAAGAGATCTGGGACAGTATTGCGCGCCATCCAGAAGAGATTCCTCTTACAGCTACGCAACGTCAGGAATTGGACCGGCGAAAGCGCGAACATCAAACCGATACGTCGGCAGCAGTACCATGGTCCGAAGTGCGTGATCGTCTTCGCAAAAGAAAGAAGTGAAGGCTCGACTGACGCCGGAAGCGGACCTCGATGGCAACACGCCATCCAGTGGTACGACGAACGGGATCTGGAACTTGGTAACGACTTCCTGGGAAAGCTGAACGAATGCATTACCTCTATAGAGAAAAAACCGGAACAATTCCCCATGGTTTATCAGCAGATGAGACGCGCGTTGGTGAAAAGGTTTCCCTACCAGGTTCTTTATGAGATCGAAACTGAAGAGATCGTCATTTATGCAATTTATCACTGTGCCCGGGATCCGCAAGAATGGAAGCGCCGAATAGACGAACATACCTTCTTCGACTCTTCGTCGCCGAGTTTCTGATACGCCTCCGCCATATAAAGGAGCGCCTGAGCCTCAAGCGAGCGGACGCCGCTTTGCGCGACCTTCTTATACTGATCGATGGCTGCTTTGAGATTGCCATCGACGAGTTCCGTGTTGCGCGCGGCTTTTAACTGACGTTCAACCGAGTCTTGCTTCTGTGCGCCTAAAGCGAGTCCTGCGACAAGAAGCGATGCGGCTGCGAGTTTGATCCAAATCGATTTCATAAGTTCACCTCCGGCGCTAACAGTACGCAGCCGGTTTCAGATGCGCTCCACGGCAATGTCATGACTCGGTCACGTTCTCCAAATCCAACCGATACCCAATCCCTTTCACGCTCTTCAGATATCGAGGGACCGACGGAATCGGCTCGATCTTCTTGCGGAGATTCGCGATCTGGTTGTCGACGACGCGTTCGGTGATCGCGATCTCCTTACCCCAGATTTCGTCGATCAAAACTCGACGCGTGAGGACGCGGCCTGCACAGCGCGTGAACAAGCCGAGCAGCTTAAATTCAAGCGGCGTCGTGGAAACGACCTTTCCCGCACGGCGAAGCTCCGCGCGATCCCAGTCCAATTCGCAATCGCCGAATCGCGTCACGCCCGCGCGGCCGCTTTCCGGCGTCGTTCGGCGCAGCAACGCACGAATGCGTGCGCGAAGCTCCTTCGGGCTATACGGCTTCGTCATGTAATCGTCGGCGCCCAGATCGAGTCCCAGGACCTTTTCGGTCTCCGCGCCCCGCGCCGTCAGCATCATGATCATCGACCCGACGCCCGAACGCCGCAGTTCGCGGCAGACGTCGAAGCCGTCTTTCTTCGGCAGCATGACGTCGAGAAGGATCAGATCGAATTCCCCGTCGCGCGCACGTGCGACTGCCGCTTCACCGTCGCGCACGACTTCCACCGAATAGCCTTCCATCCGTAGATCGTCTTCGAGAGCGACCGCAAGGGCGCGATCGTCTTCCACAATCAGGATTCGAGACATGGAATCACCAACGTAAAAGTGCTGCCCCGTCCGGGTTCGCTTTCGACGCGCACCGATCCGCCATGGGCCTCAACGATTCGCTGCACCAGCGCCAATCCAATGCCTACACCGCGAATGCCGGCGCGCTTCGCGTCTGAACCTCGGACGAACTCCTGAAAGATTCTCGCCTGCTCCGAAACCGCAATCCCTGCGCCACGGTCTTCAACGCCGGCCAGCAGCGTCCCGTCATGCCTTCGAACGAAGACGCGGATTGGCTTTGCGCGATCCGAATACTTCGCTGCGTTCTCAAGCAGATTCCAGAGCGCTCGCGACAACGCTTCACGGTCGACTCGAGCCGGCGGCAAGGCCTCATCGATCTCGCACAGAATTACTCGTTCAGCCGCATCCGGTTCGCGGCGGAACTCTTCAACGATCCCGCGCGCAAGTTCCCCAAGGTCCGCCGGTTCAAGTTCCCACGCATATGCACCGGCTTCGATGCGGCCAAAACTGAGCAGACTCTCGACCATCCGATGCAGACGCTCCGTCTCATGAGCGAGCAATTCGTAGTACTCCGCCTTGCGTTCTTCGCTCGCGACTCAGCGCGAGGCGAGTAACTCCGTCAAATGCCGCATCGAAGTCAACGGCGTGCGGAATTCATGTGAGACCGCTGATACGAAATCCGATTGCTGATGCGCCAGCGCGATCTCGCGCGTGGTGACGCGATACAAGGCGACACCGGCGGCGAGCATCAACGCCGCCGCGAAAACCAAACCCGACAGCAGCACCGTACGCGCCTGAGAAGCAGGAGCGTCAAGCATCGACGCTTTGAGTATGAAAGGAAGCCGCGTCTCGCCTGGAGTCAACGAGACGCCGGCAGTCTCAACGCTTCCGAAGATCTTGCGCCCGTCCAGATCGGAAACGGCGTACGTGAGCCGTTGCACGTCGGTGAGCGCGACAGGGTTTATGTGACCCGATCGGATGGAAGCACAGTGAACTGGGTCTTCCTAATCCAGGTGACGACAGTCCGGGAGACGGTTCTCGATCTGGCCAGGCAATGGAGAGGGCTTCGTCCCAAAGGAACGATTCAGCTTCGGTTTGACTCTATGACGGCAAACAAAATCGGTATCCCACCCAGGGCTCGGTAATCAGGTATTTCGGGCTCGAAGGATTCTTTTCGATCTTCTTCCGAAGCTGGTTGATGAATACACGCAGATACTCGACTTCATCTCCGTAATCCGGTCCCCATACCGACTGCAGCAACTTCGCATGGGGAATCGGAATGTTCGGATGAGCCACGAGATACTGAAGAAGATCGAACTCTTTCGGCGTCAGCCTTGCTTCCCTTTCGCCGACCACGACACGCCGCGTGTTGAAATTAATTTCGACATCGTCGAAGCGCACAATCTGCATGTCGCTGGAAAGGTGAGGCATGCGCCTCAGCGCGGCACGAATGCGCGCCAGCAGTTCCGGAGAACCGAAGGGCTTCGTAATGTAGTCGTCGGCGCCGGCATCGAGTGCCTCGACCTTGTCGGGCTCGGCATCACGAACGGTGAGCATGATGATCGGAATGTCGGACGTGGAACGAATCTCGCGACAGGTCTCCATTCCGCTCATTCCCGGCATATTCACGTCGAGGATCACGAGGTCGATTTTTTCGTCGCGCAACTTCTCGAGGGCTTCCTCGCCGTTCCGCGTATCGGCGACTTCGTAGCCCTGCGCCACCAGCGCGGTGCGCAGAACGCGCCGGATTTGAGGATCGTCATCCACGATCAGAATTCGTGCTGAGGTCATATTCGCGCCGGAAGCGTCACGACGAACTCGGTACCGCGCTCGTCGCTCTTTCGCAATTGGACGTCGCCGCCGTGCGCCAGAAGGATATCGCGAGCGACCGGCAGGCCCATGCCTGTACCTGCGACTTTCTGCCGCACGTTCTGGCCGCGATAGAACTTGTCGAAGATCCGGACGCGTTCCGGACTGGACAGCGGCTCACCCTCGTTGCAGACGGCGATCGATACGCCGTCTCCCGCCGCATCGATCGAAACGCGGATTGCGGATCGGTGAGGCGAGTACTTGAGCGCATTGTCGATGAGTTGTCTCAGGGCGAGCTCGATCAGGTCCGGATCGACGAAAACCGCCGGAAGGCCCGGGGCCATCGAAACGTCGACGCGCCGGCCGTCGCATTGCGTTTCCATGTGCGCCAACACCGCGCGCATGACGTCATCCACGGGATGCCATTCCCGATGCACCTGGATCTTTCCGGCTTCGATCCGCGCAACTCGCGTCGCCTCCGTGACCAGCCGGCTCAGATGTTCGGCCTCCTGATCGACGACCGTGAGCAGTTCCTGCCGCTGCGCCGCGTCGGAAACATTCGAAGCCAACAGCGCGGAGGTTGCTGCTTTGATCGAGGTCAGCGGCGTCTTGAACTCGTGCGCGAGGCCATCGAGCAGAGTCGACTTGAACTCCTCGCTTTGGCGCGCAGCCTGCGCTGTGGTGGCGATGTCGCGGCTTCGCGCGTTCTCCAGCGTGATCGCGATGAGATTCAGGAGCGCCTGCAGCGCCGCGCCGGAGAATTCCGCTCCTCGAATCGCGATACTGCCAATGTTGCGGTCGCCGAGTCGAATTGCTGCGAAGATCGTTCCGCTCGTTTCGTCCTTCGAGAGCAATCCGCTGCGGCCAGCTTCGCGCAGTCGAGTCTCCACTTCAGGCAGATGCTCCGTGCCGGCGCGGTAGATCCCGTCGGTTGCGCCATCCAACAGCGCAACTGCGGGGATTCCGCAGATCCGCGCAAGCTCCATTGCGATCTGGTTTCCAATCGGCCCGCCCCCATCCATTGCGAGCATCGCGCGGCTCAATGCGTAAAGGCGTTCCATTTCGGCTGTCCGCCGTCTCGCACGATTGGACAGTTCGCTGGCGATCAACGACGTGATCAGAAACGCGAAGAGCGCCACCCAATTCTCAGGATCCTCGATCGTCCATGTTCCAACAGGAGGCAGAAAGAAGTAGTTGAAACATACGGTCGCGGCAAGCGACGCGATGACGGACTCTGTGATTCCCCATCGCGCGGCGATCAGCAAAACGGCGATCAGATACGCGAAACCAACCGTCGTCGCATTCACGATGGAAATGGGGACGATCCCCGCGACCATGCGGAATACAAATGTGATGAAGACGATCGATGCGACCGCAATCGCAATGCTCAATCGACGCGACATCCTCGTGTCCACGCTCACCGCCTCGATTTCAAATCCTTCAAGATCTCGCGGCCGGCATTGAACCCCGGCGCGCCCGTGATCCCGCCGCCGGGATGCGTGCCGGAGCCGCACAGATACAGGCCTTTGATCGGCGTCCGGTACTGAGCCCATCCGAGAAACGGCCGGAACGCGAAGAGCTGATCGAGCGCATGTTCACCATGAAAGATGTGACCGCCGGTCAGGCCGTAAACCTGTTCCAGATCGAGCGGCGTCAGTACCTGGCGATGAACGATCAGGCCGCGGATGTTCGGAGCATACTCAGCGAGCGCCTTCACGACAGTATCGCCAAGCTCTTCCCGACGCGTGTTCCAATCGCCGGTCTTCAATTTGTAGGGAACGTATTGAACATGGATCGACATCACGTGGGCGCCGGCGGGCGCCATATCGGGATCGGCAATCGATGGGATGCAAATGTCCAGGTACGGCTGCGCGGAAAATTCGCCGTACTTCGCCGCATCGAATGCCCGCTCGATGTAATCCGTATCCGGCCCGATCTGAATGCGGACGGGTAATTCCTCGGCTTTCTTGACAGCCGAGAAATTCGGCAGTCCCGAAAGCGCGAGATTGACCTTGGCCACGCTCCCAGTCGTTCGATAGGCCCGGACCTTTGTCAGGAATCCCGGATCCAATTCCGTCGCTTCCACCATCTGAAGGAATGTGCGCCGAGGATCGGCATTCGAGACGACGGCACTCGCGGCGATTTCTTCTCCAGTTTCCAGAACCACGGAGGATACCGCGCCGTTCCGGATGCTGATGCGCTTCACGTTCGCATTCGTTCGGATCCGCGCGCCGGCCGCCGAGGCGGCTTTTGCGAGCACCTGGGTCAATGTACCGGTTCCGCCGCGCAACACCGTTGGCCGCCCGCCGAATGCCGCCTGCATTAATACTCCAACGCTCGTCCCCGCTGACCACGGCCCGGCAGATGATCCGTACACACCGCGAGCCTCGACCACCGCTCGCAGAAGCTCACTCTCAAACCACTCCGCTGCGAGATCGGCCACAGGCATCGGCCCCCAGCGAAGCAAGCGATAGGCGTCTTTCTGAGCGAGGCCTCGGAACTTTAAACCGAACCGGCCGAGGTTCAGATAGTCGTCCGTTTTCAGATCGTCGATTTCCGGCGGAGTGACCGAGAGCAGAGGCCTGATGGCGGCGCCAAGCCGGCCCAGACAGGCATGGAATTCCGGATACTTTGCCGCATCCTGAATCGGGAACAACGGGTCGGCCGCGGTCCGCAACGGATCTTCCCAGATGCGCAATGCGCGGCCGTCGGGATGCAGCGTCACAAGCCCGTCACCGGCATCTGTCATGATCGGCAGAAGCTCATTGTTTTTGAGTTGCAGATCCTGCACGACCTGCGGCAACAGCGGCCCAGTGCCATGCATCACCGTCGGACAACGAAAGCCGGGATGGATTTCCTCCGTCACGGCGGAGCCGCCGACGATCTCCCGCCGTTCAAGCACGACCGGCGCAAACCCGGCCTTCGCGAGATAGAAAGCTGCCACGAGCCCGTTATGCCCTCCGCCGATGATGACCACGCGCGCCGGATCGTTCGCCATCAGCGTTTCCACTCTCCCAGGATTTTTTGTGCGGCGTTGAAACCCGGAGCGCCCATGATGCCTCCACCCGGGTGCGTGGCAGACCCGCACATATAAAGGTTGCGAATCGGCGTTCGATATTGCGCCCAGCCGGGCACCGGTCTTAGAAAGAACAACTGCTCGAGCGACAACTCGCCCTGGAAGATATTTCCTTCCGTCAATCCGAACTTTCGTTCGATATCCAGCGGCGTCAGTACCTGGCGATGCAGAATGATGTCGCGCAGATTCGGCGCGTATTCCGAAATCGTATCGATCACCGTGTCGCCGAACGCGTCCCGCTTTTCATCCCACGTTCCTTCCTTGAGGTGATACGGCGCGTATTGGACGAAACACGACATGACATGCTTGCCCGGCGGCGCGACCGACGGATCCGTGAGGCTTGGAATGACGATGTCGATATAAGGCCGGCGCGAATAGCGTCCGTACTTTGCGTCGTCGTATGCGCGTTCCATGTATTCGACCGACGGTGAAATCGAAACGGCGCCGCGCAGATGCGGTCCTTCTCCGGGAAGGCATTTGAAATTCGGCAACGCGTCCAGAGCGAGATTCACTTTGCCCGACGAGCCGCGGAACTTGTACCGGCCGACATCTTCCACGAAATCGGGCGGCAGATTCTCACCTCCGACCATCTTCAAGAACGTCAGCCGCGGATCGACGCTGGATGAGACAACTCGCGCCCGAATCTCATTGCCATTCTCGAGCACGACGCCTTTGGCCTTCCCGCCTTCCACAAGGATCTTCACCACCGGCGCTTCCGACTCGATCTCGACTCCGGCTTCACGGGCGGCGCCAGCAATCGCATTCGAGATCGCGCCTGTACCTCCGCGCACGAGCCCCCATGACCGGAACGCGCCGTCGATCTCGCCCATGTAGTGATGCAGGAGAACGTACGCGGTCCCCGGCGACCGCACGCCAAGGAACGTTCCGATGATCCCCGATGCGGACATCGTTGCCTTGAGCACATCCGTCTCGAACCACTGATCGAGAAAATCGGCTGCACTCATCGTCATCAGTTGAACCTGGTTGTACTTGTCTTCCTGGGGCAGCTTTTGAAAACGGCGCGCGAGGAACAGCAGGTCTTTGAGCCCTTTCACGGCCAGCGACGTGGGATCGGGCGCTGTCATTCCGAGAATGGGTTTAACGAACCGCGCCATTTCCACCATCGCCTTGCCGTACTCGTCGTACGCTTCGGCGTCCAGCCGGGAATGACGCGCGATCTCTCGATGCGTCTTCGCGTGATCGTTGACGCGCCAGAGATAATCGCCGTTCGGCATCGGCGTAAATGTTCCATCGAGTGGAAGGATCTCCATACCGTGCCTGGGAAGATCCAGATCCCGAATGATCTCGGGCCGGAGCAGAGACACGACATAAGACGCCACCGAGAATTGGAATCCGGGAAAAACCTCTTCGGTGACCGCGGCGCCGCCGAGGACATGCCGGCGCTCGCAGACCAGCACACTCTTGCCGGCGCGAGCGAGATAGGCGGCGTTGACCAGGCCATTGTGACCGCCGCCAATAACGACAACATCGTAGGAGGACTTCATCGAACTGTTATCGTAACGTTTTTCAAAGCTGGAGTTGCATCAGAACGGTGTCGATCAAACGATCGAATTTGAATCCGACGTTTCGCAGAACGCCGGAATGTTGAAAGCCGAGCTTCTCATGCACCTTGACGGAAGCGACGTTTTCGCTGTCGCCGATCACCGCAATGAGCTGTTTGCATCCCCACGCCTTGCACGCCGGAATCAGCGCTTCCAGCAGAGCCGCGCCGATACCGCGTCCCATTTGAGTGTGATCGATATAAACGGAGTCCTCGAGCGTGAATCGGTACGCAATGCGCGCCCGGTAAAGCGACGCATACGCATAGCCCACGACCTTGTTGTCACTCTCAGCCACAAGATAAGGAAGGCCCCGGCTGACGACGTCGGTCATTCGACGCGCCATCTCTTCGGCATTGGGGGGATCGGTTTCAAATGAACCCGTGCCGTGAAGAACGTGATATGCGTAAATCGCCGTGATCGCCGCAATGTCGGAATCCTTCGCTGTACGGATGTGAAGGTTGTTGTTCATGTTCAGGCAGCCTCGCGTCGCTTCATTATGGCCCAGGATATCCTCGCACCTCTTCGAGGTGCGTTGCTTGTTGGGTTACCCTAACCGGGCGTGTCGCTTCGCTCCACACCCAGGCTAATCTCCCTGCAGCCCTTAGGGCTGCGCGTTTGTCACGCCGAAGGCGTGGAAGGATATGAGCCCCGGGGCGTACGAGCGCCAGCGAGCCACCCCGGGTTTAGGCTCGTATCGCCTGGTCCGTGACCGGGTTGAACGTCTGCAGAATTGCGGCGCCGTAATCGCCGAGAACGGACCCCGTAAAAATCGCGCCTGTGAATTTGAGGCTGCCGTGGGATTGCGAGAGTAATCTGAAATTAAGGAGCTCTGTATGAGCAACGCAGTACCCCGAAAAGCTACGCAGAAGCTCTCGAGAACCTGGTCGTCTAACATTTTAAGAGGAGGATCATATGTCCGACACAATCATCGTTGCCACCTTCGACAATTCAAACAAGGCTTACGACGCGGCAGGCGAGTTGAAAAAGCTCATGGACCAAGAAATTATTGATTTCAAGCCCAAGGCCGGCGTCATGGTCAAGAAAGACGAGCGTGGAAATCTCTCGTTGCTGGAAGGCAAGGATCGCTTTCTATGGGGAACAGCGGTTGGCACCACGGCCGGCGCGCTTATCGGACTCCTGGCTGGAGCCCCTGGCGTTGCATTAGGAGCTGCATTGGGCGCGACTAGCGGGATCGGAAGTGATGCGGTAATGGCTGGGCTCGATTCTGACTTTATAGATTCGGTGACACGCGAGATGCGTCCAGGAACAACAGCAATTATCGTCGAAGCTGACGAGAAGAGTACTCGCCCAGTCGACGATATTGTTGCACTTAGCGGAGGACAAGTTCACCGGCAAGCGGCGTAAAGCAAAGTTGTGCATGTCCCGCCGGTTGAGCCGCCAATGAGGCATGTGAGTTTGAAGCGAGAAGACAGGGCAGAAAAGAGGACGACCATGAGCGCAAACACTAAAGCATTCGAAGAGAAAGTTCGTGCCGAGCTGCAACAAATTGATTCACAGCTCAAGGAGTTCGCAGCCCGTTCCAAAACTGAAGATGAGAAAGTGGCGACTGACCTTATCAACCAATTGAAAACGACCCACCAGAAAATTGAGACAGATGTTCAAGAAGTGAATGCGTCAGCCGTCGAGGACATGGAGCAGGAAAAGGCCGAGATCGACGCGGGAATTAATAAATTAAAAGCCGGATTGGCACAACTTGCCACAAAGCTCAAGATTGAGCCGCGGACGAAAGCGAGCTGAGCCGTCGCCGACGGTCGCCCATTCGATCATTTCGAGGCGTTCCGATCTGAAGGATCTGGGCGACTTGCTCGACCGTGGCACGAGCGGCCTCCTGGTAGTGGCGGCTACGGACGTTGAGGCAAAAGTGGATGCGGCCATCACCCGGGCTCAGAAGCGAACCAAGGCGCAACTGCAGGCCGACATGGCAGCGCTTAAAAAGGAGATTGATCGCGCCGCGTAGTAACAAAAGCCCTCGCTGGCCGCTATTTCCTGCCCATGAGAGGTTTGGGCGGTATCTGGATGCGGTAGAGCGCCCGGTTCTGTTCGTCTTTCAGAACAAAGACTCCGCCGACTGTCGGTAGCGCAGTCTGGTTTCCCTGGAAAGTCAGCGAAGGACACTCGACTGTGCCCGACGACATTTTTCCGCCGACGATCGCCTGGTACGTTCCGGACTGGAATTCGACGGGAGGCCGGAGAAACAACGTGATGTTGATGGTGACCACATCGCCGCCATCCAGAAAGTAACCCTCGGCTTTGACGAGAGCGCCATCACGGACACCGTACAGGCCATCGAATTTGAAAGGAAGGACGACGGGCTGATCGCCGTCGATTCGTTCGAACCGGTATTCGGTGCTCGCACCGTTGGCGCATCCAAGAATCAAGGCGAGCGCGGCGAACAAGAGGATGCGGGACAATTACGTTTCCTGAAACGGCGTTTTGCTCCAGACCGTCACGCGATTACGTCCTTCGTGCTTCGAGCGGTACAACGCGCGGTCTGCGGCATCGATCAACTGGTCCTTCGTGTAGGGCTGCTGCACGTCATATGCGGCGACGCCAACGCTGACGGTGACACGGATTGAAATTCCACCGATTTTGATTTCCAGCGCTTCAATCGCCTGGCGGCACGCCTCGCCCTTCATTACGGCGGCTTTGAGATTCGTTTCCGGCAGGATGATTCCAAACTCCTCGCCGCCATACCGCGCCACGACATCGGGGTCGCGCGAACTCCGCAGAATCTCCTGACCGATGGCTTTCATCACGATGTCTCCGATCTGATGGCCATGCTGGTCGTTCACTGTCTTGAAACGATCGATGTCGAGCATCAAGAGCGCGAGCGGCCGCTGATAGCGATCCGCGCGGCCGAGTTCGCGAGCGAGGACTTCCTGGAAAAAGCGATGGTTGTAGAGGCCTGTGAGACCGTCGCGGAACACCGCTTCGCGTAACTTTTCGTTGGCGCCCCTCAATTCCCAGGCCAGCCATTCGGCCTTCTGCTTGGCTTCTTTATGCTCGATCACAAGCATTTCGTAAGACACGTTCAGTCGGCTGAGTTCATCATTCGCATCCTGAAGTATTTCAGAGAATGGCTTGAGCTTGCCCGGATCGATACTGAAGTGCGAGATCAATTCGACGCTCTTTTCCGCGACGTTGTCGATAATCGCAGAACCCTGCTGTTCATCCATCCCAAACAGCCTGCTGAGCAATTCTTTCGATGTCCGGACGTTCTTCACGGTGCCCGACCCGTGATACACGGCCGACAACCGGTCCGAAGCGTGAAGCACGCTGCATAGCGTTCGGTACTGCGCGGGAGCTTGCTCGATGTCGTGATGATGGCGAATCGGTTCGTAGACGGTTTCGGGCAGGCCCCACATGTTCAGCAGTTCGGCGCCGGCTTCCTGATGATCGAACCCGAATATCTGCCGTTCGACGACGCAGACGGGCAAACCGGACACGACCTTTTCATCCAGCACGGCCAGATATTGATCTCGAGCCGACAGAAACATCACGCCGACACCGATGTCCTGAAGGAGGCTGGTGATGAAGATCTCATCACTCTTGAAGCCGACCTCGTCGGAGATTAATTGCGCTGCTACCGCCGCCGTTATGGATCGCCGCCACAGTCGATCGAAATCGAAACGCTCGCCGCGAGGTCCTTGAAACACCTCGGAGAGCGTGAACGACAGGGCGATGTTCTTGAGAGCGTTGACTCCCAGAACCGCCACGGCCATTTCCACCGTGCCGACCTTTCTCGCAGGCGAATACAACTGTGAGTTCGCCAGACGGAGGATTCGGCTTGCCAGAGCGGGATCGGACTGAATGATCGAACCGAGCCGGGTGAATGAGAAGCCGTCGTCCCTGACTGCCTCAAGAATTCGTACCGCTATGGCCGGTGGTGACGGCAGCCGCACTTCGTGGTTAAGAAAATCTCGTACAGCCGTCATCCTTCTTTTGCCGTTGGGAGGGTACCGCGGGGTTACGTGGCTTTCAATCACAAACTCAAATATGTACAGTTACGCTATGCCCATCGGAACCGCTTTCCACGAGAGAACATTAGCGCTGTGCGAGAGCCTGAACTATCGCGAGTGGTCCGGCTACTACACCGTCAGCGCTTATGAAACGCATCACGAGCATGAATACAACGCGATCCGGAATGCCTGCGCTCTGATCGACATTTCACCGCTGTTCAAATACCGACTCACAGGCCGGGATGCAACGAAGCTTGTGGACCGCGTCGTTACGCGCGACATGAACAAAGTGCCCGTCGGACACGTGATCTACACGCCGTGGTGCGATGAAAAAGGGAGAGTCATCGACGACGGCACTGTTTCCCGCCTCGACGACACGACCTATCGATGGACCGCGGCCGATCCGAATCTCCGATGGCTTCACCAGAATGCCCACGGAATGGACGTGCGAATCGAGGACATTTCCGAGCAGGTCGCAGCGCTCGCCCTGCAGGGTCCGACCTCTGGCGCCCTTCTGCAGAGGGTGGTGGAGGACGCGGACATCCGGGCCCTCGGATACTTCGAAGTAACATCCGGCAAGATCGCCGGTGTTCCCGTCGATATTTCGCGGACCGGATATACCGGCGACCTCGGATACGAAATCTGGATCCCGACGGAGCAGGGTCCGAACGTCTGGGATGCGCTCTTCAGGGAAGGACGCGCGTTCGATCTGCATCCTGTTGGAATGCTCGCGCTCGATGTCGCTCGCATCGAAGCCGGTTTGCTGCTGATCGAAGTGGATTTCAACAGCAGCAAAAAGGCGATGATCGAGTCGCAGAAGTATTCGCCGTTCGAACTGGGCCTCGGGCGGCTGGTTCATTTGAACAAGGAACGATTCGTCGGGCGCGAGGCGCTGATCCAGGAACAGGCGCGCGGCCACGCCCGGCAGATTGCCGGCATCGAAATCGACTGGCCCGGCGTCGAGCGCATCTACGAGAACATCGGACTTCCACCGTCCATCCCGGCGGCTGCGTCGCGTGTTCCCGTGCCGGTGTATAAGAACGGCAATCAGGTCGGCAAGGCCACGTCCACAACATGGTCGCCCACGCTGAAGAAACTGATAGCGCTGGCGACGGTGAAGCGCGAACTCGCGAAGCCGGGCACGAATCTGGAAATGGAGATTACGGTCGACGCTGTTCGGCATCGAATTCCCGCTCGAGTCGTGAAGACGCCATTCTTCAACCCGAAACGAAAAACCAGCCCGCTTTCATGAAACTCGAAGAGATTGTTTCCGCCTACGATCCGGGGAAGCCCCTTGCAGAAGCTTCAACAATACCAGCGGCATGGTATCTGGAACCAGATGTCGCAGAGCTCGAGCGGCAAACTGTCTTTTCACGATCGTGGCAGGTTGCGGCGCGTATCGAGCAACTGGAAGGGCCCGGGCAATATGTCTCGTGTGAGATCGCAAAAGAGCCTGTTGCCGTCGTGCGCGGAAGCGACAAAGTCCTCCGTGGATTCTTCAACGTTTGCCGTCATCATGCGGCCGCCGTCCTCACGGAAGCTGCAGGCGAGACCACGCAGCTTCGCTGTCCCTACCACGGCTGGACCTACTCACTCGAGGGGCGTCTCAAGACCGCGCCGGATCTCGGCGGTGTGTGTAATTTCGATCGGGAACAGATGGGGCTCGTACCCATTGAGATCACCGCATGGAAACGATGGATCCTTGCCCGCCTCGATCGGCAAGGCCATGCAGTCACCGAACTGCCCGGCCTTGACGACGGCCGCTTCCACTGGTTCCAGCGGCGGCGTTACATGCTCGACTGCAACTGGAAGGTCTTCGTCGACAACTATCTCGACGGCGGCTATCACGTCCCGCATCTTCACAAAGCCCTCGACGGCCGTCTCGACTATGTCGAATACCGGATCGAATCGGGCGACCGATTCTGTCTGCAATCGAGCCCGTATTCCGGAGGCGGCCGCGCGCTTTACTACTGGATCTATCCGAATTTCATGATCAACGTTTACCCCCATGCGATGGACACGAACCTCGTCGTCCCTCGCGGCGTGGCGCAAACGGAGGTCATCTTCGACTTCTACTTCACCGACGTTTCGGATGAAGCGCGGGCGCGCAATCTGGCGAGTATCGCCGTGAGTGAACAAATTCAGGATGAAGACGTCTCGATCTGCGCGTCCGTGCAACGCGGGCTCGCATCGCGAGCGTATGAAACAGGCCGCCTGTCGGTCCGGCGGGAAGGCGGCGAACATTTGTTCCATCGCCTGCTGCACGCAGATCTAGTGGCCGGTCTGAATTCTACAAAAGCAGCGATTCGAGCCGATGAGCGTGGACGATCCCGCGGCGGGGGGACCAGGCAAAAATGGTAAAACGCCCGTCCTGCGATGCGACCAGCGCGATAGCGGAGCGTTGATCCGACACGAACTGAGCGGCCGATATATGCCGCGTGTTGCCGAGTTGAGCCGGCTCGACCGTCTCTTCACGTGAGCCTTCGATCGGCTCCGTCACCAGGACCTGCTCCACGCGGGCGGCGCCGGACCGCCGCAGAATTTTCACGCCGAATGCCAGCACCTCGAAATGATCGGTTATGACGGTGGCGCCGTCCACGGCCGTCTGTCCTGCAAGCGCGTCAATGGCGGATTGCAGTGAGTCGGAATCGTCGCTGTGCAGCAGCGCCGGGATCTCGGAGAAACGCGGTGTCACCGCGTAAGACATCGGCTGGAGTATCGACTCCCGCCATTCTTCGTCATTTTGCGGAACAACGAGCATCGAGCCGCCGCGGCCATGAGCCCGCATCGAAACGGCGAGACGGACGAGCGGGTTGTCGAATTCATGATGTCCGGCCGATGCATAAAAGGTGAGCAGCGAACTCAGCGCCGGAGGCGCTTCCTCGATGACCCTGCTCTGCTGTTGGATCAGCTTTACGTCTGATCCTTCCAGCACCGCGGCGTTGGCGAATTTTGCCGACGCATCCGGCCTGCGATACTTCACGACCAGCAGTCCCGGCGCGGCAACCTCGAGGACGAAGCACTTCGTCGGCAGACTGCGCGTCGTTCCCCACGCGTAAAGCTGATCGCCGTAGCGCCAGACACCGATGTGGATTCCAGGACGCTCCACCGCCGGAGCCAGGCGAACCAGCACACCCGGATCCAGAGGCAGCCGGTTCTCGAAGGTCAGCGGCCGGGGAACTCTTTCCGGAGGAATGTAGGCCAGAGAGATCTTCGGCGCCCTGCCTTCTTCCCGCCGAAGGCTTGCCCAGAACGCCGCGCTGATCACGTCTTCAATGACGCTGGCGTCCGGCTTCGGAGCTTCGCATGGATCCTTGAAAGCAGTCGCCGCCAGCTGCGCCTGAACGCGTTCGGCCACAACGCGCGCCGCGGGATATGAAGGCTCTGTCATGGTTAGAGTGTGCTCCTTTTGGAGGACTTGCGTTGACAGAAATCCTCAGTCACCATTGTTTCCCTCTCCCTCCGGGAGAGGGAAACAATCTGAAAGGAGAAGATCTGTCATGAAAAAGTGTTTGTCTGCGTTCGTGGTCGCGTTCGTCGTGATGGTTCCCGTGTCGGCGTTTTCCCAAACCCCCAACCTGAGTTTCTTCATCACGAGCGCCGGTTCCGCAAACGGTGCGAACCTTGGCGGCTTGAGCGGCGCCGACGCTATTTGTCAGAAGCTCGCAACGTCCGTCGGAGCAGGCGGCAAAACATGGCGCGCCTACCTGAGCACGAGCGCGACCGGTGGTCAGACTGCCGTGAATGCCCGCGACCGCATCGGGCGCGGTCCATGGCAAAACGCCAAAGGCGTTGTGGTCGCGCAGAGCGTCGACGATCTTCACAGCGACAACAACAAACTCGGCAAGGAAGGTTCGTTGACCGAAAAAGGAGCAACCGTGAACGGCCGCGGGGACTCTCCAAATACGCACGACATCCTGACGGGTTCCGATCTGCAAGGCCGGGCCCTTCAAGGTGACCAGACCTGCAGCAATTGGTCGAGTAATGGAGCTGGAGCCGCGCGAGTTGGCCATCACGACAAACAAGGCGGCGGCGAAAATCCGAACTCGTGGAATTCAGCGCACGCCAGCAGCGGCTGCAGCCAGGCGAATCTGGTCGGAACGGGCGGCGCCGGCCTGTTCTACTGCTTCGCGCAGTAACTCTCTCCTCAGCGGTGGCCCGCTTCGCGGGCCACCCTCTCCCGGTGGGAGAGGGCCCGGGCGCGCCGCGCCCCTATCCAGTACACAACCGCGCCAATCCCCACCAGTATCGCGCTCGATCCGAGCAGCTTGATCACCCCGAAAATCTTGTTTGGCTCGTCGTCAGGCGGAATACACGCCAGGATGCTCGATATGATCGTCGTCGTCAGACCGAGCACTGCCATGAAGATCGCGACGGGCTTGCCTCCGGGCATGCGAATGACTTCCGGACCTACAGGTTCACGCTGAAGCCGGATCACCGCGAGGAACATGTACAGGAACGGCAGGAAGTACGCGATGATACTCATGCCCACCAGAAAATCGTAAGCGCCGCGAACTGTCGTTCCGGCCTGACCAAGAAAAATGAACACTCCCGCAAGCGCCGCTTGCACACCCATCGCAACGTAAGGCGTCTGCCATTTGGGATGAACTTTTCCGAACGCAGCCGGCAGGTATTTGTCGGTACCGGCGACGAACGGCAATCGCGAAGTCGCCGCGAACCATGCGCTGACGCTGCCGACGCTGCTCAAGGTCACGAGCATCGCGATGAATGGCGCGATCGGCTCCACGCCGATCTTGCCCGCAACCTTACTCGTTGCCTGCATGAAGCCCTGAAGGCCGCTGACTTCTTCGGCCGGCAGCGCGGTCAGCACACTGAACGTCGCCGTGACATAAATGACCGTGATCAGGATGCCCGCAGTCAACAGAGCGCGCGGAATCGTACGCCGGGCATCGCGGATCTCATCGCCCATCATCGAAGCGCCTTCAACTCCACCGAACGCAAACGCCACTGTGGACCAGAAGAAGATGTGCTTGAAGTCCAGCATCGGAATCATCGCTCCGCCCCCGAAGTCGGTCGCGGAACCGAATCGAAACCATGCCGCAGTACCCATAGCTATAAGAAGGACGGCCGGCAACCATGTCCCCAGCGCTCCCAGATTGTGAAGCCACTTGCCGACATTGAGGCCGACCAGGTTCATCGCGAAGCTGAGCGCAAGGCCCACCAGGGCGACGGCAATGAAGTACGCCCGGCTGTTCGAAAGGTGCTGCCAGCTTTCACCGCCCATGAACAGTGCATTGCCGGCGGCAAAGTACAAAAGCCCGGGATAGTACGGAAGATTGGCCGTCCAATACATCCAGCCGGTCATGAAGCCCGCAAACTCTCCAAACGCTTTCTTGCTCCACACGTACATGCCGCCCTCTTCCGGATATCTTGAGGACAACTCGAGGACGCAGAACGTCAGCGGAACGAAGTAAGCGAGGCATCCCAGGATCCAGATGGCGATGGAACTCGGACCGGCGGCCGCAGCCGTAGCGATCCATCGAAGGCTGATCGCCGTCACGACATAAAACAGCACCAGGTCGGGAAACCCCATCGCCTTTCGCAAATGCGGCGTGGTCATCGTCCGGGAATTGTACGGGGAATTTTCGAAGCGCTGTAAACAAACACCGCCCTTCGTGTGTTTTCATGTCGAGGAGCAAATGACGACCGTAATCGTGGCGGACTCAACTACAAAACAATCGGCCGAAGGATTCGAGACGATCTTCCGGGAACACTATCGGTTTGTTTATCGCACGGCATACAGCGTCACAGGACGCGCCGAGGATGCCGAAGATGTTCTGCAGTCGCTGTTCCTGCAGATACTGCGAGGGAAACTTCCGCCTCAATTGAAGGACAACCCAAAACCGTATCTGTACAAAGCAGCAGTCAATCTTTCGCTGAACATTATCCGCTCCCGAAAGCGACTGGTGCTGACGAGAACCTTCGAAGAACTCGCGGTTTCGCCGCAGCCGGCTGATGACCTCCAATCGCGATTGCTCGAAGCTGTGGCTCAACTCACACCGAACGCGGTCGAGATTCTGATCCTCCGTTACGTCCACGGTTACAGCGATGCGGAAATCGCGAAACTTCTTGGCCGGTCACGTGGAACGATCGCGGTAACGCTGTTCCGTTCACGCGCGCGGCTCAGGAAACTCATCGGAGACAGATCATGACGCCGAAGAAGAACATTGAAGAAATGCTGAAGAAGGGGTTTCCGGCTGCATCGCAGGAACAAATGGAAACAGCCGGAGGACGAGTCTTCGAGCGGCTGCGCTCGATGGAGGTCGTGGATTCTCAGGAGCCCGCGGTAATGCCCAACGAGGGAAGATCCCGTCGAATATTCACGCTGGCTGCAGCGGCGGCCGTCGTCGTTGTGTCTGTTCTGATTGTGAATTCGCTTCGAAGCAGCTCCCCGAAAGACACCACATCGGGCGAGGACGTAAAAGCCGGCGACGACGGAAGAGTGCTCACATTGACTGATGGCTCCCGTATCGAAATGCGCGCTCAAACGCAACTCGTGCTGGAACGTGCGGCCGACGGTATCCGCGTTCGTCTGAATGCGGGAAGCGTGATCGTTACGGCCGTGGAACAAGGCGCCGGTCATCTCTATGTTCATACGAAGGACTGCGTGGTGTCCGTCGTCGGGACTGTCTTTCTTGTGGAAGCGGCGGAGAAAGGCTCGCGCGTGGCTGTGATTCACGGAGAAGTGCATGTGCAACAGGGCGGGACGGTCAAAAGACTGCTCCCGGGAGAACAAGTCGCCACGACTCCGGCAATGCCGGAGGTGCCCTTGTTGCAGGAGATCGCATGGAGCCAGCATCTTCAGACTCATCTCGCGCTCCTCGAGCAGATTCCCGTCATTCCCGCGCCGCCTCCAGCGCAGCGGACAGGCCGACCTGAATTCGAAGCCGCGTCAATCAGGCCCAACAGATCCGGCGACCTGAACACGACGCGCTCCGTGCTCTCCCCCGGCGGCACCTACATGGGGACCAATCAGCCGGCGCGATCTCTCATCCTGCAGGCATTCGGTATTCGAGGTATTCAACTCACCGGCGGACCGAAGTGGATCGAGGACTACTTCAGCGGCAGTTATGACGTCACGGCAAGAGCGGCAGGCCCGGCGTCCCGCGACGAAGTGATGCTGATGCTTCAGGCGTTCCTCGAAGAGAGATTCAAGCTGAAGTACCACTGGGAGACGAGAGAGCTTCCGGTGTTCGCGCTCGTTGTCGCGAGTAAGGGAAGGCTCGGGCCGAACATTCGCGACACCGCCGGCGAAACGCGGCTCAATCCGGTCCGCGGAGCCGCCGGACTGATGGAAGGCACCAACGCTACCATGGCGGATCTGGCGTCGTATCTCAGCGCGGGTCCGACAGGGCTGAACGGCCGGATGGTCCTCGATCGAACGGGCGTGACCGGCAACTATGACTTCAAACTCGAATGGTCGCCCGAAGACCCGCCGCGCGTGCCGGGAACCGACGTTCTCATCGCAAGACCGCCATCAAATGCCCCGTCGCTGACCACAGCGCTCGAAGAGCAGCTCGGGCTGAAGCTGGAATCGTCGAGAGGACCGGTGCAGGTGATGGTCATCGACAGTATCGAGCGGCCGTCGGAGAACTGAGAAACACAAAGACGCAAAGGCGCCTTTGTGTTTCGTTAATACCGGACTTCTTCCAGAAACAAGCCCGACGCGGGCGCCGTCCAGGCCGCCACATCCAGTTTCGGATCGCACCGGCCTTCGATGAGTTGTCGAAACTCCGCAGCGCTCACTTCGCCGCTGCCGACCTTGACCAGCACACCGACAACCCGCCGCACCATGCGCCACAGAAAATGCGATGCTTCGATTCGAATCTGGACAATGTCGTCCTCAGTCTCGACCATCACGCGTTCGACTTCGACAATCGTCGATTCATCCGGACGTGAGGCATCCGCCGCGCGGAAGCACACGAAGTCATGCCGGCCGACGAGCTGCGATGCAACCTGCTCCATGCGCTTCAAATCCAGATCTTCCTTGACCCACCACACGTATCGCTTCGTGAACGCCTGTTTCCTTCTGGAGATCTGATACACATACACACGTGACCGCGCATCATGTCGCGCATGGAAATTGCGCTCGACCCGCTCGACGGAAAGAACGGCGATATCGGCGGGCAGCAGATCATTGAGACGGCGGCGAATGGTCTCCGGCGTGTGTTTCACCTGCGATGAAACCTTGATGTGCATGACCTGCCCCAACGCGTGGACTCCAGCATCGGTGCGGCCCGCTCCCTGCATTTCAATGTTGGAACCCAGAACTTCGGCGGCCGCCTTTCGAGCTTCGCCCATCACGGTCCGGGAGTTCTTTTGTTCCTGCCAGCCGCTGTAGCGCGTGCCGTCGTATTCGAGAAGGATCTTGAAGGTGGTCATGTGCTATAAAGCTCCCTCCTGCATTATGGAAGCAACGGTGGAAATCGCTGCTGTAAAGCCGCGAGTACAAGGCATTGTTCTCTTCTTCGTGCCCACCATTTTTCTGAGCGCATTTCTTCTGTTCTGGTTCGAGCCGATGGTCGGCAAGATGATGCTGCCGCTGCTCGGCGGCAACGCTTCGGTCTGGATCACCTGCCTGCTTTTTTTCCAGTTGATGCTGCTCGCCGGTTACGGCTACGCGCACGCCCTGGAACGCTACGCGACCGTGCGGACGCAGATGTTCGTGCACGCTCTGCTGATGCTGGCGGCGATTCTCTTTCTGCCGGTCCAGTTCACCTCGCGGCCGGACGCGTCGGCCAGCGCGCATCCGACGCTGTGGCTGATGGGCATGCTGATCCGTTCTGTTGGACTTCCCTTCTGCATCGTCTGCACGACGGCGCCGCTGCTGCAGAACTGGCTATCCAAGACATCGATCGCGTCGGGACGTGATCCTTATTTCCTGTACGCCGTGAGCAACGCCGGCAGTTTACTGGCACTGCTCGCGTATCCGCTCCTGATCGAACCGAACTGGGGTGTACGTACGCAGAGTTCAACCTGGGCCGCAGCGTACGGCGTCCTTGTTGGGCTGGTCGCAGCCGCAGGCCTCGTCGTATGGAAGAGCGCGGCCGCGAAGCGCGAGCCCGACAGGGCGAAGCCTCAAGACGCGAAGCGCGAGCCCGATAGGGCGAAGCCTCAAGAGGACGCCAGGGCCGGCCTCCCGCAATGTCTATTCTGGGTCGCAGCCGCATTCGTTCCCTCCGGCCTGATGCTGGCCGTCACAAATCACATGCTACTGAACCTCGCATCAGTCCCCTTCCTCTGGGTAATGCCGCTTGCCTTGTACCTGCTCACCTTCATGATCGCGTTCGCCCGAAGATTGCGGATCTCACTCCGCATCCTCTCGGCGATTGTCCCCATCGTTTTGCTTATCTTGTTTCCGCTCGTCGCCGTACACCGGCCTCTTACGAATCGCATGTTGTGGTACACGCTGGCAGCCCATCTGGTGATCCTGTTTTCCGGCGCGCTGCTCTGCCATACGGCGCTGGCGTCGCGCAGGCCGGATACGAGCCAACTCACGGAGTATTACTTCTGGATCGCGTTGGGTGGAGCGCTCGGCGGCATCTTCGTTGCCGTGGTCGCGCCGTTCGTTTTCAGCACGGTCATCGAATATCCGCTTCTGGTCGCGCTGATCGCATTCTTCCGGCAAACGCGTGACCCTGAACAGAAGATCAACTGGTTCGATTGCGTCTATCCCGGCGTGATGGTTCTGTTCGTCACGGTGACGTGGTCGCTCTTCCACTGGGGCAGCGTCGATATGCTCGGCGAAGACCTCAAGATTACGATCGCCGCCAACGCTGTCCTCATCCTGGTCGCATATCTCGCACAAAAGCGGCGTGTTCGATTCGCGTTCGCGCTGGCGGCGTTGATCGGCGCCTATCATGTCGCGCTGCCGGGATTCTTCGACGACTATGAAGTGCTGAGAACCGAGCGGAACTTCTTCGGCATCAAGAAAGTGGTTTTTGATCTCGACAGCAACATGAAGAAGCTCATGCACGGCGATACGCTTCACGGTCTCGAGAGTCTGGATATCACTCTGGCCGGGCTGCCGCTGTCGTACTACCACGAGACGGGGCCGGTAGGCGACGTCATGCGCCTCATCAGCTTCCGTCCTGACCAGCATGTGGGCGTTGTGGGGCTCGGCACGGGCACGATGGCCGCATGGGGCCGGCCGAATCGCAAGATGACGTTTTTCGATATCGATCCGCAGGTCGAGGACATCGCCCGCTACTCCTTCTCGTACTTGAAGCGTTGCGGCGAATTCTGCAATGTGGTCATCGGGGACGGCCGGCTATCGATCGAAAAAGCGCCTGATGGCGAATTCGATGTGCTGATGCTCGACGCGTTCAATTCCGATTCCATTCCCGCGCACCTCGTGTCGCGTGAAGCCGTCAGCATGTACGTCCGCAAACTAAAGCCGAACGGCTTGATCCTGTTTCACGTCTCGAACCGATATATGGATGTTAAGGGGCTCGTGTCTGCGGTCGCGCATGATGCAGGTCTGGCCGGCATCGTTCGTTACGATGAGGACGAGCGGTCGACCGGGAAGACGAGTTCCGATTACGTCGTCACCGCGCGCCAAAGAGAACACTTTGGGCACCTCACGGAAAATCCAAACTGGTTAGAAATGGAGAAACCGGAGAAAATTCAGCCGTGGACCGACGACTACTCGAACATGATGGCAATTGTCCGGAGGCCCTCGAAGGAATAAAAACGAATCCACGGAAAGGTAACGTCCAATGCAAACCAAGACTCTATTGCCCGTTGTACTCGCACTGTTCGCGCTGACTTCATGTACCGCTCCCCAACCTGCCGCGGAAAACAAGCCGGCAGCACCCGCCATGCAGATCCAGGGTAATCTGGTTCAATTGATGCGCGGGATCATGTACCCCAGTTCAAACGTCATCTTCGCCGCGCAGAGCGATGATCCATCGAAGCTCCCGCCTGCAAAGGACCCGAGCACGGCAACCGATCCGTTGCTGAGCACGTACGGTGGGTGGACTGCCGTCGAGAACGCGGGCATCTCGCTCGCAGAATCCGCAAACCTGCTTCTGATTCCCGGCCGAAAATGCGCGAACGGAAAAGATATGCCGCTGAATAACCCCGACTGGCCGCAGTTGGTTCAAGGCCTCCGCGATGCGGGGATGAAGGCATATGAAGCAGGAAAATCCAAAAACAACGATAAGGTCCTCGAAGCGGCCGACGTCATGTCGACGGCGTGCGCGAACTGTCACGATAAATATCGCGACAAAGGAAACGACGCCGATCGCTGCATGTGATGGGTCAGACCCCTCGTCCCCTTTCTCTTCCGATTTTTTTAACGATATGCGGCGCGAAACGGGTTGTCGCGCCGCTTTTCCAACGCAACGAACTCACCTAAAATCACTCACGGCAAAATCCTGCGTGAAGCAAAAAACCTTTCCCACTGGCGCATAACGCCAATCCGTTAGCCAGCCAGATGCCGGACCTGAACGGTCCCTACAGCGAGACATTCTGCTATTGTGGAATTCGAGATTCTCGGCGAGATTGGCAATATTGAAAAGATCGCCGTCAAAACGTCGATTCGTGATTTGGCGCGGCTAAGAAAGATGTGCGGCAAGGGGAGATGGCGCAAGCTGAAAGGTATTGCGCGCATCCAACTTACAAATGGAAAGATTCGAGTGGCCGAACTGCACTGGTACGAAGCCCACGGTATAGGCAGAAGAGAAATCCGATGGAAACGCTATCTTGACTAAAGTGATCAAAAAAAACACTCGTGAAAGACAGTTCGCAATCTGTATAGACAATTCCGGCTATCCTGCATCGCTCGAGCTTCACAAAGTTTACGCCGTGTTGCCGGACGCAAGGGCTGCCGAAGACGATTTCCTTCGAGTTGTCGACGAAAGTGGAGAGGATTATCTCTACTCTGCAAAACGCTTCGTCTCCGTCGAACTACCACAACAAGTGAAGCAATCGTGGGTTCGAAGAGTACGGGAATCCACGATGCTGGCTAACAAAGCGTTACAGCCGCCGAGCCGCGCTCCACGTAAAGCCAAAACGCAAAAGAGTCCCCGCGCTGCTCGCGGCTGAACGTTAGGCCGTTAGGCGCTTGTTCCGAAAGTGTCAAGTCGCGAATGAAAATAACCTACGATAGCGAGGCTAACGCGAGTTACTTCTATTTGCACTGCGATCGCTCCTGGCGCGGCCGTCGATACCCGTGATCGGCGACAATTAGAACTCCCGGCCGTATTGCCTCACCAGGGAATGTTACTGAATCAAGTGATTGTCGTCCCCATTTGATTTGAAGTTCATTTAACCGTCGTCGAGCTTGTGGTAACTGTGGAAAACCCAGCAGGGG
>Ga0137465_1000249_pt1 | contig 34148 bp, 25 predicted proteins | sample EasRivERMGT828_2_FD_104906 | JGI IMG/M metagenome (GOLD analysis project Ga0137465, IMG submission 104906) | Soil microbial communities from meander-bound floodplain in the East River, Colorado, USA - East River MetaG ERMGT828_2 | ecosystem: Environmental > Terrestrial > Soil > Floodplain ... | reverse complement strand
GGGAATTGCCGGTTGTTCGACTCCGGTCACAATCACTACGGAAGGCGCAAATCAATCGGCGTCGGGCGTGTGCACGGACGTTGCCGGGAACGTAAGTCTGACGGCGACCGCGAGCGGGATCAAGATCGACAAAACGAGGCCAGTGGCTTCGGCGCATAAATCGCCAGGGCCGAATCCGGATGGCTGGAACAACACGCCTGTGACCGTTAGCTTCACCGGTACCGACACGCTTTCGGGAATAGCCGGTTGCTCGAACCCGATCACAATCGCCACGCCAGGCGCAAATCAATCGGCGTCAGGCGTGTGCGCGGACGTTGCCGGGAACGTAAGTCTGACGGCGACCGCGAGCGGGATCAACATAGCTTTGGCGGGGGATAAGGACCGAACCACAGACCGGGATAAGGATCGAGATAAGGCCGGCGACAAGGACCGGGATAAGGACCGAGATAAAGATCGAGACAAGGGCGGAGATAAAGATCGGGACAAGGACCGAGGCAAAGACCCCGGCAAGGACACCGGCAAAGACCCCGGCAAGGACCGGGATAAGAACCGGGGATGAGGACCGGCCAGTGGTAGTGGCGTGAACCCGTCAATCTGGCGGTTCACGCCCTTTTCAACCAGGACACGCGCGACATCGACACGACCCTCCTAAAGCATTAGCGCCCCGAACTTAGGGACTTTGGCTTTGCACACACAAAGTCGAAGTCGAGGCTAATTCCCCTTCTTGAGAAAAGGAAGGGTGACGGGCGCTGCGCGCCCGTCCGCTCCACAAGCGGAGGCTTCGCAGCATCTTTTTCGCAGCATCTTTATTGATGTCGCGTCCACCCCGCCTTCGCCAGGGGCTGTTCCCAACGTCGTCGAGCTGCCGCTGGGCGCCTACGGTCGCGCCATCGCGTTGGGCAACAAGGCGGGGGAATACACCTCGACTCCGACTTGATGTGCAAATTCAGGAAATTCAGGCGACCGTCCCCGAATTATTTGGAACGGCCTCACCTCCGATCTTAGAATCTTTCCCACACCTGCCGGGGGGAGAACCTTTATGAAGGCCGTGAAATCCACAGCATTTGTGCTTGCCGCTATTACCGTCATCCTGCTGCTGCCCGGTTCGATACCGGCACAAGGACCGGCGAAGCGATCGCTGACTCACAACGACTATGACAGCTGGCGAAGCATTCAGTCGCAGCGGCTGTCCCGTGATGGGCGGTTCCTCGTCTACGCGCTGGTTCCCCAGGACGGCGACGCGGAGGTTGTGGCGCGCAACCTGACAAGCGGTGCGGAATGGCGTTATGGCGTCGGGACGCGGCCGCCGCAAACCAACACCGATGACGATGAGACCGGAGGTGCGCCTGCCGCAGCAGCTCCATCGGTGAATCTCGCTATCTCTTCCGACAACCGTTTCGCGATCTTCCAAATACGTCCGACAAAGGCAGATCTGGAAAAGGCGCGGAAAGAAAAGAAGAAGCCCGACGAGATGCCTAAGGATGCGCTCGGCATCATGAATCTTGCGGATGGTCAGGTGGCTCGCATCGAGCGCGTGAAAAGCTTCCAGGTTCCCGACGACGGATCCGGCTATGCTGCATACCTCCTTGAAGCGAAGGAAGCGAAGCCGGACGACAAGCCGTCGCAACCTCAGAACAACGGCAACAATGTTCCAAGGAAAGAGTACGGAACGGATCTCGTGCTGCGATCGCTCGGCGGCGACGGCGAGCGCGTCTTTACGGAAGCTCTGGATTACAGCTTCGCTCGGGACGGCAAAAATCTGGTCTATGTCGTTTCGTCGAGAACTGAAGATTCCAACGGCGTGTATGCGGTAACGCCGGGCGCTTCCAACGGCCCTGTGACATTGCTAAAGGGCAAAGGAAAATACAGCCGGCTGTCCTGGGATGAACGACAGACGCAGCTCGCTTTCCTCAGTGATCGCGACGACACGGCCGCGAAACAACCCAAAGTGAAACTCTATCGCTGGCAGCGTGGCGGCAATCAGGCTGAAGAACTCGTGTCGACCCAAACCGCGGGCTTCAGATCCGGATGGATCGTCAGCGAGCGAGGCGCCATCAATTTCTCCACAGACGGCGCGAAGGTCTTCTTCGGTGTCGCGCCAACACCCGAGCCCAATCCCGAACCGAACGCCCTCGTGCCGGATGAAGAAAAGGTCAGCGTGGATCTCTGGAACTGGAAAGACGAGCTGATTCAGCCGATGCAGAAAGTCCGCGCGAATCAGGATCGAAACCGGTCGTATCGCGCCGTCTATGATCGCACGGCGAAGAAGTACGCTCAGCTCGCCGACCAGTCGATGGAAGGATTCACCGTCACGGCTGACGGCCGCTGGGGTCTCGGCACAGACGATCGGCCGTACCGGACGATCGTGGGTATCGAAGGGAACTACGCCGACTTCTACCTTGTGAATACCGCCGACAACAGCCGCAAGCCGATTCTGAAAAAGCAGAACGGCGGAATGACGTGGTCGCCGAATGGAAAGTACGCGCTCTTCTTCAGGGATAAGAACTGGCATGTCGTTTCGACTTCCGACGCCAGAATCACGAACCTCACGGAGAAGCTTGGCGCTGCCTTCTGGCGCGAAGATTTTGATTCGCCGTCGGCGCCGCCGAGCTTCGGCTCGGCCGGATGGACGAAGGACGAGAAGTACGTGTTGCTCTACGACCGCTTCGACATCTGGCAGGTTGCCGCCGATGGCAGCGGCGCGAAGAACCTGACGGATGGTATCGGCCGAAAAGAAAATCTGGTTTTCCGCTACCTGCGTCTCGAGCAGCCGGAGCCCGGCGAGGAGCGCGGTATCGACCCGACGAAGCCGCTGCTGCTGCGCGTTCAAAACGAAACGACTCGCGATGAAGGCTTTTACGTCGATCGCATCGACGGCGGTATGCCGGAAAAACTCCTGATGGCATCGAAGGCCTTCAGTAATCCCACAAAGGCCCGAAGCGCCGACGTCGTGACGCTGACGGGTTCCACATTCAATGAATTTCCGGACCTGCTCGTCACCAACTCGAACTTCCAGAACATGCGGAAGGTCAGCAACGCGAATCCGCAAAAGGCGAACTTCGTGTGGGGAACTGCCGAGCTTGTGTCGTTCAGGAACACGGACGGCCTTCCTCTCAACGCGATCCTGATGAAGCCGGAGAACTTCGATCCGAACAAGAAGTATCCGCTGATGGTGTACATCTACGAGCGGCTGACGCAGAACCTGAACAACTTCGTGAATCCTTCGCCGGGCGAGAACATCAACGCCTCGTATTACGTGAGCAATGGTTACCTCGTGCTGATGCCCGACATTGCTTACACGATCGGCTATCCCGGGCAGAGCGCGCTGAAGTGCGTGTTACCGGCTGTCCAGGCCGTCGTGGACAAGGGTTTCGTGAACGAGGATGCGATCGGAATTCAGGGCCACAGCTGGGGCGGGTACGAGATCGCATACATGATCACGCAAACGAATCGGTTCAAGGCCGCGGCGCCGGGCGCGCCGGTCGTGAACATGACCAGCGCGTACAGCGGCGTCCGCTGGGAGACAGGCCTGCCGCGACAATTTCAGTACGAACAGACACAGAGTCGTATCGGTGGCAGCCTGTGGGAGTATCCGATGCGGTTCCTCGAAAACTCGCCTCTCTTCCGGCTGGATCGCGTGCAGACGCCGATTATGTACGTTCACAACGACAACGACGGCGCTGTGCCGTGGTACCAGGGCATCGAGCTTTTCCTTGGCCTGCGCCGGCTGGGTAAGGAAGCCTACATGTTTACGTACAACGGCGAGCCGCACGGCATCCGCAGACGCGCGAATCAGGAAGACTACACGCGGCGCCTGCAGCAGTTCTTCGATCATTTCCTGAAGGGCGCTCCAAAGCCCGACTGGATGGAGACGGGCATTCCCTATCTTCAGAAGGACAAGGTCAACGTGCTGCCGGATACACGGTGATGCTTTCTTCGCGGAAGCGTTATCTTCAGTTCGTCGAAGATTACAAACACCGTCGACTCGACGACGCAGCTCCTTCTCAGGAACCACCGAACGCAAAGCCAGGCAACCGCCGTCAATATCTCCGCGAATACATGCGGTGGCTCTGGCCCCACCGGTCTGCAGTGCTGGGATTCTTCACACTCGCTCTTCTCGCGGCAGGCCTTCAGATGCTGGATCCGCTGTTCATGCGATACATCATCGACCAGGTGCTGCTCAATGCCGACCTGAGCCCGGAGACGCGCATCAGCCGCCTGAGTTGGGCTGGAACGTTGTTTCTGCTGGTCGTGCTGCTGTCGAATCTGCTGGGCGCCTTCAAGGACTACCGCCAGCGGCTCCTGAACACGCACGTCATGCTGTCGCTGCGCCGGTCGATGTTCGATCGATTGCTGCACCTTCCACTGCCGAAAGTCTGGGACATGAAGACCGGCGGCATCCTTTCACGGCTGACCGGCGACGTCGACACGACCACGGGTCTGCTGCAGATGGCGATCGTGTCGCCGTCCATTTCGATCATGCGTCTGCTCATAGCTGTCTCGGTGTTGATGGTCTTGAACTGGCGACTGGCGCTCACGGCATTGGCCATCATTCCCGGTGTCATGGCGATCAGTTTCATTTCCGCGCGCCGCATCCGTCCGATCTACCGGTCGATAAGGAAAGACGCCGAGCAGATCGATGGCCGGGTCGGTGAGACGTTTTCAGGAATCCGCGTCGTCCGAACGTTTCGAAGGGAAGTGCGGGAATTGCTCGATTACCTGCGCGGCCGGCACACGGTCCTGCGCAAGGAGATGTTCGCGCAGCGTCGCGAGATGGTGATCTGGACGTCGTGGAATCTGCTTCTCGGAGCCGTCAACGTCATCATCGTGTGGTACGGCGGTTATCTTAATTTGAACGGCCGTGCTTCGATCGGCGACATCATGGCGTTCCAGTGGTACACATTCCTTCTGTTGAATCCGGTCTGGAATCTGGTCAATTCATTCTCCGAGCTTCAACGTTCGCTGGCTGCGATGGAACGTGTGTTTCAGATTCTCGGAATGGAAGAGGACAAGCCCGATCGGCCGGGCGCGCTCGAAGCGCCTGCAGTAGTAGAGGAGATCCGGTTCGAGAACGTCGAGTTCGAATATCGCGAGGGACGGCCGGTCGTGCGCGATTTCAACGTGATCGTGCCGGGCGGTTCCGTTGTGGCGCTGGTAGGCCGCAGCGGCGCCGGCAAAACGACCGTGACGGATCTCGTCGCGCGCTTTCACGATCCCACGCAGGGCCGCATTCTGGTCAATGGCACCGACATTCGTGATTTTCGTTTGAAGTCGTATCGCAGCCTGCTGGCGCTGGTGCAGCAGGATGTCTTCTTGTTTGATGGATCCGTCCGCGAGAACATCGCCTACGGGCGCCACGAAGCCACCGATGACGAGGTCGAAGACGCGGCCCGCCGCGCCAACGCGCACGAATTCATCATCAGGCTTCCCGAAGGCTATGACACGTTCGTCGGAGAGCGCGGCGTCAAATTATCCGGAGGCCAGCAGCAACGCCTCGCGATCGCGCGCGCGATCCTGGCGGCGCCGCAGATCCTCATGCTGGATGAAGCCACGAGTAATCTCGATACCGAAAGCGAACAGCTCATTCAAGCCTCCATGTCAACGCTGCTCGCCGGCCGGACGACATTCGTGATCGCTCATCGCCTGTCTACGGTGCGCCGTGCCGATCTGATCCTGCTGATGGAAGAAGGCCGCATCATCGAACGCGGCGATCACGAAGAACTGATGCAGGCGCGCGGCGTGTACCACGAGATGGTCCTTCGGCAGATGGAGTCCGCCCGCGAAGAGACCGAAAAGATCCTCAGGTAGAGAAATTCGGCGACCGTCCCCGAATTTCTCGCCACCGGCAACCTTCGGCTGTAGTAATCTCCACGCGCTTTATGAGCCTTCCTTCCGGCACACTTCTCGGACCCTATGAAATCGCTTCGCCTTTGGGGGCGGGCGGAATGGGAGAGGTGTACAAGGCGCGGGATACGCGGCTCAATCGGACGGTTGCGGTCAAAGTCCTGCTGCAGCACGTGTCGAACAAGCCGGAACTGCAGGCGAGATTCGAACGCGAGGCGCAGGCGATCGCCGCGCTGAATCATCCGAACATCTGCACGCTCCACGATGTCGGCCGGCACGAAGGCACGGCGTACATCGTGATGGAGTATCTCGAAGGCGAAACGCTCGCCGACCGAATCGGACGCGGTCCGCTGCCGCTGGATCAGGTCTTCAAATATGCGATCGAGATTGCCGGCGCGCTGGACAAGGCGCACCGTCACGGAGTGACCCATCGCGATCTGAAACCATCGAACGTCATGCTGACGAAGTCCGGTGTCAAGCTGCTCGATTTCGGTCTCGCCAAATTGAATCAGTCAGCGCAGCAGCAGTCGTCCTCGATGTCGGCGCTGCCGACAAACGCGGCAATGACCGGCGAGGGGATGATTCTCGGAACGCTTCAGTACATGGCTCCCGAACAACTCGAAGGAAAAGAGGCTGACGCGAGGACGGATATTTTCGCGCTCGGAACCTTGATCCATGAGATGGCGACGGGCAGGAAGACTTTTCAAGCCGGGAGTCAGGCGAGCCTGATCGCGGCGATACTGGATCGCGAACCGCCTCCGATTTCCAGCCTGCAGCCCATGTCGCCGGTCCCGTTGGATCACATCGTAAAGAGATGCCTCGCCAAAGAGCCCGACGCGCGCTGGCAGGCCGCTTCCGATATACATGCCGAACTGGTTTGGATCTCGCAGAATCCCGCGCCCCAGACTGTGGCCGCCACTGCAACGCGAGAGCGGCGTGGGCTTCCGATCTGGTCGGTCGCCCTGGTCGTAGTGATTGCGGGGCTCGGTGTCTGGCTGATGAAGCCTGCGGAACGAACTTCAAATTCTCAGGTGGTCCGCCTCACGGTTTCGCTCCCCCCGGGCGATCGCGTCGCCTTCGCTGCCGGATCTCCTCTGGCGATATCGCCGGACGGCACCAGACTTGTTTATGTCGGTGGCGACCGCCTGTATCTGCGTCCCATGGATGATCTCGCCGCGAAGCCCATCGCCGGGACGGAGGGCGCGTACGCTCCGTTCTTTTCTCCGGACGGACAATGGATCGGTTTTTTTGCGCAGCGCAAGCTCAAGAAGGTTTCGCTGAACGGCGGCGCGCCCCAGACGCTGGCAGATGCGGCGAATGGGATGGGTGGAAGCTGGGGAACCGACGGAACGATCTACTTCGCGCCAGCGAACACAACGGGATTGTCCAAAATTTCGGACTCGGGTGGGACGGCGCAGATCATCACAACACTGGATCGCACCAGGGGCGATGTGACGCACCGGTGGCCGCAGGTGTTGCCGGGCAATAAAGCTGTTCTTTTTTCCACCTGGTCCGGGCCCGGATTGGACGAGCAGAGTCTCGAAGTGCTGATCCTGGAGACCAGCGAACGCCGTGTGATCAGCCGCAGCGCCAGCATGGGCCGGTACGTTTCTGCAGGGTTCCTTGTGTACGCTCAAGTCGGCACGCTGGTTGCGCTTCCATTCGATGTTTCGCGGCTGCAAGCCACGGCGGCGGCGCCCGTTCCCTTGAACGTCCAGATCAACGAACTCGGCGAGGGATCGGCATATGCGGTCTCCGATGCCGGCGTGTTTGCATATCTGGCGGGCGACCAGCAGTTCGACAGGCGTCCGGTATGGGTGGATCGTAAAGGAAATGTCGAAGCGTTGCCTGCGCCCTTAAGGGGATATGAGAACGCCAACATTTCTCCCGATGGGAAATCTGCTGCCGTGCAGACACGGGGTCCCGTGTACACGGTGTGGACTTACGATTTCGCCCGCACGACCCTCACGCCGCTGACGACGCAAAGCAGTCAGGCTCCCGTCTGGACACCTGATGGAAAACGCATCGCGTATCGTGGAACACGCGCCGGCTTTCGCAATCTGTACTGGAAAGCATCCGACGGCAGTGGCGAAGAGGAACGGCTCACGACCAATGAGAATGTCCACACGCCCGTTTCCTTTTCACCGGATGGAAAGTGGCTCACCTTTACGGAAAACAGCGTTGCGGGTCCGGATACGTGGATACTGCCGATGGCCGGGGACCGGAAGCCGGTACTGTTCCAGAAAACCTCCGAGGCAGCGCACTTCTCGCCCGACGGGCGCTGGATCGCTTATCGATCGTCTGAATCCGGCCGGTCGGAGGTCTATGTACGGCCGTTTCAGCATGAGGGAGGAAAAACGCAGGTCTCCACAGACGGTGGCCTCGAACCGGTGTGGTCGCGCAACGGAAGGGAACTGTTCTACATCAATGGCGAGAAGACGATGGCCGTGGACGTTCAAACATCGGCAGATTTCAGCGCCGGATCTCCTCGCGTTTTGTTTACCGGCCGCTACCTGCCGAGTCCCAACGGTGTCTCAGGCTATGACATTTCTCCGGACGGACAGCGCTTTCTGAAAATCCAGCCCACGAATCCGGAACAAGCCGTCTCTCAGATCAACGTCGTGATCAACTGGTTCGAAGAACTGAAACGCGTCACAGGAACTGCCTCCCGGTAAATTCGGGGACGGTCGCCTAAATTCCCTTTGGAGTGCAATTAGGGAATCTAGGCGACCGTCCCCGAATTACACGACGGGCTCGACGAGACTGACGACGATCGGGATGAACATCTCGGAGAGGGTTTCATCCCGAGGTTTCTCATCGGTGTCGTTGCGTACCACTCCGATAATTTCAATGTTGGGTTTCGTACCGGGTTTGTTGCCCACGCCTACGCGGCGTCCAAGAGCTCGGCCATCCGGAAAGTATTTGCGCGCAAACGCTTCGTTGATGATGCATACCCTTTGAGGCCTCTTCGGATCAACATAGCCGGTGTCGCGCTCGTCAAAATCACGGCCGCTGATCAGCGCCGTTCCGGTCGTGGTGAAGTAGCCTCTGCTTACCGGTTTGAAATGGGTAAGCATCGGCTCTTCCGGACGAGGTGTGTATCCTTCGACGGTGATGGGGTTCTGCCACTCGGCGCCCTGAGCAACACGGTGCAATGCCTGTTCCACCGAATCGGTATTTGCCACGATCCCAAGCGCGATGGACACAACGGCGATCGCCATGAGCAGCCGCTTTCTGGATATCGCGCGTAGAACGTGCTTGAAGTTCATAATCGCCTCCCGGGGTGAGGTATATAAGAACCGGACTTCGGCAAAAAGGTTACCGGGGAGAAACTACAAACTCGCGATATCTAGTTCAAGCTCGGCGCCTTTCCAGGCCTCTTCGAAACGACGGCGGGTCTCTTCCGCATCGGTTTTGCCCTGCCCCTTCAGTGCTTCCGCCAGGCCGAACAGGGAGCGGGGGTTGTTCGGATTGATTTCCAGATCACGACGGAATGTCTTTTCCGCGTCTGCGTAGCGTTTGAGGAGGAGATACTCCGCGCCAAGCGATTCGCGGACGGGGTAATACCAGGCGGGAGGCTCGTCATAAACGAGCCGGTCCTGAATGGCGATCGCTTTTTGCCATTGTGCACTGGCTCCATTGTGATCGCCGCCGGCGCGGGCGATGCGCGCATCGAGGACAAAGTTGGCGATCGCCAGAAGGTCTTCCGCCCGATTCGTGTTCAGCATCAGATCCTTCGGAACGACGGCGCGTGCTTTCGCGAATTCATCCCGGCTTTTCTTCGCGCCCGCAACGTCGCCTTTGCCGATCGATGCCACGCCGCGGCCGTAGTGCCACATCGCGACCGTGGACGGCGTCGAATCGGCCGGGCGCGGCGCGGCGAGAATGTCGTCCCACCGCGCGTTGCGGGACATCGTGTAAAACGTCCAGGGAAGGACATACTCCGCCATCGCATCGTGACCCGCCATTGGTGCGGCGAGCGCGGCTGCCCTGGCCGCCGTTTCCAGCGCCTGTTTGGACCGGCCCATCATACCGGCCGCCGTGGACAGGAACATGAAGTTGTGCGTGTAGTACATCATCGGATAAATGCCTTCGGCTTTCGTCCTCGCCAAATACGCTTCGTCGGCTTTCAACGCATTCGTGTTTGCGTCCACAGCCCCGGCGTAATTTCCCGTTCGGATATAAATGTGCGCCGGCATGTGCACCAGATGACCCGCGCCGGGCACGAGCGTCCGCAGTCGTTCCGCAGAGGCGGCGGCTTTCTGCGGCTCGCGCGATGCCTCGACAGCATGGATGTAGTAGTGGTTCGCGCCGGGATGGACAGGGTTCATCTTGAGTACGCCTTGGAGCACCTGAAGAATTTCGAGCGTCTCCTCGCGCGGTTCGCCTTCGGGTGTCCAGAGTTGCCAGGGTTTGAGATCCATCAGGGCTTCGGCATAAAGCGTTCCGGCATCCGCATCGTTCGGGAAGCGTTTGTACACTTCGCCCATCGCCCTGGCGTACGCACGATCCAGATCGATGCGCTTCGCCGCAGAGTCCGCTGAATACCGAACGACAATCGCGTCGATGTATGCACGCTCGGATTCGCCGGCATTGGCGATCAAGGCCTTCGCTTTGGCCACTGCATCCAATGCGCGCATGTTGCGTGCGTCATCAAGGGGAAGGTTGATGTTCGGACCGAGCGCGTTCGCGACGCCCCACCATGCCATGGCGAGGCCGGGATCCAGCCGGGCCGCCTCACGAAACGCGCGTTCCGCCTCGTCATGGTTGAAGCCGTAAGTCAGCCTCAGTCCCTGATCGAAGTATTTTTGCGCAAGTTCGTTCTTCGTCGAGACCGCGCGATGATGCGTCCCCAGATCGTCAAATAAGGGAACGGTCGAAGCAGCGTCCGGCGGTTCCGGTTGACGAGAGCAGGCCGCCAGAGCCAACAGCAGAACGAATGCGATGTTTTCGCGGCAACACATGGACATTTATTACTGTGCGTAACCGAACTCGTCAACCCAATGTTTCGATATAGTGTTGCGTATGCCAGCCACATCAAGCCGTAGGAAACCTCTGACAGTAACCAAAGGCCGCCACTATCCGTTGGGAGCCACTGTTCGGCCGGGCGGTGTCAACTTTGCGTTGTATTCGCAACATGCGAGCGACGTGTTTCTGCTGCTGTTTGATAACGAGAACGAACCGCCGACGCACACGATCCGGCTCGATCAACGAACGAAGTTTGTCTGGCATTCATTCGTCGAAGGATTGAAGCCGGGCCAGCTGTATGGATACAAAGTTCGAGGTCCGTTCGATCCGGCGCGAGGAATGCGGTTCAACGAGCACAAGCTGCTGATCGACCCGTATGCCCGGGCCCTCACCGGCAAGTTTCACAATACCGACAACCTTCTTCTGGCCTACGACCCACTGAAACCCAACGCCGACAAGTCCATGGACACCCGAGACAATACGCACGTTGTCCCGAAATGCATCGTCGTCGACGATCGATTCGATTGGAAAGGCGACACGCCGCCAGGCATTCCCTTCGAGCAGCTCTACATCTATGAAGTTCACGTGAAGGGATTCTCAGCCGGCCCGTCTTCAGGTGTGGCGCACCCGGGCACGTACCTCGGATTCATTGAGAAGATTCCTCATCTTGTCGAGCTGGGAGTCAATGCCGTTGAATTCCTGCCGGTGCATGAGAGCCACGCGGAAGATTTCCTCTTGAACAAGGGTCTGACGAACTACTGGGGCTACAACACCATCGGCTTTTTCGCGCCCGAGTCCACGTACAGTACGGGGCGCGCACCGGGTTGTCAGGTGTCGGAGTTCAAAACGCTGGTACGCGAACTTCACAAGGCGGGAATTGAAGTGATTCTCGATGTCGTCTATAACCACACGGCTGAAGGCAACGAAATGGGACCGACCTTGTGTTTCAAGGGAATCGATAACACGACGTATTACTCTCTCGCCGGAAAGGACGCGGATCCGTATCGCTACTACATGAATCATACGGGCTGCGGCAACACACTCAATCTCGCCAACAGTCACGTGATTCGTTTAGTGATGGATTCGCTGCGGTACTGGGTCGAAGTGATGCACGTCGACGGCTTTCGCTTCGATCTCGCGTCGGTACTCGGGCGCGAAGGAGCTGGATTTCAGAGATCGGCGTCGTTCTTCGATGCGATCTCGCAGGACCCGGTTCTGGATCGCGTCAAATTGATCGCGGAACCGTGGGATCTCGGCACGTATCAGGTGGGCAATTTCCCGGTGGACTGGTCCGAATGGAACGGCCGGTTTCGCGACAGTTTCAGAAAGTTCGCCAAGGGCGACGCCGATCAGCTTGCCGACATCGGTCATCGGCTCTCAGGCTCGGCCGACCTGTATGCCGACGACGGGCGATCCGCGTATAACAGCATCAACTTCATCACCTGCCATGACGGTTTTACGCTGAACGATCTCGTCTCCTACAACGGGAAACACAACCACGCCAACCTTGAAGACAATCGCGACGGTACCAACGACAACAGCTCCTGGAACTGCGGAGCCGAAGGCGAGACCTTAGCCCCCGACGTGCTGAGGCTCCGGAAGCAGATCATCAAGAACCACGCGTGCGCGTTGTTTTTCTCGATAGGGACGCCGATGATGCTCGGCGGCGATGAGTTCTGCAGGACACAAACCGGAAACAACAACGCTTATTGCCAGGATAACGAGATCAGCTGGTTCGACTGGAATGCGGTGCAGAAGAATCCGGACATTATGGCGTTCTTCCGAAAGACGATCGCCTTCACGAAAAGGTACACGGTGCTGCAACACCGGAAGTTCCTGATCGGCCGCGATCTGAACGTCGACAACATTCCTGATATCACATGGTTCGGTACGGATCTCGGACATCCGCGATGGAACGATCCGGAAGCGCGTACGGTCTGCTATCGGCTTGATGGAGGTGAGATCGCATCCGAACTCGGCACGTACTATCTGTTCATCATTTTCAACGCCGGCCACAACCTCCAGGAAGTCCTCATTCCACTGCTGCCGTCGCCTCTGCGCTGGCATCGCGTCGTCGACACCAGTCTTCCGAGCGGCGAGGATTTTCTGGATGCGGGCAGCGAGATCGAACTCGATCCTTCGGACTCCTATCTCGTCAATCCGAGAAGCACGGTCCTGCTCCTCGGGAGGTAGTTGTTATCGTGCAGACGGAACAATGATCGTGTCGTTCGGTTCGAGCTGAAGGCCGGAAAGAGCGCCGGTCATCAATCGGGTCCTGTCTATTTGAAACGTCGTTTTTTCACCTGACCGGAATCGAACAATCTGAATGGAATTACCGGCGGTAGCGCGGAAACCCTGCGCTAACTCGATCATCCGAAGCAGCGTGGGTCTGGACTTTACGTTGAAAATGCCGGGTAAGTTGACTTCTCCGAGAACCGTAATCGAGGCCGGCCATCCCGTGACATGTGAGTCCTGGACTATTTGATACTCTCCGTTGCCGGACACGTCGGCAAACTCGAAGAGTCCCATAGCGGCGTAGAACCATAACTCCACGGGGTAATTGTGAGGTTGATGTGCAGTGCCATTCATGCCCTCAGGATGGGACTCCAGTTGGTCCGGTTTGCCGTACATGATGACAAAACGGCCACGATCGGTTTTCCATCCGGCAGTTGAAGCCGTCGTGAACTTCTCGTTGGTATATGCAATCCGGTTGTAGTGTTCCTCTTTGAATTCGTTCTGGGGCGTACCCGGGCTTGGATCTCGTCGAAGCCAGAACTGCTCAATGAATTTTTCCCGTTCCTCGACCGTTGGAAGACTCTCGAACACCTGCCGTTCTTCCCTCGAGATGATGTAGGCCACATCCTGTTCGAGCCAGGTCGTGAGACTGCCGGCCGGTTGCTGGATCGCCGCGGGCGCCGTCCGCGGCGCGCGCTCAATTACCGGTTGCGGCGGACTCGGAACTGCGACGATCGGCGCAGGTGGAGGCAACTCGATCGCGGGCGAGAGAACCGGTTGAGCATGGAGAACGAGTGTTGCCGTCCCGATCAGGAACGCAATCGCGAAAAGCGGCAGCCAGGAGGTGTTCGGTGTGTCCTGTTTTCCAAGCAGGCGGCGTATTCGTTTCACGAGGTTTCCTCCTGTTGCGGCAACCGCGAACTCTTCCGAGCGCCCGCGGCTTTCTTCAAGGGCCGCAAGCGCGGCAGCGTAACCGTAGGGATCCTGAGTGGACGCGACGACGAGATCGTCACAGCAATGCTCGCGTTCCGTTCGGATGATTTTCGAAACCCACCAGACGGCGGGGTGATAGAAGAACACGTTTTCCACGAAAGTCTGGATGATGTTCATGGCGTAGTCGTGCCGGCGGATGTGAGCCAGTTCGTGCATCAGCACGAGTTCGACCTGCTCCCGAGGCATTCCTGTGACGACGCCGACGGGAACAAGAATGATGGGACGCAGATGCCCGATTACTACCGGAAAGGCCGCGACGGATGACTCCACAAGAGTGACTGTCCTGGAAACTCGGAGCCGTTCGCAAAGCAAGGTCAGCCGCGATTGCCAAATTTCCGATGCAGCACAAGTTGCCCGCGTGCGCAGGCGCTGCACGCTCCACCAACCGGCAAGATGTTTCAGATTGAAGAGGAAAAAGCCTGCTGCCCAGAGCGGAGAGATCCACGGCACGAGCTCGTCGAATCCGAACCGGGCGGCGTTACCAAGATGGTCATCTCCGGCAGCGGCCTTGACGGCAGGGAAGTGGACCGGCGCCGGAATCTGGTTACGAACGCCCGTTTCAGGCATCACCACGACGAAGGTCACGGCTGACGTGACGAGCATCATGACCAGCGCGATGCAGGCCGACGCGTATCGAACCTGAGCGGAGCGCGAAACGCCGATGACGAAAGCGAGCGCGATCGCGATGATGCCGGCTTCCCACAGGGAATGGAGGACAGTGCGGCCCAGAGCTGCCGCGACCGGATATTGGACCCACGCTTCGAGTAACGTCATTTCTTCCCCTTTTCGTATTCGTCGAGGAGCTTGCGCAAGTCGGCGAGTTCTTCCTTCGACGCCTCGCGGGCCGACAGCGCGCCGATCATAAGGTTCTTCATGGACCAGTCGAAGCCCCGCTGAAGCAAATCCGCCGCGAGTTGCCGCTGCGTCCACTCGCGTGATTGTGCGGCCTCATACACGTGCGCGCGCTCGCTGTCGTCGCGTCGCACCAGGCCCTTCTGCGCCATGATCTGCATGAACTTGAGAACGGTCGCATACTGGGCGGACTTCCGCCGGCGCCGCAGCGTTTCGTAAACCTCGCGCACCGTGCTCGCGCCGCGGCTCCATAACACGGTCAGGATTTCGAGTTCGGAATCTGTCGGTCGAGATGGCTTTGGAGACATGTAGGAATCTTTTACTAGGAAATGATTCCTAGGTCAATGATTATTCGCGCGCGATTTCGTAAAGCGTGATTTCGGGCCGCGCCCAGAAGCGGACGCGCGGAGCAGAGCCGCCTTCCATTCCAATGCCGCGGCTTACGTAGAGCGAGGTCGATCCGACCTGGTAAAGGCCCGCCTCGAACCGCTTGCCGAAGCGCGACAGCGTCAGCAGAGCTCCGTACAGCGGCATCGCCACTTGCCCGCCATGCGTATGGCCGGCGCAGTAAAGATCGACCTTTCCTGAGACGTCGTAGATTTCGTCGGGATAGTGATAAACAAAAATGCGGAATGCATCCGTTGGCGCCTGTGCAAGGAGTTCCTCCAGACCTTCGATGCGATGGGCGGAAGCGCCGCCAATCCAGATTTTGTTTCCGCGCAGATTCATCACGACGCCGCCTGCCCGGGCAGTGAGTTCTTTCACGCCGGTTCCGTCGAACAACTGCGATCCGTGAGCTCTTCCGACGTCCCAGTTGCCTTGAACGGCGTACGTCGGCGCGATCGGGGACAGTTCAGTCATGAGTTTCCGAAACACGGGCAGGCCGGCGGCGGAGTTCGTCGAATCGCCTGAAAAGAGAATAAGGTCCGGCTGTTGTTCCGCAATCAACAGAGGCAGCCGTTCTTCAAGACGGGGTTTTGCGTCACTGTGTACATCAGAAATGTGAACGATGCGAATCGGCGGCCCGATGTTCGTGAATTTGGGAGTTCGTAACTCGACGCGAACCACTTCGGGCCAGTACGGCTCCGCGAAGTATCCATACGCGAAGCAACCGATGCCGAATATCGCCAGGCCCCGTATGACCCAACGAGAATACTTCGACGACGGTTTCGCGCCGGCCGCGACGAAGAGGCTCCTCGCTGCAATGACATAGACCGCGGTGACAACGGCGACAAAGAGAAAGGCGGGATATTGGTCGTAAGTCAGCATCGGCACTTATGAATTCACGGACACGCCCAGCAATCTGCCGATGAAGTACGTGACCGCTGCGGCGAGCGCGCCGATGCCGAGCATGCGGAATCCGCTGAAGAAGAAATTCCGGCCCGTGAAAAGCGAAATCAGTCCGCCGATCACGAAGAGAGACACGCCGCACGCAACCGCGCTTGCGATGAATGCCGTGGAGCCCGTCGATACCAGATAAGGAATAACGGGAATCGCGGCGCCGCATGCGAACGCGAAAAACGAGCTGGCCGCTGCCGCCCACGGCGATCCGAGCGCCGAGGGATCGAGACCCAATTCTTCGCGCACGAGTGTATCAATCGCGGTCTCCGGGTTCAGGACGATCCGCCTCGCCAGATCTGCGGCTTCGTTACTGGGAATGCCTTTGGCCTGGTAGATCAGCGACAGCTCTTCCTGTTCTTCCTCCGGCGACATTTCCAGCTCTTCGCGTTCGATCGCAATCTGTTGTTCGTACAACTCCCGCTGCGATTGGACGGAGACGTATTCACCGGCTGCCATGGAGGAAGCCCCTGCGATGAGCCCAGCAATTCCGGCAAGCAGAACAAATCGAGGCTCGGCGTTGGAGCCGGCGATTCCCATCACGAGGCTGAAGTTCGATACGAGACCATCGTTGGCGCCGAAGACAGCAGCGCGAAGGCTGCCGCCGAAGCCGGTGCGGTGCCATCCTTCCAGGTCGACAATCGATTCGGGCCGATCTTCGCCGCGGGCTTGCATTGCCCGGAGCGTTCGCATGTGGCTGCGTTCTTCGGCGGGAAGACCCTTCGCTTCTGCCTGCCCGCGATAGACATCTTGATCGCGGGACTCCAGACCCGTGACCACCGGAAGGACATGCTGCGTACCGAACCGCCGCGACAACCAACCCAAAGCCAGCACGCGCCAGCCGGGCGAGTGCGGAGGCACTGCCGAGCCGTTGCTCCGCAGCAGCCTGGCCCAACGCGCTGCATGCCGTTCTTCCGCTTTTGCCAGCTTTTCAAAGATTTCAGCCCGGGCAGGATCCTTCTCGGCCCTCGCAAGTGCCTGATAAAGCGCGATGCCGTCCTGTTCCCGCAGGAAGTTGTCGGCGTAGCGTTTAAGGTCGTCTTTGGTGGGTTTCACCAAAACTAATGTATCAGACAACCTGTTACAATGAGCGCCGCCCTGAGCGGAGGGCTTTATAAAAATGACGAGAGCATCGAGAGATATAGATCAGTTGGAGTTGTTGGCAGGGGAGCTGAAGAACTTTGAGGATATCGCCCGCTACATCGTTCCAATGCCGGGCGAGATTCCGGCGGTGCGGGGCATCGATGTGTATGGCGGTTCGATACCGCTCAACGGCGCGATCGGCGGCGACCATATCATCTACCTCGATTTCAAGAAGCGCTATGACCTTAACGCCCGCGTCAACGAGGCAGCCGCTGCGGGCAAAATGGACGTCGTTGCGCAGCTCGAGCGCTGCAAGAGGAAGGCGGGGATCGCGGTCATGGACGTGTCGGGTCACCATGTGACGGACGCGATGCTTGCCGCAATGCTCCATCAGGCTTTTCTACTGGGATCGCTGTACGAACTCGACATGTTCGGGCACATCACGCGCCGCTTGTTCGAGAATCTCAATTCGCGTTTTTATCAGTCGTCCAGCCGGCACAAATTCGTGACCATGATCTATGGCGAGATTGCGGAAGACGCTACATTCCGGTTTTTGTCGGCGGCTCATCCGCCGCCGGTGGTCTTTTCGAATTTCCACGGCAGGTTCATGGAAGTGAGTTCGGAGTTCTGCACTTCCTTTCCGCCCATCGGCACGCTCCCGTCAAAAGACGTTATCGATCGAAATACGACCGACAGCACGCTCGGATTCAAGGACCGCTATCGCCTGAACGAGTGGACACTGATGGGAGCCGGAGACATCCTGCTGCTTTACACCGACGGCCTGCTCGAGCATGCGCGAGACAGTGAAGGATATTTTCCGCAGCATCTGGAAGAAACCGTCCGCGAGGTCAAACACAAATCCGCGAAGAAGATTTTCGAAGCGATCAAGGAAAGCGCGCTCGACTTCGCTCCCCCTTCCGACGACGTCAGCGTGGTCGTCATCAAGCGGACATAAGAAAGATCACAACGCGATCTTCGCGTGGCGATTGAGTTCGGCATCCGCCGCCGATAATTTCAAACTTGCAGGGAGCGGGATCAACCGAAAGCCAAATCGTTTCTCGCGAAGTTCGGCGTAATCGGAAGACGAATCGAGGCACACACGGCCGAAACCGCCTGACATGGGATGCATCCGTTTGAAGGCGGCGAAGCGGCTGAACAGAGGGTGCCCCAGGTGCGGCACTACCCCGCCGATGGTGTGGCCGCGCAGACTTTGCAAGGCTGCGACGAGGATGCGCCCGGGCGAGTAGAAACGCCGGTAGCAATCAAACAGAAGGTCCTGCAGTTCGCCGGAAGATAAGTTCGGATGCCGCCACGTCGGCGTCGTGCCGTCGAAGCGGTCCAGGTTCATTTCGGAAATCAGGCCGGCCGCAAGAAAATCGTCGTATTGGTCGGTCCCCGGGACCGGGCAAAGGACATAAAACGACGCAACGTTCGGACGTAATCCGCGAAGCACCTCGAGATGTTCCTGAATGCTCTGTCTGGTGTCGTCCGGAAAGCCGATGATGTTTGAGAAATGCGAGACCATGCCGTATTTTCGGCACAGCCGCGCAATCTCGCTGTAGGTTTCCGGGTGATTCTGCGCCTTGTGCGCCGCAAGCAGCGTCTTGCGGCTGAACGATTCGACGCCGACGAACATTTCGAAGCATCCGGCGCGGGCCATCAGGCTGACGAATTCTTCCTGTCGGGCAACCTGCGTGTCGCACTGCGCGAAGAACGGAATGCGAGTATCCTCGGCGATCATCTGTTCGAGAAGATCTTTCGCTTCGGGATATTTGTTGAAGTTGTCGGATGTGAACATGATGATCCGCACCCCGGCAGCCTTCGCATTACGAAGGCTTGCCATCGTCGTCGCAATCGACTGGCTGCGAATCTGGCGGCCCGCGATTTTGATGACCGAGCAGAAGTTGCACGTGAACGGACAACCACGCGCGGGATAGATACCGAGCATCGGAACGACGTAGCGGCGCAGATCGCTTTTCGGTGGTGGAATCAGTACGGGCGCGTCAAGCGTTTCGGTCCATCGCCGCTCGAGGCCGTAAACCGGTTGAAGTTCGCCGCGAATCGCGTCTCTCATGATGTCGAGCCAGACGATTTCCGCTTCCGCGAGCGCAAAGCTGATGCCCCGATCATGCAGCATGCTCGTGTCGCACGTCATGGCGTGCGGACCGCCGATCACGCAATGGCGCACTCCGTTGGCGCGCGCGAATGCTGAAAGGTCCAGTGCGCGCTGGAACTGGTGGGACTGGACTCCGACCAGAGCGAGCAGTGTCGGTTCACCGGGATGACGGAGCAGGTCGAGATACCGGAGGTCCGTTTGAACGTATTCGTCGATCGCGTATGTTTCGACCGCAACACCGTCGAGTCGATCCGGAGTCATGCTGCGGATATACGACACGGTGCTGTTGGGCATGAAGCCGCGGCGGAAGCGCTCGACGTGGCCGGTGACTCCGTATTTGCTTGGCTTGACGATGACGACCCTGAGCATTGGTGGATCATATCCGGGCGCCCGTCATTGCGCAAAGTTACGATAGTCTGTTACTTTTGAGGTTTTCGCCGGGAGACAAGAGGGCCGTCAGTGCTGCATCAATACAAAGGGAAATGGCCGAAGCTGGGCGAGCGGGTTTATATCGCCGAAGGCGCGCAGATCGTGGGCGATGTGGAGATCGGCGATCACTCCAGCGTCTGGTTCAATTGTGTGATCCGTGGTGATGTCGATGTCGTCCGGATCGGCCGGCACACCAACGTTCAAGACGGCTCTATCGGTCACGTGATGAGAAACGAATGCCCGCTGATTCTCCGCGATTACGTGACGGTCGGCCATGGCGTCATGCTGCACGGGTGCACGATCGAGTCGCATTGCCTGATCGGCATGCGCGCGACCCTGCTGAACAATGTCGTCGTCGGCGAGTACTCGATCGTTGGCGCGGGAGCTCTGATCACCGAAGGCACGAAGATACCGCCGCGCAGCCTCGTTCTCGGCTTGCCGGGCAGGGTGACGCGCCGACTGACCGAAGAAGAAGTGGCGAGCATCGACGAATATGCGCGCCGGTATTACGAATACAAAGAGACTTATCTCTCAATGAAGGTGTAATGGAAGAACTCAAGCGAACTCATACGTGCGGCGAACTGACGGCTGCGTCGAAAGGACAGGACGTTTTGCTGATGGGCTGGGTCAACCGCTGGCGCGACCATGGCCAGCTCATCTTTGTCGATCTACGCGACCGCGAAGGCATGACTCAAATCGTCTTCAATGCCGAAAACAATGCGGACCTGCATCGAAGGGCCAAGTCGCTTCGATCGGAATTTGTCATTGCGGCCAGCGGGCAGGTGCGCGTCCGTGACGGCGGCCTTGCGAATCCGAATTTGAAGACCGGCGAAATCGAAGTTGTCGTGCGCGATCTCTGGCTTCTAAACGACGCGAAAACAACGCCATTTCCGATCGAAGATGAGGTCTCCACTTCCGAAGAGCTGCGGCTGAAGTATCGCTACCTGGATCTTCGCCGGCCCAAAATGCAGGAGACATTTCGGATGCGTCACCGCATCACGATGGCCGTCCGCGACTACATGGACGAGCAGGGATTCTGGGAAGTCGAAACGCCGATCCTGACCAAGTCCACTCCGGAAGGCGCGCGTGATTACCTCGTGCCGAGCCGCCTGCAGCACGGAAACTTTTATGCGCTTCCTCAGTCGCCGCAGCTCTTCAAACAGATCCTGATGATTTCCGGCTTCGAGAAGTACTTCCAGATCGTGAAATGTTTCCGGGATGAGGATCTCCGCGCTGACCGCCAGCCTGAGTTCACGCAGATCGATATCGAGACCTCGTTCCCGCGGCGGGAAGAGTTGTTCACGATGATCGAAGGAATGATGTCGAAGGTGTTCGGCCTCAAGGGCATCAACATTCCGTTGCCGCTGCCGCGCATAAACTTCGAGGAAGCGATGAATCGTTATGGAAGCGACAAGCCGGATACGCGCTTCGATGTCTTTCTTCAGGACTTCACCGACATTTTCAAATCCGCCGAGTCCGGCGTCTTTCGCGAAATGGCCGAAACCGGCAACACCGTGCGCGGTCTCGTTGCGCCGAAGACGGCATACTCGCGCAAGCAGCTCGACGATATCGCGGCTTATGTGAAGCAACTCGGCGGCGCCGGTGTGGCATGGATCAAGATCGGTGAAGACGGTATCAATGCGGCGCCTGTTGTGAAGAACGCCGGACAGGCCGCGGTCGATGCGGTCATAAAAAAGTCCGGGGCAGGAAAGGGAGACACGGTTTTCCTGATGGCCGGCCCGACCGAAGCAACGTTGAACCTGCTCGGCTCGCTGCGTCTGGAGCTCGCGCGGAAAGAGAACTGGATTCCGGAGGGTCTGTGGAACATGTTGTGGGTCGTCGATTTCCCTCTGCTCGAATTCGATCCGGGCGAGAATCGCTGGGTCTCGCGGCATCACCCGTTCACTTCACCGGTCAATGAGGATCTCGAGTTGCTCGAGACGCACCCCGAGCGCGTACGCGCCAAAGCTTATGACCTTGTGCTGAATGGAACCGAGATCGGGGGCGGCTCCATCAGAATCCATCGCAGCGACATTCAGACCAGGATCTTCAAGGTGCTCGGCTTTACCGAAGTGGAAGCGCGGGACAAATTCGGATTTTTCCTCGAAGCCCTGGAGTTCGGCACTCCACCGCACGGCGGGATCGCGCTGGGCCTGGATCGAATGGTGATGATCCTTACGGGCCAGAGCTCCCTCCGCGACGTGATCGCGTTTCCGAAGACTGCCCGCGCGGTTGATCTCATGAGCGGCTCGCCGTCGCCGGTTTCTGAGCAGCAGCTGCGGGAAATCGGGATTCAGATAAGAAAGAACTAGTATGCTCTCGTGAGGCCGGGCGGGTGAGGGCCGTCGCGAGACCTGTTGGTTCCATGCCTGCCCTCACCCTGGCGCTGCTCGCGGTCGAAACGATCACTCTTATGCCCAAGATAAAAATTCTTCCCGACGATATCGCCAACCGAATCGCTGCGGGCGAGGTCGTCGAGCGGCCGGCTTCTGTCGTGAAGGAGTTGATGGAGAACTCCCTGGATGCGGGCGCGACGAAGATTTCGATTGATGTCGAGGAGGGCGGGCGGAAGCTGATCCGCGTGACCGACGACGGCGAGGGCATGGTTCCGGAAGACGCGCTCGCATGTTTCGGCCGGCATGCGACGAGCAAGCTCTATCAGCCGGACGATCTGTTTTCCATCAAGACGCTCGGCTTTCGAGGGGAAGCTCTCCCATCGATCGCATCCGTGTCGCGGCTGCTGCTGGAAACGCAGGCTGAGGATTCGATCGGCACTTCGATCGAAATCGCCGCCGGTAAATTTCTCTCGCAGCGCGAACAGGCGTTTCCTCGCGGCACGCAGATAACGGTCGAAGACTTATTCTTCAACGTGCCGGCGCGCCGCAAATTCCTGCGATCGGAATCGTACGAGCTGAGCCAGATCACGACCTACTGCACGCACTACGCTCTCGCATTTCCCGGTATTCATTTCACGCTGAAGAGCGCGAGCTTCGAAATCCTTTCGGCCCCGACCACGGCGACATTTCGCGAGCGCATTTTCCAGGTCTTCGGCAAAGACCTGCTGGACCAGCTCGTCGAGCATGAGAAGAGCTTCGGGCGGTCGGGAGTCAAGGTGCATCTCTTTACCTCGCGTCCGCATGTGCAGAAGTACAACCGCAATTCGATGTTCTTTTTCATCAATCGGCGTCTGGTGCGCGACAAGATCATCCTGCACGCGATCAGCGAGGCGTATCGCAACATGCTTCCTTCCGGAACATTTCCTGTGGTGATCATGTTCGTAACGATCCCGTTCGAGGATGTCGATGTGAACGTCCATCCGGCGAAAACGGAGGTGCGATTCAAGCACCAGTCTTTCATTCACGACGCAATTCGCGATTCGATTCTTTCCGGATTGACTCAGGACAAGACGATCGTCGCGATGGAGAGCGAAACAGTTCCCATGTCGCCGTTTGCTCTTCCGGTTCCGCAGGGGCGTGTTCCCGACTCGTGGTCGTCGGACGATCCGATCGCGCGCGATTCCTTCGCGCTGCAGCCGGGAATGAGAGGTCCGGGTGAGGAACCGATACCGCTCGGTTTGAATTTCAGACCGGCAGCTCCTGTGTTTGACGGATGTGAAGAAGTCATCGAAGCGCCGGCGTATCCCGAGTTCGATCGAGTCAAGAGCGAGGTTCGTCCGCTTGGCCAGTTGCGCGACAGCTTCATCGTGGCGACGGATTCTTCGGGGCTGATCGTGATCGATCAGCACGTCGCTCATGAGCGCGTACTTTTTGAAGCGTATCTGCGACAAAAGCTTGCAGGAAAGCTGGAAATACAGCGATTATTGATGCCCATCGTCGTCCAATTGCCGCCGCGACTGCTCGTGATTCTGGACAACATCATTCCCGAGCTTGCGGCAAACGGGTTCGAAGTGGAACCCTTCGGACAGAAAACGATCGCGATCAAAACCGCTCCCGCGATTTTGAAGCCCGCACTTCTCGAGAAGCTGTTGCTCGAGTTGCTGGACGGACTGGAGCGCGAGTCGCAGGCGATGAACATCGATGGGTTGAAGAAAAAGATCGCGGCGTCTGTTTCATGTCATGCGGCGATAAAGATCAATACAGTACTGGATGAAACGAAAATGCGCTGGCTCGTAGGGGAGTTGATGAAGACGGATGTGCCGACTGTTTGTCCGCATGGCCGGCCCATCATTTTGCGCTATGATCTGCGCGAAATTCAGAAAGCCTTTAAGCGAGCATAGCTTGACAGAACCTCTCGCTCACTCTAACTTTCTAAAGCTGATTTGCTTTTAACGGCATCATCGATAACAGTTCGGACCACGTTGACGGCAGCTAGTGAATTCTAAAGGAGGATTTTGATGGCAAAGATGACCCAGACCCAGATCTTCGCGGAGATGTCGAGCAAGACCGGCATCAGCAAGAAACAGGTCAAAGATTTTATTACGGCGTTCACCGATCTCGCATATCGCGAAGCGAAGAAGGGTGAGTTTGCAATTCCAGGCCTTGGCAAGCTGGTAAAGCAGAAGCGAAAGGCGCGCATTGGCCGGAATCCCGCGACGGGCGAGGAGATCAAAATCCCCGCGAAAACAGTCCTGAAATTCCGAGTGGCGAAAGCCGCGAAGGATTCCGTCCTGGGAGCGAAAAAGTAAGCCGTTCAAAAAACTCAAAACGGGGACAGTGAGCAATTTTCCTCTGTAGGAAATCGCTCACTGTCCCCGTTTCCTTTTAGGGGGGAGAGAGGTACTCGATTGCACACCCGAAGGCGCGTGTACCACCTTTCAAAGCAGAACTAGGATACGCGCTGCTTTACCTTCCTGACTTCCTTGTTTTCCTGCCAGCTTGTGAAGTCCCGGCCGAGGATGAAAAACTTGCGGCCGATCTGGACTATCGGAATGCTGTCTTCTTCAATGATTCTGCGGAAATGCCGGAGTGAAAAGCCTGCCATCTCTGCAGCTGTCGGGATATCCAAAAACATCTTCGTTCGAGGTTGGGTTGTCGTTGCCGTCTGTAGCATCAGTCTCTCCTCCAAGATTTGTCCTTTCACATTGCAACTGCTTTGCCAATGTCAACCCGCTTGGCTGACGACTTGCTCGAATGCGAACTGAATGTCCGGCGAACGTGTTCGAAAAGCAATAACCCGCTCCAGCGATTTGAATGTGGAAGTGGAGGGTTTCCCCTACCACAGCGCTTACGATCCAAAGCGAGAGGCCGCTAAGTTCTATGGCGCGTATCCGATTGAGAAATCGGATGTGATTCTCCAATTTGGATGGGGTTTAGGTTATTGCGCGGACATTCTTATATCCCGAATGAAACCATCGGCCAGGGTCATCGTTTTTGAGCCGGACGAGGAGCTTTTCCGCTTTTTCAAGACCCACGTCGACCAGAGCCGGATCGCAAATGATCCACGGTTTCAGTTTGTCGTCGGATCCTCAGTGCGTCATTTTTTCGACGCAGGGACTCTCCAGGGATGTCGAGAAACCGACGAGTTTCTCTGGATCATCTGGCCGGGCGCCGAACAATTGCATCGATCTCTCGCGACATTGTTACAGGAAAGTTTCAAGATGCGCCTTCGAGATCACGCCGCGAATCTGCTGACGCACTTTCAAAACGGCGCGATGTACTTCGAGAACGCGCTGGCGAATCTTGAGTATCAAACCGATCCTGATGCCGGGCGATTGTTCGGGCGCTTCAGAGGGATACCGTTGGTCATCGTTTCTGCGGGTCCTTCACTGGACCGCAATATCCGGCAGTTGCGAGGGGTCGAGGATCGGTGCTTCATACTTGCTGTCGACACGGCGCTGCGTCCGCTGCTGGCCGCAGGTGTCCAACCTCATGCCGTCCTCATCGCAGATCCGACGGAATTGAATGCGCGCCACGTCGTCGATGCCTTGCCCGAGTCGGTTTATCTGATTGCGGAACAGGCAATCCATATTTCCGCTCTGCGCGCCGCTTCGCGCCGGTTCCTGTTCGGTTTGGGATTATTTCCCGACTTTCTGTGCGGCAAGTTCGGGTTGGCGAAGAACTCACTCCATATATGGGGCTCGGTCGCGACGGGCGCATTGGACCTGGCCTGCAGGATGGGAGCGAACCCGATCATCTTTGCGGGTCAGGATCTGGCGTTCTCATGGGATCGGGACTATGCGCGCCACACGATGTTTGATGGGCGACCCTTCAATATCGACCAACAAGGCACGCATCGTGAGGTCGACATCTGGGGGCGCGATGTGCGCACTACCGAGAATCTCATCGCTTACCGCGACTTTTTTGTGCGAAAGATCCGACAAACTTCGGGAGTTCGGTTCATAAATGCAACCGAAGGTGGAATTCTGAGGGATGCCGTGGAGATCCTGTCCCTTCGCGACGCGCTGGCGCAATCGTGCACCAGGCCGCGTGATATCGCCGGCATCCTGCAAACCGCCCACTCCGTCGCCGGAGGAAAGGAAACGGCCGTCAGGGCTGCCCTCGACCACCTCTATCGGGTTCTCGACGGGCAAAGTTCTGATTGCGGCTGTCTCAACGGCTTCCTGGACCTTACGGCCAAAGAAGCGGTTTTGAAACACGATCGCGAGGCCCTGGATGGCAAGATCCGTTGGGGCCGGACACTCTTAGCCCTCTCCCTCCGGGAGAGGGAGCGGCCTTATGAACGTGTGCACGAATTGGAAGGCCAGCGAGTCGCCATCGCTGATACGTAATACGTAAATGAATATTGTCGATATATATCGACAATTGCCGATATTCATCTACGTACTTACGTAGCAGCGATGGCCGATTGCTCTGAACAGCCGATTCGTTCACGGCTTCCTATGAACTCACCACCATTCCTTACCTGATTCCCTTGCATTTGATATATTGGCGCCACTCTAACGACTTCAGGGGGACGGGCTATGAGTTCGATCATCAGTCGACGAACATTCCTTGGTTCCGGTGCTGCCACTGCTGCGACGATCTTCATTCCGGGCATCGTGCCGTACACCGGCGCGCAGGATTCGCGCGCTGCGGGCATGACTGCGGCAATTCAGACAACGGGTGGACGCGTCCGCGGTCTGACGCGATACGGCGTGAATCAATTTTACGGTGTGCCGTATGCCGGATCCACTGCCGGGTCGAATCGGTTCATGCCTCCTCCAAAACCCGCATCGTGGGCAGGTGTGCGCGATTGTTTTGAAGTCGGTGAGCGCTCGCCGCAGGACGAAGCCGGGCCGATCTCGGAAGTCTTCTCATTGGATCGTCGCGAACCGATGGGCGAGGACTGTTCGAAGGTCAACGTTTATACCCCCGGTCTGGATAACAGGCGCCGGCCCGTAATGGTCTGGCTTCATGGCGGCGGGTTTTCGAGCGGGTCGGGTAACTGGCTCCTGTACGACGGGACGAACCTCGCGCGCAAGGAAGACGTTGTCGTGGTGGGCGTCAATCACCGTTTGAACCTGTTCGGATTCCTCTATCTCGCCGACCTCGGTGGCGAGAAATGGGCCAATGCCTCGAACGCCGGCGTGCTGGACATCGTTGCCGCTTTGGAATGGGTGAAGAACAACATTGCGGCCTTCGGCGGCGATCCGGGCAACGTAACGATCTTTGGACAATCCGGCGGCGGTGGCAAAGTGACGACTTTGATGGCGATGCCTTCGGCCAAAGGTCTGTTTCATCGCGCCATCGCGCAGAGTGGTTCGGCTTTTCGCGGAGCTACACGCGACAGTGCGACAAAAGCGGCCGCCGACTTCCTGGCGCGCGTCGGTCTGAAGCCGAATCAACTCGACGATCTGCAGAAGATGCCTTGGCGGCAGTTGCGTGAAGCATTCGAGCGGCGTCCCGGCATTCCGGGACTCGCCGGCGGACCTGTTACAGACGGCAGATCCTTACCCAGAGACCAATGGTTTCCCGATGCGACCGAATACTCCGCGACCGTGCCGTTCATGCAGGGATCCACGGAGACCGAAGACGCATGGAGCGATCCGCCTCCCCCACTGGAAATGCCGGAAGAAGAAATGTTCACGCGCGTCAGGCGCATCGCTCGAGATAACGACGCGAAGGCCAAAGAACTCATTGCGCTGTATCGCCGGACGCACCCCGGAATCACGAACACCGATGTCTGGCTGATCATGAATTCGGACAATACTCGCCGCGCCAATGCGCAGCTCCTTGCCGAATTGAAGGTGACGCAGGGCAAAGCCGCGAATTACCAGTACTACTTCACGTGGCGCTCGCCTGTGCACAAGGGTCAGATGAAGTCGTATCACACGCTCGAGATTCCATTCGCGTTTTACAACATCGATATTGCCGGTTCGATGACAGGAGCCGGCAACGAACGCTACGCGCTGGCGCACAAGATCAGCGCCGCGTGGGCGGCATTCGCGCGCAACGGCAATCCGAATCACCCGGACCTCCCGAACTGGCCGGCGTTCAACCTGAAGGATCGATCCACGATGATCTTCAACAACGAGTGCAAAGTCGTGAACGATCCGAATCGAGAAGAACGGCTGGCGCTGAAAGCGATCCGGGAAGCACAGAGTAATTGAACATCTCCTGGCTGACCTTGCGCGACCTGCAATATCTCGTGGCGGTCGCCGATCACGAACACTTCGGCAAGGCCGCGGCAGCGTGTAACGTGAGCCAGCCCGCCTTGAGCGCGCAGATCCGGAAAATCGAAGACGTCCTCGGAGTGCAGTTGTTCGAGCGGACAAACCGGCGGGTCACGATCACTTCTTCAGGCAGGGCTGTCGCGGATCAGTCGCGAATCGTGCTGGAGGAAGCAGCGAAGATCAGCGACCTGGCCGGGTCGTCCCGCGAACCGTTATCCGGAACGCTGCGGCTCGGCGTCATCGCGACAGCCGGGCCGTATCTCCTGCCGCACCTGCTGGCGCCGCTTCGGAAGGAGTTTCCCAAACTGGAGCTGGTCCTGCGTGAAGGGTTGACCGAACAACTTCTCGAAGCGCTCCGCGCCGGGCAGCTCGATGCCGTGATCGCTTCGGATACCTTCGAAGATTCGGCATTGCGCGTGATTCCGCTGTTTTTCGAACCATTCCTTCTGGCTGCTCCTCGAAACCATCCTCTGGCTTCGAAGGAACATCTGAGCCGGCGCGATCTCAACAGCGATCAGATGATTCTTCTGGAAGACGGCCATTGCCTTCGCGACCAGTCGCTTGATTTATGTCCGGCAAACCGTCGAGGTCATATTCGCCAGTTCCATGCGACAAGTCTCGACACGCTGCGCCACCTCGTGGCGGTCGGCTCCGGCTATACGTTGATTCCGGCGCTTGCTGTACGCGATGAGAAAACGTTGAGACCGTTGATGCGTTACCGGGAATTTGAAGACAAAGGTGTGGGAAGAAACATCATCCTGACAAGCCGAAGCCGATTCGGGCACATGAGCGACATCGACGCGCTCGCGGAATTCATCGGGAGCCATTTGCCGGCGGGAGTGTTTCCGCTCGCTCGCTAAAGCTAGTGTAGTGTCCAAGAATTAACTGGACAGATACTCCACGCACGCGGTCATAGACCGGCCTACAGCTGAATCCTTCCCACTGTAGGCGCGGTCTATGACCGCGCGGATCGGCGTGAGTGTCCGGTTAATTCCTGGACACTACACTAACGAGCCGCTCCGCCAACTTTCGTGAAGTCAGGCGGAATGTCAAAGACGGAAGCTGGTATGGCTTCCCGGCGCACTGCAGTGATCTCAGACACTGTTTCCGCTCGAGCATTCACATACGTTGTCCGGCGCACTGCTATACCGGAGAAGTCTTGCTGACCGCCGGCGCCGGCCGTCACCAATTGAATTGCCACTTGTGGCGAGGCGACCTTCAGGATTTGCACGAGCCGTCCTACGAGACTGAAATCTCCCGCGGCGACCGCAAGGACTGTCGGATCGACCGTACAAATCTCCAGGACTTTCGTTTGTCCACGATACCCTTCGTATTTGGTGCAAGGCCATACACCGACGCGATCTTCACCGGTCTGCCGGTATTCGGGATTTGAGGGCAGAACCGTAGCCGGACCGCTTGGTATGTTCGCACGGTTTCGTATCACCTCTTCCGCGAGGCGTCGGTCCGGTGCCGACTTCAATACCTGATCGCGCAACGGCATCAATGCCTGCCGCTCCTGCTGGGTGAAGCCGATGTTGAATTCCTGATAGGTTTTTCTGTCGAGGTTTAAGATTCGAAGAGTTTCATTTTGAGGTCCAGCTTCCAAGACATACGCGAGGCTTTGACCAGCTGCTCGCGACTCTACCCTGATGCGTGTCTTATCTAGTTGAACAAGGTTTGTGCTGGTTGTCCCACTTCGGGTTTGCTGTTCCACTAGCACAATCCCTTGTGCTCGCAGGTCTCCCACTGCAAGCATCGACGCGACTAGGCAACCCATTGCGACGAGTTTCACAGATCCTCCTAATAAGAGTCGGCATCTTACTCGAAACCTACCGCGAAACGTGCAACGAATTTTCCAGTCGAGCTTAATTTTTATTGATTGTTAGATCCCAGCTTGCTAGATTGCCGCGTCTGATCGCAAGACCACAGTAAGTGGCCAATGGTATGACTGTGTGAGAAAGGGATTTCTCAGGTCACTCCATCAGTTCGTGATGCTGAAGAGGGAGCATGCACAAGCCTGATCAAGGCTCGTGCCCGGAGATTTGTGTGCGCTCTGGCTTCGGCATCTTGAGAACGTCCGTCTCACCGATCCAACCGCACTCGCTAATCCAAACTGGTTTCACAACGAATTGTCGAAAGGCAAACCAAGATGAGTATCGATATTCGATCCGGAGCGTTGCGCATTTCACCGTCGCGTATTGTGATTGTTGTTTTGACCGTATGTTTTGTGCTGGCCGGTACCAGGCCGGTTCAAGCTCAATGGGCCTACGACGTTAACCCTAACCACATTAAAAACAACAATTCAGGAAATGTCGGAATCGGCACCGGTGCTGCGCCCATTCCGGCACTATTGAGTTTTCCGGAAACTACCGCTGCGGACAGAGGTATCTGGTTTGGTGACGATACGAAACTCTACAGAAGTGCGGAGGGCATATTGGAGTCGCCGGGGCTGTTCCTGGCTGGCTTTGTTATTGGCAGCTACGGCTTGTTCCCTACTCTATTCGGCAGTGCCGAGGAGAACGGCAATTTAAATATCCAAAGCACTGCGTCGACACAAAAAGGCACAATTTTTATCTCGCAGAACGGCGGCAACGTGATCATCGGGCCACCCAATGGAATGGCGCCGGAACAGCTACGGGTCAACGGCAGCATCAACGTCACGGGCAATATCAACGCGAAGTACCAGGACATTGCAGAGTGGGTCGCCACGTCGCGTCCCCTCCAGCCCGGCACCGTCGTTGTTCTCGATCCGAGTCGCGTCGATGCAGTCATTCCTTCTTTTGAGTCTTACGACCTGCGCGTCGCCGGTGTGGTTTCGGCCAACCCTGGCATCGTTCTTGGAGAAGCGGAGGACGGCAAAGACAAGATCGCGACGACCGGCCGCGTCAGGGTTCGCGTCGATGCAACGGATGCCGCGATCCATATTGGAGACCTTCTGGTAAGCAGTTCAAAAGAAGGAATGGCGATGCGGTCCATTCCCATGGATATCAACGGTGTGAAAATCCATCGCCCCGGAACGCTGATCGGTAAAGCGCTGCAGTCGTTGGAAACCGGTGAAGGAGAGATATTGGTCCTGTTGAGTCTGCAATAAGGGAGTCGAAACGAATGTCAGCCGTTGGAGCCCGAACAATTGCTATAGCCGTTCTTCTACTGAGCGTGAGCAGCACACTTCTTGGACAGCGCGGTGATCCGCGCCCCGGCAACAGCACCAGGCCTTTTTCTCGAACACCGGCGATGTTCCATCACCAGGTCACGAAGCTGGGGGAGAGGATTCGCGTCTCCGGCAAGGAGGCAACGCTATACACCGGAGAGCTTGTGGACGCTGCAGGTAAGAATTCGTCCGCGCAAGTCATCTATCAAACACCGGGTTTGGTGCGGTTGGTCGGGTTCACATCCGGACAGCCGCTGTCGTTTGATGAGGACATCGCGCGCGGTGTCGCATCGCGCGACGATGAAGTTCTGCTGGAAACATTCGTCATGGATTTTCCGGAAGGCATGCTGGCTTCGGTACAACGTTCGGGCGCGGTTCGCCTGCTCGGGATCGGTGTCGGTCCCGACCCGCGCAAGAATCCAGGATATTCCGGGCCGCGTTACGACATTTTCGAAGTAACAGGACCGGTGCGTACCCGAATCGACCGGTTCGTCAGCTCGAAGATGTACTACTTCGACTCGCATTCGGGATTGCTGATCAAAACACTCACGATCGACCGTTCCCGTCCGACTCCCGTCGAGATGGAGACCCGTTTTCTGAATTGGCAGACGATCGACGGATCCGCTTACCCCAGCCGCATCGATCGTTTCGAAGCCGGCCGGTTGGTATTTTCTTTCACCGTTCGGAGCATCAACGCCGGTCCTGCTGTCGAGGCAGGACAATTTCGCTAGAGGAAGGTGCCTGTGCTGTCCAACCGACGCATGAGTTGCTTTTTCGCCCTGGTCCTGGCTGCGCTGTTGCCGCCGATCGCATTGGCGCAGGGTTTGTATACGATCGATACGCGGCCGCCTAGAGGATTCATGCCGACGTCCGATCAGCTGTCCAGTCCCCTGGACAATATCGATACGGTCAATGGAAAGTTGCATATTCAAGTTCCTCTCGCCTCGTTGCCCCGAGGCCGCGCTGGTGTTGGATTCGAACTGGACCTGATGTACGACTCGCATGTATATGACATCGTTTCAGCGGTGGATGGTCCTCACCTGTTGCATCCGGATAAGAGATTCATCCAGGAATTGACGCCGGCCTCCCTATCGGGGGGCTGGACGTACAGCGTCGAAAACTATCGTCTGGAGCTCGAGGAGCAGCAGGATGCGTGCACAGCACCGGGCGCAACAGAACGGAAGTTTCGAATGCGTGTGGCGCTGGGCGACGGCAGCTCTCACATTCTTCATCTCCGAGGATACGGTGGAGAATCGTGGAGTACGAACCAAAACTACAATGGCGACGGGTTTCTGCCTTTGTATCCGAATGGCTCCTGGTATGACTGTCAGCAGCCTTCGGGCCGCCACATCGTAACCTCCTCGCTGCTAACCTACTACACCTCGGACGGCAGTTATCTCAAACTGGAGCTATACCCTAGCGATTCGGGCCCGTCGGCGACCTGGACACTGTATTTTCCAGACGGCCGCCGGATCATTAAGAGAGGCACCGACAATGTCACTTTCAATTGCAAGTGGGATGACGCTGAAAACACGCCGCTGCCTGTCGGCTCGACGTGCATCTTTGATGCCAATGAAAGGTCGGGCCAGCCGGCTGGGAATCGCATTCGGGTTGTTCCGAACTGTTTCGATCCACCAAACTGCACTCAAACGGGATACATCATTCTGGACGATGCCAATAGAGAACTGCACCTGCAAAAAAACGTCGAGTCGAACCCGAACCTGAAACGAGACATCGTCACCGTTTACGGGCCCAATGGGCCGATCTCGTGGACTGTGGACTGGATGCGCGTGGACGTTGGAGGAGATGGACGCGTCTACAAATGGGCGGATTATCATCAAGAGGAAGCGTACGAGTACATCGAGCTGAGTTTTTCCTTCTGGGCCGTCAAATATGTGCACTTGCCCTTGAGCGCGGCGGCGGCGTTTGGCCAACAACCAACCGAATTGTGGAACACGTATGAGTTTCAGTATGTCACCAACGGCACCCCTAAAGGATTTGGCGAGCTGAGTTACGCCCGAACGCCTTCAGTCGCGGTCTACGACTTTTGTTGTCGACAACAAAAATCGTATTTTGTGGCGATCCCCGTTATGTGGCGTTCAGATAGCGACAGCAATGTCCGCGTAGCTTCCGTCGCCCCGAACGCCACATAAGTGCTCAATGCGTCGCTTCAGAGCCAACTCGATGGTAGCGGGGTCAATCGTATTCGAAGAAGTAACCAACCCAGAAGTTCTGGACTCGGAGCAGATTCTGCGCCAACTCGCGGAGCGTGCCATGTAAACAGCCCACTCCATACTCGACCTCCATATTTGGGAATTGAACAACGATCCCGACTATAGAGGGAGTCGCAGAACCAGGGGCGACCTTATGTTGCGAACAAATTGAGCTGCGCGCCAATGAAGGTGGCACGTCTTAGTACACGATTTCGGGAATCCGCTAACCCCAATTTCTCGTGCGCCGTGAAAAGGCGCTGGTCCACAGTGGGAGTGGAAGATAAACCCACCCGGGAACTGGTTCGCTCCGCCCGGTAGCAACCGAAGCGGCGGTGAAAGTAATGAAGCCGTCGG
>Ga0137465_1000246_pt1 | contig 34332 bp, 30 predicted proteins | sample EasRivERMGT828_2_FD_104906 | JGI IMG/M metagenome (GOLD analysis project Ga0137465, IMG submission 104906) | Soil microbial communities from meander-bound floodplain in the East River, Colorado, USA - East River MetaG ERMGT828_2 | ecosystem: Environmental > Terrestrial > Soil > Floodplain ... | reverse complement strand
GTACTTTTCGAGAAAACCCCCGTCCAGCTTGTGTTTCAGCGCTATAACGACGAAATCTCGAATAGAGTCAGCGCTAACCAACTGACTCTATTCGAGATTTAACCGGACACTAGTGGGTCGGACCCTTGCTTTATCAGCTCGATGGGTCTGACCCCGAATTCCCTCTCTGTGTCTCTGCGTCTCTGTGGTTCTCGATGCTACCGCAGCGCGCTTTGATCACCGTGCACGACCTTCCCCCCAAGGACCGTCAACAAGGAGTGCACCCTTCGAATGGCTTCATCGGGGACGGCCTTCGCATCGAACACATCCGCGTTCAGGACCACGAGGTCGGCCAGCTTCCCGGCCTCGATCGAGCCCAGCGTGTTCTCCTCGCGTGAGAACCACCCGTTGCCGCCGGTATAAAGAAACACGGCATTCTCCCGCGAGATCTGCTGACCGTCGTTGATCAGTTCCCCTCGAACGTTCTTCCCGGTGACCATGTAGTACACATTGAGCCACGGATTGATCGGCGCCGCTTGCGCGCCGTCCATTCCGGTGCCCACCGGAATGCCGCTATTCAGAAGCATGCGATACGGCGGTCCGGCCTGGCCCGGCGTGCCTGCGAGGAATCGCCAGCCGTGTGCGCGGACTCCGACGCCGAGAGCTTTCATCCGATCGATCGTCTTCGGTTCGATGGTGTTGACGTGATCGATGCTCCACCGCAGCCTGCCGATCGGAAACTCGCGATTGACGCGCTCCCAGACATCCGCGCGAGCGACGTGATTCGCCTCGTTGAAGCTGTGCTCCATCAACTGCCACCCTCGCCGGGCGAGGAGACGCACGGACTGGTAGTACTCCTCGCCGAGCGGCACGGCTCCTTCGAGCGGCCAGTCGACGATGTGTTCGCCCACGCCTGCCGTCTTCACCATGTCGTCGCCGAGGTCGAACATCTGGTTCTCCAGCAGGTCTCGTAATTCCGGATTCCCAGGATTGCCATCCACGCGCGGGCCTGTGTTGAAGTAGAGACGAAGCCGCAGCGTAAGCGCGCCCTCCTGCTTCAGTTCCAGCATGGGGCGCTGTTCGGGCCAGCCGAAATATTGTGCCGGTCCGCGTTCCTGCGAGCCGAGCACCGAGTGAACGGTCGTGAGGCCGACGGAGTTGAAGTAGCTGAACACCTCGCGCATCGTGCGCTTATTGTCCTGAAGCGTCCAGTTTGAGCGCAGCGCGTCGAGCGCATCCCATGTGGGTCCGTTCTGCTGAATAACGCCTGCCTCGGAAACCTGGATGCCGCGGCTTTCAAAAAACTTCTTGCCGAGAGTATTCGTCACGGCAGGGCCGTTGAACGTTACTTGGATGTACACGGGATGCTGTGATGTGGCCGCGTCGAGTTCGGCCAGCGTCGGCATCCTGTTTTCCTGAAACTGCCGCGGCTGCAGTCCGCCGATAGCGGTGATGAAGGCGCCCGAGGGCACTCCTTTGGCGCGCTCCCGGATCACGGCCTGCACTTCGGAAATCGAAAATGCCGTCTCGATGGTTCGCGTTTCGTAACCCGGGCGGCTGCCGACGAGTTGCACATGGAAGTGGTTGTCGATCATTCCGGGAATGGCGGCGCGGCCGCGGAGATCGATAGTGTCCGTGCAACCGCCGGAGGCGCCGGCCGCATCACCGACTTCGGCAAACTTTCCGTTGGCGATGCGGACCTTCGACACGACGGAACGCTTCGCATCCATCGTGTGAATCTTCCCGTTGGTCAGCAGCAACAGCCGTCCGCCGGGGCATGTTTGTGTCTGCGCAGGCGCGGCGCCCAGCAAGAGCACGGCAGCGAGTGCCGTCAGGAGTTTTGTTGCGAGCATGCGGGCGACTATATCGGCATTATTTCTTTAGAGCACTGATAAAGTCGCGCATCTCCTTCAATACATCGGCTTCATTCGAGCCGAATACGTAATGATTCGCGCGCGCGAGACGAACAATGCGTCCCGAGGATACGGCTGCCATAAATGCTCTTGCCTGGGCTTCGGTTATAGCGGTGTCGCTGGCCTCCGCAGCCGCTCGAGCAGCCGCATCGCCGATGAACCCAGGGCCAAGATCTTTCGGAACGGCGTAGATGGCGAGGGAGGGGGACTGGACTCTCGTATATTTCTGCATCCCGTCTCGTATTGCGGTAACGACCGGCGGTGTACCCGGCGGCGTTGGTGCGGGAGCGGCGGCGCGGGGCTGTGATGGCTGTGATGCATCATAAAAGGCGTAACGGTACGCCGCGTCCAGGTACACGAGTCCAGCCACTTTCTCCGGATGCCGCGACCCGATGGAACTCATCTCCTGTCCGGCGATCGAGTGACCGGCCAGCACCGGACGGGCGAGTTTGAGCGCATCGATCACCGCAAGCACGTCATCGCCGAGCCTGTCTGCGGAATAACCGGTCGCAGGCGAACTCGAAGCGCCGAATCCGCGCCGCGTTATGCCGTAAACGTGGTACTGGTCCGTCAGCTTCGGTGCGAACTGGTCAAAGACATGGGCCGTGTTTCCCAGTCCGGCCAGAAAAACGATCGGTTGTCCAGCCCCGCCCCAGTCGAGGACTTCCAGTTGGACGTCCTTATCCACTGTGATGAATCGGGCCGTATGCGGCGAGGGATCGCGCCATGCCGTCTCTTTCGTTGCGCGCAGCAATTCGAGCGGCAGGGGAATTCCTTGCGACCACGTGCCTTTGATCGAATTTCCATCAGCACTGACTTTCCCCTCGTACGTTCCGCGCAACGCTGCGATCTTCAGTTTGATTTCGGCTCCGTCCAACGCGACGGTATCTGCCGGGATGCCCGCTGCCCAGTCGGGATTCTGATCTATCGACGACAACATGGCTTGCCAACCACCGTCGGCTTGCATGGAGATGCGAATGATAAGACGCAGGTCAATGCCCGCTTTCAGCGTTCCCTGCCAATCGCCCGTGAGATCCTGTGCATAAACACTGCCCGTAAGTAACACTGCCACGAATGCCAGACACGCAAACCGCTTCGACATTTGTTCTCCTTCTTCCGCGACAAATTCGCTGAACAGGAGAGACAGTCGGTGCGCGTGCCACCGTGTTACATACTTTTTTTACGCGAATAGATTTGTAACGAACGTCCGAAGCGATCGACTATCTCACCTTGTGGGTCAGGACGAACTTTATGAACAAGCATCGAAGGCATATGACACAGCGCTGGCGCGGCTGGCCCACGCATACGAGGCAGATCCGGAGAAGCGGCGCGACCTGTTGCAGGAAATCCATCTCGCGCTGTGGCGAAGCTTCGACCGATTCGAAGACCGTTGTTCGTTGCGGACGTGGGTATACCGCGTTGCGCACAACACGGCGGCTTCGCATGTGATTCGAGAGCGGCGCGCAAAACCGCAGAGTCTCCTGAGCCTCGAGGACCTTGAAACAGCGCCTGACGCAACGAATCACGCCGGGAAAACGGAACATCATCTCGCTCTCGAACGACTGATGGATCTGATTCATCGGCTCAAGCCGCTGGACCGCCAACTGATGCTTCTGTACCTCGAAGAGATGGACAGCGCGTCCATTGCCGAAATCACCGGCGTTTCACCGGGAAATGTCCGAATTCAAATTCACCGCATCAAAGCTGTGCTTGCCCGACGTTTTCATGGAGGGACGACATATGCACGATGAACCTCCGATGAACGATCTCGGGCCGATCTGGAAGAATCAGGATGTCCACGGTGAAAGCATCCCCGCCCAACAACTTCGAAACAGAGCCCACAAACTGCAAAAGAGAGCCCGTCGTGATGCGGTAATACAGTTCGCAATCGCTCTCGTCTGCTTACTCATCTTCGGTCGTTTGGCGCTGCATACTGTGATTTCTGCCGATTGGTTCGGTTTTGCGGGTTGGGCCCTCGCGACGGTTTCGACAATGTACATGGTCGTCCAGCAATTCCGTGTTTTGAAAACGGCCTGGGCTACCAACCTTTCACCCGACGCGGCGACGAAAACCTGTTTCGATTTTTACCGCAGCACGCTTCAGCAGAATCTGGAAAGGATGCGGCGAGCCACGTACGCTGCGCTGCCGCTGATCCTTTCCATTCAGATTTTGGTTGTGGGTTCCGTGATTCGTGAGCGCGCCAATCCGTACTTCGTGCCTCCGATCGAAGCCGTGCTGCCGTTTTGCCTGATCATGGTCGTTTGGGCGGCCTGGTTTTTCTACGGCCGGAGCCGCAGCGCTCGCCGTATTCGAGCTGAGATTGCGAGCTTGGATGCGTTTGAAAAAGATGTCTCTTAGGCAAATCAGTCGAGGCGGAGCGCCTTTACGGGATCGATGCTGAGTGCGCGGCGCGCCGGAACGTAGCAGGCGGCCGCAGCGACTAAAATCAGTGCGAGACTGACCCAGACGAACGTGACGGGATCGCTGGCCGTAATGCCGAAGAGCAATACGCGCAAGAGCCGTGCGAGCGGCAACGCCAGGGCGATGCCGACGATCACGCCGATGCCTGCCAGCTTCAAACCGTCCCGCACTACGAGCCCTACGATATCCCGCCGTTCCGCGCCAAGCGCCATCCGGACGCCGAACTCACGCATGCGTTGGCCGGTGGAAAAGCTCATCACGCCATACACGCCGGCTGTTGCGAGCAACAAGGTCGCGACAGCAAAACCCCCGAGAAGGAACAAGCTGAATCGCCTGCCGACGAGCGTCCACGAGACGAGAGCGTCCATCATCGTGGCATCGAAGATGGATTGGAGCGGATCGAGCGCCCAGATTTGTTCTTTCATCGCCTGAACGCTTGTGGGCGATCCGGGCGCGGTTCGAACCACGATGGTCAGTGCGTAGAAGCCCGACTGCGAGTACGGGAGGAACAGTTCGGCGCGAGCCGGACGATCCAGCGCGTCGTGCCGCATCTCGCCGACGATGCCGACCACCTCCGCGTCGTAGTCCGTTTGATTGAATCGAAATCGCACTCTGGATCCTATCGGGTCGGAGCCGGGCCAGAACTTTTGAGCGGCGCTTCGAGAGACGAGTATGACCTGCCGGGACGTCGCAGTATCGGTCGCGTCGAAGAGGCGGCCCTTGAAGAGCGGCACGCCCATCGCCCGGAAATAGTCGCCGGTGACAGTGGTCGTGAAGATTTGCGGGTCTTCTCCGGACGCGTGTGGGCGGCCGTCAATCGTCGGGGCCGTTCGGATCGTCATTCTTGCTTCGCCGAACGGAACCGTGGACGTGGCTCCTGCCGCCACGACACCGGGCAAGGAGCGCATGCGATCGATTGCCTGACTGAAGAAGGCGGTCCGTTTTTCCGGTGTATCGATGCGGGGAGACGAGAACAGTTGCAACGCCGCGACGCGCTCGGAACTGAAACCCGGATCGACACGCTGAATCAACACAAAGCTTCGTACGAGCAGTCCCGCACCCACGGCAAGGACCAAAGCAGCCGCTACTTCCACGATGACGAGCACGTTGCGCACACCCCGGCGTGAATTGCCTCGTCCTTGCTTCAGTGCCGCGGCGAAGGCCGGCCGCGAGAGCTGAATCGACGGTGTGAGACCCGCGATGATTGCGGCCACGACGATCACACCACATGTAATGACCGCGGCGCGGGCATCGATCGGAATGCGATCGACGCCTGCGACGTCCAGCGGCCGCAATCGCCCGATGACGTTCAGTGTCCATCGCGCCAGCGCCAGCCCTGCAATACCGCCCACTGACGCCAGCAGAAGGCTCTCCACCAGCATCTGCCGGATCAGCCTGCCTCGGTTCGCTCCGACGGCCTGCCGCACCGCAAACTCACGGCCGCGGGCTATTCCCCGCGCCAGCAGCAAATTCGCAACATTGGCGCAGGCCACAATCAGGAGAATCGCGACGGCTCCGAGAAGCAACGGCAGCACGTCGCTCAGGCTGCCAACGAGGTGCACTCGCAGCGGCACGACCTGAGCGGCGACGTGCTTATTGGTCTCGGGGTATTCGTTGGCGAGTTGTGCCGACAGCGAGTCGAATTCCGCCCGCGCCTCGGCCATCGAGACGCCCGGTCGAAGCCGACCGAGGACACCCCAAAACCCTGTCCGCCGTCCGTTGATTTCAAAGTCGTTGAAACCCTGCTTCGGCAACCACACCAGGGGTTCCGGTTGTCGTTGAAATCGATCGTCGAAGAGCCGGAGTTCGAGGTTCGACGGCATAACGCCGACGATGGTGAAAGGCGCGCCCCTGCCGAGTCGCACGGCCCGGCCGACAATAGATGCATCGCCTCCGAAGCGGTTCTTCCACATGGGATAGCTGAGAATCGCGACGCGGACTCCCTGCTGAAAGTCCTCGGCCTCAAACGCACGCCCCAGGAGCATCGGTGTGCGGAGTACCTTGAAGAACTGCTCGCTCACAAACGTCGACTTTAGGTATTCGGGTTCGCGGCCGGGGATTTCGGCGGTGAGGCCAGTCGGTTCGGCCAGTGCGATCGCCTCGAAGGACTGGGCGCGTTTAACCCAGTCGATCGCGTTGCCCGGCGTGACGTCCTGCCGGGTGGCGCCTGTCTCGCGATTGTATTGCCAGATTGTCATGACGCGTTCGGCCTCCGGCACGGGGAGCGCACGCATGAAAAGAGTGTCGGCCACGCTCAGCATCGCCGTCGTTGCGCCGATACCGATCGCGAAGACGATCAGGGCGATCGCCGTGAACCCGGGCGACTTGAGCAGCATTCGAATGCCGTGAACAGCATCGTGTACCGCGTCGGCGTCGAGCGTGAATTGACGCCGGATCCAGGCGGCATCCGGAAGGGAACCCATTGCACGGCTGATGAGACTCATATCCGACCTCCAGGTGCGATCCTGTGCGCGATGCCGTAATTCCGCTTCCCACTCGCGCTTCCAGTCGGCGCGAGCAGCAACCGGTACAACCAGCGCGATCGCTCCAACAACACGCAACGCAAGCCAGAGCGCGACGCGCGAGATCATGACGATCTCGCCGGACGGAGCCGTCTCCCTCGAGCCGATTTGGATTGAGTCAATCGATACTTCTTGAGGGCTTTCTCGAGAACTTCCTCCCCGGCAGCAGTAAGTTCGTAATACCGCCGCGGTGGCCGCGCCTCGCTGCGGGCAACCGAGACGTTTTCCCAGCGAGCCAAGACAAGGCTCTCCTCTTCAAGCCGCCGGAGAATGGGATATACCGTGCCGCTGGCGAGCCCTGTCGCGTCGATGACGTCGAAGCCATGACTCGAGCCGCTGGCAATCGCATGCAAAACGAGTGTGGTGGGATACGTAAGATTCATGGGCTAGAAGTCTACCTATGTAGAGTTCTAGCGTCAATAGTCAATAAAAGACGTCGGACGCTTGTCTTATCAGCTTTACGCGCCCGACCCCGAATTCTCTATTTGATCAATTCAGTGCCTCTACCACGCCGGATTCTTCCCGCCCTTGTACGCCCACTCGTCGCGGCCTTCGTTGAAGATCTTCCGCTTCGTAAACAACCACTGCCCGTTGACCTTGACCAGTTCGTCCTCGTAATGCCCGAACCCGTCAAAGACTCCGCGGCGTTCCTTATTGTCGTTGGAGTAGTGAAACCAGTAGGACACCGACTTTGCCCTGTTGCCCTCAACCTTGATCACAATATTCGAAATATTGTGCCGCGCCGCCGCAGCCCGCAACCCGGCCACTGCAGCCGGACTCGGCATCTTCGCAATGACCGCCTTGATCGCCTCCCGCCCTTTGACATCGCCGGAGCCGTAATCCAGCACGCCGTCGGGAGTAAAAGTCGAGACATACAGATCCGGATCGTGAAAATCGAGCGCAAACAAATACCGTGCCTGCAGATCCTCAATCGCCGCCCGATCTTCCCCGTAACTGCTCGCCGCCGGTCTCGCCTGCGCGTAGCTCGGCGTGCGTCCGGACGTGGTGGACATGATCACGACAGCAATAAACGCGGCTACAGCCGCAGACATCAGGGGAACGGTCATCTTTCGCATATCGCCCTCTCTTTTTGGAGTGATGTGGACAGGAGTATAAACGCAGAGTGAGCATTTTTCAGTCGACGCCAAGCGAACAGGCAGCGATGCTACACAGGGAGGAGGCGTCGTGTTCGGAAAAAAACTTTCGGAATACATCGAATTCGACAGGTGGATCCTTATCCTGATTGCCGTCGTCTTCGCGATCCGGCTCGCCATGTCGCTGGCGGGCACGTCATTTACGGTGACGAAGTGGGTCAGCATCAATATTGTGCTGCTGCTGGGACTCGTCTATAGCGCAATCGCAGTCCACACATCCGGCTTCGGAAGCTATAAACAACTGTATGGGCTTTTGCTGGTCCAGTGGGTGCCGGCGCACCTGCTTATTGTGTCAGCGATCGTACTTGCAATCATGACCGGAGTGGATAACGCCTACACAGTGCCCGAGGTCTTCGGGGATGCCGACGGCAAGAACTGGTTTCACGTTTTTGCGCACACGATCGGCGGTTTTATTCTTGCGACGCTCGCCTGGCTTATCGGCTCCGTGATTCTGTTTGTGACGAAGAAAACCGCCAGGTAACGCGTCGGGCTCACTTTTTCTCGAACACGACCTGCCCGCCCTTGATCGTGGTGACGACGTTCAGCAGCGCGTCGCTGTCGCGCATCGGGTCACCGTCGATGATGACGATGTCGGCGAGCTTGCCGGCCTCGAGCGTCCCGATCTCGGCGCCGTGCATTGTTGCCGTCGCCGCGTTTTTCGTGATGATCTTGATGATGTCCTGTGGCGCGAACACGAGCCGGAGAGCGCGCAGTTCGTCGGCGAGCGTCTCTTTTGGCGGCCATTGCGTGTCGGTGCCGTAGCCGTAAACGATACCGGCCTCCCAGAGCAGGCGCGCGTTCACGGGGCCCTGCCCGGCGCTCGAGAGCGTGTTGAACGGGAACGCCTGACGATCCCGGAACAGCGCGGTGCCGTTCGCGTCAAAGTGCGGCACAAAAACCGAGAGCGTCGAGGTCATCGGGATTCTCGCATCGACAATTCGTTTAACCGCGGCCGGATCGTCACCGAGATTGCCGATGTGCGGTGTGTGGACGAGCAGATCGGGCTTCGTTTCAATTGCAGCGAGCGTGTCGCGGACGCTGACGGCATGCACGATGGTCGGCTTGTTGTGCTTCTTACCCTCGGAGATGATCAGTTTCAGCGTTTCGACTTCAGGCCCGTTCTGAGTCGTGTTGAGCACGACCTTGAGATAGTCGTAACCCGCCTGCACGGCGTTCTCGACTGCCTTGATCGTTGCTTCGCGCGGGATTGCCGGCGCGGGAGTCGTAGGGTACGGGCCGCGCGCCGGATCGGTGCGGGCCGGATCACCTTTCGGCGGCGGGCCTGATGGCCCCGCGACCGGCAGGATCGTGCCGATGTAAAGCCGAGGTCCCTTCATCTTGCCGGCCTCGATCTGCTTGCGCGCCTCGATCGCCTGCGGTGGATCGATGGCGGCGAGCACGGTTGTGAACCCCGCATCGAGGAATTCCTGCATCTGCTGTGGCGCGACCTTCGTGAGCCAATCCGCGGGATTGCCGGTAACGATGTGGCGGTGCCCGTCGACGAGGCCGGGCATTACGGTTTTGCCTCCGGCGTCGATCGTTCGGCCGGCCGCTGCTGCCGGTGCCGTGGCCGACACCGATGCGATCTTGCCGTCGCGTACGACGACTGAGCCGCGCTCGATCACGCGGCCAGTACCATCGAGGATCCTCGCGTTCGTGATTGTGAGATTCTGCGCATGTGCGCCACTCGCGGTGATGAGCATCGCCGCGGCGATCCATCCCAGTTGCGACCTGATTTGCATTATTCGTACCCCCAAAGGGTCTCAAGTCTAATCGAAGCGTGGATCAGGTGAAATGCTTTCGAAGACAACTTGAAGCGTTCGCACGACTAACGAAATTTCGTCGCGTAGCGGCTATCGGCCAGGAACCTGTTGAAGTCGCGGATATTCAGAATGTCGGCGATTGCCGCCTTTTTGTAGGCCGGCGCTTCCCAGATCGAGGTACTCGCGCTGCATAACTTCGGCTCGTGTAGCCTCTGTGGACTGGTCATAGGCGCGCCAGAAGTTCTGGATGTCGGTGACGACGATACGGGCTTTGTCCGGGTCGGGCTGCGGGCGGTCCTGCGCAAATACGATAACGCCGCAAAGCAACAGGCAGGGAAGCAGGCGGGTCATGGGGAAAGATTCGAGCGGACGCATTTGAAGAACTGATCGATCACCATCCGCGCGGCGCCGCTGATCATGCGCTGGCCCAGGCTGGCGATGGCGCCGCCGGCGCTCACCTCGCCGGAATAATGAAGGAGAGTGCCGGTGTCCTGCGGGGCGAGCTGAACGGTGCCTCCGCCGTTGACGAAACCGGGCCCGCCGCTTCCTTTCACGGTCATCTTGTATTCGGATGTTGGCTGCAGGTCATGCAGACGGATCGAGCCGGAGAAAACGCCGCTGATGGCGCCGACACCGAACCGCATCTGCAGGTCGTAGGCGCCTTCTCCCGTTTGATCGAGCTTTTCGCAGCCGGGAAGGCATGTCGCGATGCGGTGTGCATCCGTCAGAAAATCCCAGACCGCGAGCGGGGCTACACCCTCGAATTCGAACTCCCCCTCGATCCGCATTTACCCGGCCCGTTCGATTGCGGCTTCAACGGCGCGTCGCGCGTAGATGCGCGCGAGATCCAGGCGGTAATCGGCGGAAGCGTGGATATCGTCCAGCCCGATGATACCGTCGCTGGCCTTTTGGCATGCAGCGCGGATGACGTCGGCGCCGGCCTTTTGCCCCTTCAGCGCAGCCTCTGTTTTGGAGGCGCGGAATACCTTGCTGGCGACTCCGGTGACGCCGATCGCGACATTCGTCAACGTGCCCGACCCATCCAACTCGACAACCGCGGCGATGCCGCAGATGGCAAATCCGGACGCCTTCTGCGCGACCTTCAGATATGCGCTTCCCGTCTTCAGGGACGATTTGAGCGGAAGATGGATTTCCCGCACAACCTCGTTTTGCTCCAGCGCGGTCGTCATCATGTCCACGAAGAACTTTGAAGCGGGAACATGCCGTTCGCCTTTCGGACCGAGCGTCACGATCGTGGTGTCGAAAGCGAGGATACCGGCCGGATAGTCCGCGGCAGGATCGGCGTGAGCGATGCTGCCTCCGATTGTGCCCTTATTGCGCACCTGAATGTCGCCGATTGCTGCTGCGGCATCGGACACAGCGGTCAGCCGCCGCCGGATGACGTCGGACGTTTCGACGGCGTGGTGCGTTGTCAGCGTTCCGATCCTGACCTTGTCCGCATCCTCTTTAATGTAGGAAAGCTCCGGGATCCGGCCGATGTCGATCAAAAACTCGGGCGCGGCCAGGCGAAGCTTCATCATCGGGATCAGGCTGTGACCTCCGGCCACGACCTTCGCGCGTCCGCCATGTTTCTGAAGGAGATTGACGGCGTCGCCCAGAGACGCTGGAACGATGTACTCGAAGTTTTGCGCGATCATGATGCTTTCCTTCCCTTCAAAATCTTCCAGAGCTTCTCGGGCCGCATCGGCATGTCGATGTTCGTGACTCCCAGCGGCGACAGCGCATCGATGACGGCATTCACAATGGCAGGCGTCGACCCGATCGTGCCCGCTTCCCCGACGCCTTTGACGCCGAGCGGATTCACAGGCGATGGTGTGATCGTATGATCCAGTTCGAACTCCGGAAAGTCGCCCGCGCGGGGCACGGCGTAATCCATCAATGAGCCGGTCAGAAGCTGGCCGTTTTCGTCGTAAACCACTTCTTCGTAAAGCGCCTGTCCGATGCCCTGAACGAGCCCGCCATGAACCTGCCCCTCGACGAGCAGCGGATTGATGATGTTGCCGCAATCGTCGACCGCGACATATTTGGTGAGTTTGGGTTCGCCGGTTTCTTCGTCGATTTCCACGACGCAGACGTGCGTTCCAAACGGGAACGTGAAGTTCGATGGTTCGAAATACCGCGTCGCTTCAAGTCCGGGTTCCATTCCTTCGGGCAGCTTCACCGCGTTGTAAGCGGTGGTCACGACCTCTGTGAACTTCATTGATCGCGCCGCGTCATCTTTCACGGAAAGCTTTCCGCTCTCGATCTCGATTTTGTCGGGCGTCGATTCCAGAAGTTTCGCAGCAATCTTCTTCATCTTTTCTTTCAAGTCCTGAGCAGCGAGATAGACGGCCGTGCCGCCGACCGCTGTGCCGCGGCTTCCAAACGTTCCGATGCCGGCAGAGACGCGCGCAGTGTCGCCGTGAATCGTTACGACGTCGTCGGGATGGATGCCGAACTCGTCGGCGATGATCTGAGCGAACGTGGTCTCTTGTCCCTGACCGTGCGGAGAAGCGCCCGTGAGCACCGTGACTTTGCCTGTGCGCTCAATTCGGACGGTACCGACTTCCCAGCCGCCTCCGGGCAGCACGGTGGATGGTCCCATCGCGCAGATCTCCACGTACGATGAAAGACCGATGCCCATGAACTTGCCCTGCTTCCGAAGTTCCGCCTGTTTCTGACGCAGTCCTTTGTAGTCGGCTTTCTTCAACGCAAGCTCGAGCGCAGCCTGGTAATTCGCGCTGTCGTAAACGACGCCGCCCGACGTCTGCAAGGGAAACTCATCGGGTTGCGGGAAGTTCTTAAGCCGAATTGCGGCCGGATCCATCTTCAGCTTCATTGCGGCAACGTCGATGATCCTCTCGATCAAATAAGTCGCTTCCGGACGGCCTGCGCCTCGATACGCGTCGGTCGCCATTTTGTTCGTCAGCACGCCGACCTGATCGAACTTCAGCGCCGGGACCTTGTAGCAGCCGGGCGCGAGCAGTCCTGTGAGGGTTGGAATCATCGGCGTAAACAGCGAATAGAACGCGCCGAGATCGGCAATGGCTTTGATGCGCATCGCCAGGATGCTGCCGTCGTTTTTCAGGGCCATCTCGACGTAGTCGATCTGATCGCGGCCGTGAATCGTGGCTGCGATGTTCTCCCGCCGTCCTTCGATCCATTTCACGGCGCGTCCGGTTTTCTTCGCGAGATAACAGGCAAGTCCGTCTTCGGCATACACATCGATCTTGGATCCGAAGCCGCCGCCGACTTCCGGCGCGATCACGCGCACACGGTTTTCCGGAATGCCGAGCATGCCGGCGAGCAGCGTTCTCAAGCCATGCGGGGTTTGAGTCGAGTTCCAGACGACCAGTTCGTTGTCCGGCATCTGGAAATTCGCGACAACGCCGCGCGGTTCCATCGCAATCGGCGCGACCCGCTGATTGACGAGCCGTTCTTTGACGATGACGTCAGCTTTCTTGAAAGCCTCTTCGGTATTGCCGGTTTCGAACGCGAACTTGTAGGCGATGTTGTTGGCGAACTGGTCATAGAGCTTCGGGCTGGCTGCGTCCAGCGCCTTTTCGGGATCGACGACCGCGGGCAGCGGATCGTAATCGATCTCGATCAGATCTGCGGCGTCGCGCGCGATGTATTTGTTCTCGGCGACGACTGCCGCGACCGGTTCTCCTACGAAGCGCACTTTGCCGACAGCCAGCAACGGCCGTTGCGCATCCTTCATGTCTGGCGCCGCTGCGACGCAGGGCACGGGACCGCAATGTGCGGAGACTTCTTCGCCGAGGACAACGGCAACCACACCCGGGAGCCTCTGGGCCTTCGAAACATCGACGCGCTTGAGCCGCGCGTGCGCATGGATGCTTCGAGCAATGGCCATGTGCAGCATTCCGGGAATGACGACGTCATCGACGTACGTCGATGTGCCGCATATCAGTCGCGGATCTTCTTTTCGCTTCAGAGCCTGACCGACAAAGCGTTGCGTCATGACAACCTCCTCTTAATCTCCCGCAGCAACCTTTGGCAGGCGTTGCATCTTGCGCGAAGCCGACTGCACGGCCTTCACGATGTTTTGATATCCAGTGCAACGGCATAAATTACCGTCGAGTCCGGCGCGGATTTCTTCATCGGTCGGCGACGCATTGCGGGAAAGAAGCTGATGCGAGCACATGATCATGCCCGGCGTGCAATATCCGCATTGCAGACCGTGCTCTTCCCAGAAACCTTCCTGCAGCGGATGCAACTGTCCGTCTTTGGCCATGCCTTCGATGGTCACCACGTCCGCGCCGTCCGCCTGGACGGCGAACATGGTGCACGACTTCACCGCGAGACCGTTTGCCAGCACAGTGCATGCGCCGCAGATGCTGGTTTCGCAGCCGATGTGGGTTCCGGTCAGGCCGGCGATATCGCGTATGAAATGTGTAAGCAAAAGCCGCGGCTCAACGTCTCTTTCATATTGCCGGCCGTTAATTGTGATTTTCACGCGCATACGTGATCTCCTTGGAATTGCATGCAGTTCGGTGGAAAGCGCGTATTGTATTCTAATTCCGGATGCGTCTAGAGAGACTTCTTACACATCGGATCATTCAACTTTCGCGAATCGTTTTGCCCGTCGTGGTGATCGTTCTGATCGCGATTCCCGGCTGGAATTTCTACGCCCGACGTGTGCGTAAGGCCGATTCGCCGCGGCCCGCGGCGAAGTTGCCGATTGGTGTTTCGGTCCGGACCGATGGATTTACGTATTCACGGACCGAGGGCGGTCGCACCCAGTTCACGGTCAATGCCAAGCAGACTCTCGGCTATCAGGATGACAAGTACATCCTTCAGGACGTCGTCGTGACGGTATACGGCGAGAAAGAGGGCGAACCGGTCCGCACGATTCGCGGCGAGAACTGCACGTACGATCAGGTCTCGAATGACTTTACCTGTAACGGTCATATCGAAGTCCAGCTGGATGAAGCGACGCTTCTCCGAACCGAAAAGCTGATCTACAGTCATCGCGACGGCCTCGTCAACGCGCCCCAGCGGGCAACAATCGAACGAGCCGGCGCGACAGGAAGCGCCGACACGCTCGAATACAACATCAATAACGGCCTGCTGAAGTTGATCGGGGCAGTGCGCATTCAGTCTCCCGATCAGGTTGAAGTTGAAACGGGCTCCGCTCTCTTCCAGCAAAAAGAAAACTGGTCCACGATGTCCGGCGGCGTCTTCATCAAATCGCCCACCGGTTGGATTCGTGGATCGACCGGCCGCGCGGATCTGGAGCCGCAGACATACACTCCGAAGGTGGTGACGGTCGAAGGCAACGTGATGGCGGAATCGCAGGCCCAGGCCGGCCGCGAAGTCTGGAAGATTCGCGCGGACTGGCTCGAGGCCACGTTGTCGAAGGCGGGGACGACGGAGCGCGTCAAAACGCGAGGCAACGTCGACATCGAAAAGAGCGCCGGAGATGCACGTCAGGGTCTCACGGGCGGCGAAGTCGAGGCGACGTTCAAAGACGGCAGGGTGCACGAACTCGAGGCGCGCGACAAACCTCGAATGACCTTCGGTGCGGACCAGACGCTCGAGTCTTCACAAATCTCAACGACCGCGACAGGTTCGGTGCGGACCTCGGACAATTCCGTTCTGCGCGTCGGCGATTCGACGATCGAGGGCAGGGAATTCCTCATCGAAAACGCGGAGAACACCGTCACGTTCGATACACTCCGCCGGGCCATATTAAAGAAGGAAGGCGGACAGGAGAGTTCCTCGGACCAGACGCGCGCGCGTTTCGACAGCCGCACGAACCAACTCATCGAACTGGTGCAGAGGGGCAATTTCCGATTCAGCACTCCGCAATACAACGGCCGTGCTGAGACGGGCCGATTCGAAGAAGGCGGAACCGTCATCACCCTCGAAGGTTCCCCCGTCGTGAACGACTTTGAAAAACGTCTCGAGGCAGCGGAGATCCGGATCAACCAGAAGAACAACTCATTCATCGCCACGAACAACGTTTCCACATTCATACGGAACCCGAAAGATCCCGTCCTCGTCAAAGCGGCGCGGGCGGAGGGTGGCGCCGATTCGGTTCTTTATACCGGCGAGGTTCAGTTGTGGCGTGGGCAAGCCTACATCAAAGCCGGGCGGCTCAACGCGTCGGGTAGAGGTGAGCAGGATATGAAGGTTCATGCCGAAGCGGCTCCGGGAGGCCGCGTCCAATCGAATCTTCAAAACGTGCGCGCAACTTCGGAGACCCTCGACTACGATGGTTCTCGTGGCGTGATCCGATATCTCGGACGCGTCCGGGCGCAAAAGCAGGATATGCTGCTGGAGACGCCCGACATGACCGTAAATTTCCGGGGCAACGAGTTGAAGGAGATCGTCGCGAGCGGCGGCGTAGCGGTTACGAGGGCAGATCAACGCGCAACTGGTGAAAAGGCGGTGTACGACGCCGCAACGGACGTCATGACGCTGACTGGAAGAAATGTCCAGGTGCGCGATAAAGAACGATTAACTCAAGGTTCGTCGGTAATTATTCGAAACAGAGGCCAGAGCGTGACAGTGGAAGGCCAGGGCGAACCGACAATTACGCGACATCCGGTAAAAACCGCCAAATAGCGACTGAAATGACCGCGCTCACGACCGTCGGCGTTACAAAATCTTATAAGGGTCGCAAAGTTGTCCACAATGTTAGCTTATCCGTCGACCAGGGAGAGGTCGTTGGATTGCTAGGACCCAATGGTGCGGGCAAAACGACAACCTTCTACATGATTGTCGGTTTAACGCACCCGGATTCAGGTTCTGTGCTACTTGGAGAGGCCGATATCACAGACCTGCCGATGTATCTGCGGGCCAAGAATGGAATCAGCTACCTTCCGCAGGAGGCATCGGTGTTCCGAAAGCTGACTGTAGAGGCCAACATCATGGCCATTCTGGAAACGCTTCCACTTTCGAGGAAGGAGCGGCGGGAAAAAATGGAGACGCTACTTGAAGAGTTCGGTATCGGCCACGTTCGGAAGAGCGTGGCGGACACACTTTCGGGTGGCGAAAGGCGTCGAGTGGAGATAGCGCGATCACTGGTGATTTCGCCAAAGTTCATTCTGCTGGATGAGCCGTTTTCGGGCATCGATCCGATCACGGTTCTGGAGATTCAAAAGATCATCAATCATTTGAAATCCAAGCAGATCGGTGTGCTCATCACTGACCATAACGTCAGAGAAACCTTGCAGGTCACTGACCGCGCTTATATCATCAACAACGGGTCGATTTTTCGATCCGGCACTCCGAAAGAACTCGGAAATGACGTTGAGGTCAAGAGGGTTTATCTCGGAGAGCATTTCAGTCTAAATTAGTAGTAATCCCGCTTATGGCTTATCTGGAACCAAAGTTAGTCACCAAACTCGCCCAGAAGCAGGTTCTCACACCCGGTCTCGTTCAGATGGTGAGCCTGCTTACGCTCAACAAGCTTGAGCTGACCGAGATGATCCAGCAGGAACTGGTTCAGAATCCTGTCCTGGAGGAAGGCACCGAGATCGTCGAGACCGCGACGCCGGAAATCGACCTGTCGCAGGAGTCGCCCGACCAATCGTCGGAAGTCGATGGAACCGATGCCGAATACCAGTCGTTGTCGGATGCTGCGGCCCGCGATCATTGCGTAACGGAGCCGGAGCCGAACGCGGAAAGAACAGTTGAGGTTGCAGCGGAACCGCTGCCGGAACCCGAACCGGCCACCGACGATCCGTACGGCGACATCGATTTTCAGAGCTTCGATCAGTATCTGAACGATGGGGCGTCGCGTCCGCGTGAAACGGAGATCTTCGAGAAGCCGTCGTTCGAAAACTTTCTCGCGAAGCCTCAGACACTTACGGACCATCTGGAATGGCAGCTCGGCCTCACGACCGTGGATGAGAACATCCGTGTCGCATGCCATTCGATCATCGGAAACCTGAATGAGGACGGCTATCTCTGCGCCGTTGATGAGAACGGGCGTGAGGTTCCGATCATCCTGGAAGAAATCGCCGAGAGCGGCGAACACACGCTGGAAGAAGTCCAGAAGGCGCTTGAAGTCGTTCAGCGGTTCGATCCGCCGGGCGTCTCGGCGCGCGACATTCGCGAATGCCTGATGATCCAGCTGACGATACTCGGCGAAGACGAAAGTATCGCCGTCGAGATCGTGCGCGATCACCTGCACAAACTGCAGAACAAGCAGTTCAAAGAGATCGCAAAGGCGTTGGGACATCCTCTCGAGGTCATCATGGAGGAGGTCGAGATCATCAAACAGCTCGATCCTCGTCCCGGACAAAAGTACAACCGATCCCAGCCCCGCCTCATCGAGCCGGACGTGTTCATCGTGAAAGTCGGCGGCCAGTACACCGTCGTGACCAACGAAGATGAAGTTCCGCAGCTGCGATTGAGCCCCACTTACCGGCACATGCTCGAGCGCGGGACGGTCAACAAGGACGTCAAGAATTACGTCAAGGATTGCTTCAAATCCGCGGTCCAGCTTCTGAAGAACATCGAGCAGCGCAAACACATCATCGTGAAAGTGTGCGAAGCGATCATCCGCCGGCAGGGGGAATTCCTCGACAGGGGAATCGATCAATTGAAGCCGATGATGATCAAAGATGTTGCGGAAGAAGTCGGCGTTCACCCATCCACGGTGAGCCGTGCCGTGGCCAACAAGTTTGCGCACACGGCGCAGGGCGTCTTCGAGTTGCGGTTCTTCTTCTCCGAAGCCGTGAATGGCCCGATGGGCAACGGAACGTCGCTGCTGATCGTAAAGCGCAAAGTAAAGAAGTTCATCGAAAGTGAAGACCCGAGAATCCCCCTGACGGATGAAAAGATTGCGCACATGCTGAAAGATGAAGGTATTTCCGTCACCCGGCGTAGCGTGACGAAATATCGCGAAGACTTGAAGATTCCGAGTACACACCAACGTCGCGTTAGATCCTGACCTAGAGCCTGCACGGATGGAGGGTTGCCTATGAGTGTCGATATCACAGGTCGCCACATCGAAATTACCGAACCACTTCGAAAATTCACCACCGACCGACTCGAGCGATTGCGCGGGAGCATGGAGGAAATTCTCGAAGCCCATTTCATCCTGACCGTCGAAAAACATCAGCGTCACATCGCTGAACTCAATATCAAGACACGCCGTGATTTCTACCATGCCGAAGAAGTTTCAACCGACATGTACACGTCAATTGCGGCGGTCGTCGATAAAGTCGAAAAACAGATTCTGAGAGATAAGGAACGCCAGGTTACACGCAAGCGTCACAATAAAAACAATGGCGCAACCGAAGTGATTACGACGACTTCTGTTATCGAAGTCGAAGAGGTCCTCGGCGAGCGGTTGCCGCGCATCATCAAAATGCACAAGGTAGCGGCGAAGCCGATGAGCGTTGACGATGCCGCGATTCAGATCGGAGACAGCGATTTTCTCGTTTTTCGGAACTCCGATACGGAGCGGTTGAATGTGGTTTACAAACGAAAGGACGGGAATATCGGTTGGATTGAGCCCGAAGCCTGAAAAATGAAGTCGGAAAAAAATGGGTCAGTGGGCTAATTCGGGGTCTGACCCCGAATTAGCCCACTGACCTTTTTCCTTCCTGTCGTTTTAGAATCCTGACATGCAGCCATTCTCTTTCATCATCGTTACCGGCCTGAGCGGCTCGGGAAAAGGAACTTTCCTCCGTGCCCTCGAGGACCGGGGCTTCTTCTGTGTCGATAACCTTCCTCTGGGCCTTCTGACCAAGTTCCACGAATTCGTCATGAAATCCGAGACCGAGTCCGCGAAGGCGGCCATGGTGATCGACGTCCGCGAAGGTCAGACCTTGAGCGAGTTTCCCGCTGTCTACACGGAACTCAAGAAGAACCCCGCGCTGGAAATGTCGCTGTGGTTCCTGGAGGCATCCGATTCCGCGCTCGTCCGCCGGTTCAGCGAAACGCGTCGCCCGCATCCGCTCGATCCGAACTTGCCCGTGCTCGATGCCATTGCACAGGAGAGGGAACGGCTGGCGCCCATCCGCGCGATGGCCGACCACATTCTGGATACATCACAACTCACGATTCACGAACTGCGACAGCACGCAGTCCGGTTGTTCGAGGAGCAGCGGGCGCAGCATCTGCTGGTGTCGCTGGTGAGTTTCGGTTTCAAGTATGGAGTTCCGATCGATTCGGATCTGGTCTTCGATGTGAGATTCCTGCCCAATCCCAACTTCGTCCCGCACCTGAAGCCGCACACGGGTGCGGATCCGGATGTTATCGAATACATGAATTCGCACGCAGCAACCGGACAGTTTCTGGATCATGTCTATCGATTCGTCGACTACCTTCTTCCGCAATATGAGAAGGAGGGGAAGGCATACGTCACGATTTCAATCGGCTGCACCGGCGGGCGGCATCGATCGGTCTTCATAGCCAACGCCATTGCACAGCATGTGAGCGATCAGAGTTATCGCGTCAAAGTTTCACACCGGGACACGGAAAAGAAGGGATAACATTCTTTTCGATGATTGGCGGGCTTATCGTCACGCACGGCCGGTTGGCCATCGAGCTTTTGAATGCGGCGGAGATGATTGTCGGCGAGATCCATCACGTCACGGCCGTTTCACTGGGTTGGCACGACGACGTCGATATGGCCACCAGCATGATCGAGAAGGCGATCGAGCGCGTGCGAACGCCGGATGGAGTGTTGATCCTGACCGACATGTTCGGCGGGACGCCGACGAACATCTCGTCGACGTTTCTCGATCAGGGCAAGGTCGAAGTAGTGACAGGAGTCAACCTCCCGATGCTGATCAAGTTTGCCCAGATGGGCGAGGGGCAGACGCTTTCGTCTGTGGCGCGAATCGTCAAAGAGCAGGGACAAAGCAGTATCTATATCGCCAGCGAATTGCTTTCGCCCAAGCCGCGGTCATGACACAGAAGGAAGTTGTGATCGGTCACCGGCTCGGCATTCATGCGCGCGCGGCAGCGAGACTGGTGCAGCTTTCGTCGCAGTACCAATCCACAATCGTTCTGTTTCGTTCGGATGCCGAAAAAGCCCTCGAGGCGGACGCGCGGAGCATTTTGAGCATTCTTTTATTGTCGGCCGGCTTCGGTACTACCGTCGGTGTGCGTGCGGACGGAGTGGACGAAAACCAGGCGGTCGACACGATCTGCGAGTATTTGACGGGATGAATAAAGAACATGTGATCCACGGCATCGTTGCGTCCGTGGGAACGGCGATCGGCAAGGCCGTGCGGACGTTCGATCCGCTGTTCGTGTCGTTCAACATCAAGCTGCGTCCGGATCAGGTGCGGAAAGAAGTCGAACGTTTCCGCGAATCCGTCGAGAAATCTCGCGAGCAGTTACGGCGCATGCAGACCGAGTTGAAGCGCAAAAGCAGCGCGGAGTCGTCGTTTCTAATTGATGCTCATCTGCTGGTTTTACAGGATCGGTTGTTCGTCAATCGCATCATCGAAAAGGTCGAGACCGAGTACATCAACTCCGAATGGGCGATTCAGCAGGTCAGCGATGATCTGTTCCAGGCCTACGATCGCCTGAGCGACGAATACCTGCGTGAACGCAGGGGCGACCTCGACGACATCGTCCGGCGGTTGCTGCACAATCTCCAGTCGAAACCCCTTCCTTCGTTCAAAAAGCTGCCGTACGACGCGATCCTCGTCGGAAAACTCGTTCCTCCATCCACGCTGTTCGAACTTCGCACGCAGCGCATTGTGGGTCTTGCGACGGAAACCGGCAGCCCTCTTTCCCACACGGCGATCATGGCGCGATCGCTGGAGATCCCCGCTGTCGTTGGAGCAGCGGAATTGTCGGAGGTCGCATCGGGCGATCTGTTGATCGTCGACGGCGAGCGTGGTGTCGTCATCCGTTCGCCTTCCGAAGAAACTCTTGCCGCGTACAAGAACCGCGACCGTGACGGAAAGAAGACAAGGAAAAAGGCGGGCGCATCCGTCAGCGCTCCTTCCGTGACGGAAGATTCGGTGCGGATTTCGCTCGGCGCCAACATCAACTTCAGTGAAGAAGTTCGATCTGCCATCGTGCACGGTTGCGAGTCCATCGGGCTCTATCGGACCGAATTCGATTTCTTCCGCGAGGGCAAGCAGCCGGATGAGGAGTCGCTCGTCGCAGACTATTCTCTCGTATTGAAAGCGGCGAAAGGCGCGCCGGTGACATTCCGTACAATCGACGTCGGCATCGATCAAAAGAGCTGGGATGGCGTGAACATGAACCTCGGGGTGCGAGGCCTCCGGTTCTGCCTGGAGAATCAGGAAATCTTCAAGAAACAGCTTCGAAGCATTTATCGGGCTTCGGTAAACGGACCAACGCGGATTCTCCTTCCCTTCGTTTCTTCGGTCGACGACCTGGATGCAGCGCACGCGATCCTGGACGAAGTCCGCCGGGAATTGAATTCACGCCGCCAGACTTACGATGCGAACGTTCCCGTCGGTGTGATGATCGAAACGCCCGCGGCAGCGCAGACATGCGACCTGATGGCATCGCGCGTGGATTTTTTCTGCCTGGGGACGAACGATCTCATCCAGTATTACCTCGTCATCGATCGTTCCGATCAATCGGTCGCCCATCTTTATAATCCCTTCCACCCGGCGATTCTGCGATGCCTCCACCAGGTGTACACTTTGCTGCGTCCGACCGGAAAGCCCATCACCGTATGCGGCGAGATGGCGGCGGATCCTCCATCGGCAGCGGTTCTGCTGGGTCTCGGGTTCACGTCGCTATCGGTGAGTCTTGCGGCGTATCCGCGGATCAAGCGGATGATCCGGTCGGTATCGATGGCGCAACTGAAGGATCTCGCGAGCCAGATATTGAAAATGACTAAACCGAAAGAAGTCGAAGAGAAAGTCCGCGCGACGGTCTACCGAACATGACTCTGTCTCGATTCTGGACTTACGTCCGGCCCTACCGCTGGGCGCTGGCTGTGTCGCTGTTGCTGGTGATGATCGTCGGTGTGCTGGAGGCGGTGACGCCTCTTCTCATCGGCCTGATCTTCGATACGCTTCTTCGCGCCTCCGCCACACCCTCCATCGCCATTCCGGGCATCGACGTTCAGCTCGATCTGAGTGGATTCGATGGCCGCACGTTTCTCGTCCTGTTGATCGCCGCGACAGCCATCAAGGCCATTGCGGAGTACGGTTCGGTCAACGCGGTCTCTTATCTCGGACAGGCAGTTGTAAGGGATTTGCGTAACGATGTCTTCGACAAGATCCTGCATCAGCCGCTTCGTTTTTTTCATTTCAATCCGACAGGAGAGTTGATTTCAAGAGTATCGGCGGACGTCGACCGCGTGCAGGTAGCGGCCTCGGAAACGGCAGCGGAATTCCTGAAGCAGTCGGCGATCCTGCTTTTCCTCGTCGTCGCTTTGTTCGTGCTCGACTGGAAGCTTGCAGCGATGTCGCTCGTACTTATCCCCATCGTGTTTTTCCCGACAGTTTGGTTTGGGAAAAAGCTCCGGTTGTTGAGCAAGTCCAACCAGCAGGAAATGGCGGAGATGGCGAATGTCCTGTTCGAAACAGTCACCGGCAATCGTATCGTCAAGGCGTTCCGAATGGAGAAACTGGAGGCGAGCCGTTTCCGCCGCGTGACGCAGCACGTGTTTCAGCTCAACCTCCGGCAGAAGATGACCCATTCGCTCTCATCGCCGTTGATGGAAGTGCTGGGCATATTCGTGATTGCCGGGTTCCTGCTGTACGCGAGGTCACAAGTGATGAGCTCCGTTATTTTTATTGCGTTCATCGTGACGCTGATCAAGCTTTACGATCCGGTCCGGCGCATGAGCGGCATCAGTAATTCTTTCCAGCAGGCGTTCGGGGCATCGGGCCGGATTTTCGAGATCCTTTCGCTCGAAGCGGAGAAGGACGACGGCAGTGCGACGCTTCCAGCCTTTTCGGATCGAATCGAGTTCGAGAATGTTTGCTTTTCGTACGATCCGGGCGTTCCGGTATTGGACGGGATTTCGTTCACGGTCGGGCGAGGCGAGGTTGTTGCGATCGTGGGTTCGAGCGGAGCGGGCAAGACGACACTGGTGAATCTTCTGCCGCGTTTTTATGACGTGACTGGTGGAAAAGTCCTGGTCGATGGCCGTGATGTGCGCGATATCCGGCTGGAATCCTTGCGGAAGCAAATCGCCGTGGTCACACAGGATGTGATTCTCTTCAACGATACGATCCGGGCGAATATCGCGTACGGCGATCCGGCTGCTGAAGAGGATGCGATCCGACGCGCGGCCAAAGCGGCGCTCGTCGACGGTTTCGTCACGGATTACGAGGCCCGCATCGGCGAACGCGGTCTGCGGCTTTCAGGCGGAGAGCGTCAACGGATTTCGATTGCAAGGGCATTGCTGAAGAATGCTCCGATCCTGATCCTTGACGAAGCGACTTCGTCGCTCGATGCGGAATCGGAAGCGCTTGTTCAACAGGCGCTGCAAAACCTCATGGAAGGCAGAACGACGATCGTGATCGCGCATCGTCTGTCGACGGTGCGGCGCGCCGATCGGATCATCGTGCTTGCGGATGGCCGCATCCGGGAATCCGGCACGCATGAAGAACTCGTCGTGCGGAGGGGCCTATACTGGAAGCTCTACAATCTTCAGTTTCAGGATGTGAGCTCATGATCTACAGCATGACCGGTTTCGGGGCAGCGCGCGCGGAAGCGGCGAATTTGTCCGTGCTAGTCGAAGTGAAGAGTGTCAACCATCGATACCTGGACACCCACACCAAGATTCCCGGCGAGTATCAGAACTTCGAGAATGTCATCCGACAAAAGATCTCGGCGGCGTTCAAACGTGGCCGGCTGGACGCTTTCGTCCGGATCGATTACAAACGCGAAAACATCCGGCTCGACGTCAATCACAGCCTGATCCGCGCTTATGTCGACATGCTGTCGGAACTGAAGAAGACGTATTCGGTGCAGGGAGATGTCACGCTGGAGATGATCACGCGGCTGCCGGGTCTTGTCACAATTTCGAGCAGCGATCTTTCGAGTGAGGAACAGGACCTCATCGCTCGAAAGCTCGGAGAAGCCACGGACGCCGCGCTTGCTCAACTGCGTCAGATGCGGATTACGGAGGGGCAGGCGCTGATGGCGGATGTCGACCGCCGGGTTGCGACGATCGACCGGCATTTGCAGACGATCCTCGCGCATGCGAAAGATTTCGTGGAGCATTATCGCCAGCAACTCATCGCGCGAGTGACCGAACTTGCACCGCAGCTTGTCGCCGAGAGCGGTCACCGGCTCGAAACCGAAGCCCTGTTGTATGCCGAACGAAGCGATATCGCGGAAGAGACCACGCGCCTCCGAAGCCACCTGGATCAATTCGCCGGATTGAAGAAACTTCAGGACGAAGCAGGCAAGCGCATGGACTTCATCCTCCAGGAAATGAACCGCGAAGTGACCACGATCCTGTCCAAGACCTCCGGCCTGAACGAACTCGGCGCAGGCATCGGCCAGGCCGCGATCGACATCAAAGTCGAAATCGAAAAACTCCGCGAGCAGGTCCAGAACATCGAATGAAAAATGGGGTCGTAGCCCTATAAATAGAGCTACGACCCCATTTTTGCCCCTATGCTAGACTTAAAGTTTTCAGAACGCTGAATGAGCGGAAACCTATACATCGTCTCTGCCCCGTCCGGGTCGGGGAAGACCACGTTACTCCAGCACTTACTTAAAAGTTTCAAGGACTTGAAGTTTTCGGTTTCGCATACGACGCGCCAGCCTCGGCAGGGCGAAAGGAACGGTGTCGACTATTTCTTCACCGAACGAAACGAATTCTTGCGGATGGTCGATCGCGGCGATTTTCTGGAGTGGGCGGAGTTTAACAGCCAGCTTTACGGGACGACGCGCGCATTCGTCGAGGAACAGATCGAGGCTGGCCACCACGTGATCCTCGACATCGACGTGCAGGGCACCCGGCAGGTAAAGGCAAGAATCAATGATGCGACGGCGATCTTCATCATGCCGCCGTCATACGAAGAATTGAAACGGCGCCTGCAGGCGCGGATGCTCGAAGCCGATGACGTTATCCGCCGGCGTCTGGAGATCGCGAAGGGCGAGATCCTTGTTTACCGTGAGTACGACTACATCATTATCAACGACATACTGGATGATTCCATCCGCCTCCTCGAATCCATCGTTCGGAGCGGTTCCGCCACACAACGGCACCAGCAAAGCCGCATCGAGGAGATCATTGCGTCGTTCGGAGGTTTAGCTTGATTACGATTCCCGACAACATCGACAGCAAATATCGCTTTGTGATTCTTTCCGCACTGCGCGCGCGCCAGATTCAGGGCGGAAGCGTCCCTCTGCTGAAGGAGCCCCGGCACAAAGCCACGCAGGTCGCGCAGAAAGAGATCCTTCAGGGGCTCGTGAAGTTCCGCATTCCGGATCGGAACGGAAATCAGCAGGAAGCAGCAGCAGAACAGGAAGAATAGCGGATGAAAGTTGCGCTCGGCGTCAGCGGCGGCATCGCGTGCTACAAGGCAGCGGAAGTTGTCCGCCGGCTGCAGGACCGGGGCGTCGACGTGGTCGTCCTGATGACGAAGGGTGCCACTCAATTCGTGACACCGCTGACCTTCCGGGCGCTTTCCGGCAACAAAGTCTACGTTGACATCTTTGAAGGACCGCATTCCGGCGGTGACTTCGAAGGCGCTTTCGATCACATCCTCGTCGCGCAATCGATCGATCTCTTCCTCATCGCCCCGGCCACAGCCGACTGCATCGCCCGGCTTGCCGCAGGGCTTGCCGACGACTTTCTCACCACTTTTCATCTCGCGGTAACGGCGCCGGTCGTTCTTGCGCCCGCGATGAATACGAGAATGTGGGAACACGCTTCGGTTCAGGCCAATCTCCGGACTCTCGCGAGTCGTGGGGTGCAGGTGATCCAGCCGGAAACAGGCCAGATGGCATGCCGCACGTATGGTCCCGGCCGGCTGGCTCCGGTGGAAGAGATCGTTGAGCATGTGATGGGCGTGTTGAACCGTCGTCATGACCTCGAAGGACGCAAGGTGCTGGTAACCGCAGGCCCGACGGTCGAAGACATCGATCCTGTGCGATACATCAGCAACCGCTCTTCAGGAAAAATGGGCTATGCACTTGCCGAGGCGGCTCGCGATCGCGGAGCGAATGTTGTTCTTGTTTCCGGTCCGACCGATCTTCAGTTTCCCGGCGCGATCCGCGTCCGCACGACCGATGAGATGCGGCGCGCCGTCACAGAGAACAGCCAGCGTGCCGACGTTGTCATCAAGGCCGCTGCGCCGCTCGATTACAGGCCGAAAGCCGTTGCGTCGCAGAAGATCAAGAAAAGCGCGGCGGACCTCACGCTGCAACTCGAGCCCACGCCGGATATTCTCAAGGAACTCGGCGTCAGCAAGAACGGCAAGGTGCTGGTCGGCTTTGCCGCTGAAACCGAGAATCATGTCGAGAATGGCCTTCAGAAGCTGAAGGCGAAGAATCTCGACCTGATCGTCGTGAATCCGGCAAGTGGCCCTGATTCGGCCTTCGATAGCGATATGAATCACGCGACACTGATCGATGCGTCCGGCCAGACCGAAGATATTCCGCTCGTGAGCAAACGTGTGATGGCGGACAGGATTCTCGATCGCGTGGTGCAGTTGCTGAAATGAATTCCAACGAGCTTGTGGCCCAGCTTCAGTTTTTCAGGGACATTGGTGTGGAGTCGCTTGATGTCAGCGTCCGTGTATCCCAGCCCGTACGCAGCGACACAGCCGTTCCCGCCGCTTCTACCACCCCAACCATGACACTTGAATCCATTCGCGAAGAGATCGGCGATTGCCAGCGGTGCAAACTCGCGCCGAAGCGGACGAACATCGTTTTCGGTTCCGGGAATCCCAATGCGGAGCTTGTGTTCGTCGGCGAAGCGCCGGGCTATGACGAAGACCAGCAGGGACTTCCGTTCGTCGGACGAGCCGGGCAGCTTCTGACGAAGATCATCGAATCCATCGACCTCAAGCGCGAGGACGTCTACATCTGCAACGTCTTGAAGTGCCGGCCGCCGGAGAATCGCAATCCCGAGCCGGACGAGGTCGCGGCCTGTAATCCTTTTCTGAAAAAACAGCTGGCGACGATTCGACCGAAGATCGTCTGCTGCCTGGGCACGTTCGCTGCGCAGAATGTTCTTCAAACTGCCGCACCCATTTCGAAACTCCGCGGAAAATTCTTCGATATGGATGGAATTCGCGTCATCGCGACGTTTCATCCGGCCTACCTGCTGCGATCACCTGACAAGAAGCGCGAGGTCTGGGAGGACATGAAGCAGATTCGCGCCGAGCTCTTCCGTCTGCGATCCTGACCGCTGATGTACGTCGACGTCGCGGTGTGCCGGCCGCTGTCCCGGACATTTGTCTATCAGACGGATGAACCGGTCCGGATCGGATGCCGTGTCGTTGTCCCGTTCAGCAAAGGCGAGGTCGAGGGCTTCGTTTTTGCCGAGCGCCGTGAGCCGCCATCAGAGCACCGGATCCTTTTCATAAAGGAAGTGGTTGACCCGGAACCGCTGCTTCGACCGGATGTGTTCGAACTCTGCCGCTGGATTTCCGACTACTACGTCGCTCCCATCGGTGAGGTCCTGAAAGCGGCTCTGCCGCCAGGAATCCTGATGAAGCACCTGGAACGCAGGCCGAAAGGGGACGAGGGGTCAGACCCCTCGTCCCCATCCCTGCCGGTGCTCACGGCCGAACAGGCAATCGCCCTCGACGCGATTCAGAGCGCAAGTGGGTTTCATCCGCTGCTCCTGCACGGAGTGACCGGAAGCGGCAAGACCGAGATTTACATGCGAGCCGCGGAACATTCTCGCCAACGTGGAAAGTCGTCGCTGATTCTGGTTCCGGAGATCGCGCTTACTCCGCAACTGACCGACCGGTTCGCCGAGCGGTTCGGCGGCGGCATTGCGATCCTTCACAGCGGACTCACGAAGCGCCAGCGCATCGACGAGTGGGCGCGGATCTACACCGGCAATGCCGCGATCGTCATCGGCACGCGATCGGCCGTGTTCGCTCCTCTCAAGAACATCGGGCTGATCGTCGTCGACGAGGAACACGAAACGACCTACAAGCAGGAATCTGTCCCTCAATACAACGGCCGCGATACTGCCGTCATGCGCGCGAAACTCGCGAGAGCCGCGGTCGTGCTTGGCTCTGCGACGCCTTCGATGGAGTCCTTCCGGAACGCCGAGGCCGGCAAGTACCAGCGCATTACGTTGACGAAACGGGTTGAGGACCGGCCGCTGCCCGCCGTGGAGATCGTCAACATGCGCGAGGAATTCATGGCCGAAGGAAAGCAGGTCGTATTCTCGCAGCGCTTGCTCCAGGCGGTGGCGACCCGCCTCGAACGCGGCGAACAAACGATGATTCTGCTGAACCGGCGCGGTTACGCGGCTTTTCTTTTATGCAGGAAGTGCGGGTTCACCTTTCAGTGCAGCGCATGCAGCGTCGGCATGACGTATCACAGGGCCGGCAACAAACTGCTGTGCCACTACTGCGGTCTGGCGAAGAAGCCTCCAGAGCAGTGTCCGGAATGCCGGAGCGAGTATATCCACTATGTCGGGGAAGGGACGCAACGGCTCGAAGCCGACCTGAAAGAGGTGTATCCCGATGCGCGCATCGGCCGCGTCGATCGCGACACCATGAAACACATGCGGGACTTCGAGCGCGTCCTGGGAGGATTCCGAAGGGGTTCAATCGACATTCTCGTGGGTACGCAGATGATCGCCAAGGGCCATGATTTTCCCCGTGTGACTCTTGTCGGCGTGGTGGGCGCCGATGCCCCGCTTTCGGTGCCGGACTTCCGGGCCGCCGAGCGAACCTTCCAGCTTCTGACTCAGGTCGCCGGCCGATCGGGCCGCGGCGATCAGCGCGGCGAGGTCGTTATTCAAAGCTACTTCCCGGACCACTACACGTTTCAGCTGGCCGTCCACCAGCGTTTCGAAGATTTCTACGCCCGCGAATCGCGCTATCGCAAGGCGATGTTCTATCCTCCCTTTACGGCGCTCGCAGGCGTTTTGATCAACGATCGCGACCCATCGCGCGCAGCGGCTCTGGCCCGCGACGTCGGCGAGTTCCTCGACTCGATGCGTTCGAACGCCGTTCGAATACTGGGTCCGGCGCCCGCGCCGCTGGAGCGCCTGAAAAGCGTTCATCGACACCAGTTACTGATCAAATCGATGTCACGAGCCACACTGCACGAGATGCTCAAAGGGCTGCAGGCACACGTCGAGGAAAAGAAAATCGGCGCCACGCGTGTGCAGATCGACGTCGATCCGGTTTCGTTGTTGTAGATGGTTCGCTGGTTAGTAAATCAGCTTCAAGCCGAACTGAATTCGTCTCGAATCCGTTGCCAGCGTGGTGATCAACCCGGCCGACGGACTGATCGCCGCTCCCGAGAAGATAATCGGGTTTGGCGGCCCCAGATTCGTGTGGTTCAGGGCGTTGAAGAATTCCGCCCGGAACTGCAGTCCGACGCGTTCAGTGATCGAAGTATTCTTGAGCAACGACAGATCCAGTGTCTGAAGGCCTGGCCCCCGCAGAGTTCCTCTTCCGAGGTTCCCCCACGTGCGGACTGTGGGCATCGAAAAGGCTGCCGGATCGAACCACTGGGATTGTTTCTTCAGCAGCACAGGTCCGGTAAACGAGGGGTTGATGTTTGGCCGATCCGGATTCCTCGTGTTGAGGTCGCCGGAGCGATTAGCGCCGATCTGCGGCGTGAACGGGAAACCGCTCAGCAGAGTCGTGATGCCGTTCAACTGCCATCCGCTGATCAGCTTGCCGATGCCGCCGGTCCTGCCCCTGCCGAACGGAAGTTCGTAATGCGCCGAGATGCTGGCCTGGTGAGTCGGGTTCAGCGCGGATGGTCCCCAGTCACGCCGCACGTCATTGCGATCCATCACCATCTGTGGCTGGTTCTGCGCCTGGGCAATCGTGAGAGCGGAGTTGAGGTCGAGATTCTTCGCCCACGTGTAATTCCCGCGGAACTGCAGACCCTGACCCAATCGCCGGGTCACGTCCAGTTGCAGCGCGTTATAACTGCTGTTGCCGCCGGTGAGCCAGAAGAACCCAGCGCCCAGATATGGATTGGGTCGCGCGGATGTTGCCGGTGAAGGAGGAGTCGGCAGCAGTGGGATGTACTTCGTCCCCTGAGGAACTCTTGTGGGCGGATTGCCGGTGTCGACCGCGCATCCGGCGGAGTCGGAGCAAATCTGGGCAGGGATCGTGTTCGGATCGGTGCTGAGCATTCCGTGATATCCAAACGATCCGACATATCCGACGCGCACGGCCATGTTGCTTCCCACCTGCTGCTCTATGGTGAGATTCCACTCGTTCGTGGTCGGCGTCTTTGCTGCAGCCTCGACTCCCTGCGGAGCAAAAGTGCTGCAAGGCGTCGGAACACCGGGACCGCACGCAGGAAATGGCTGAACCTTGTTTATAGGCAGCGGCACGTTGGATAACGGCCCCGCTGGAAAAGTGATCGATCCGTTTGCGGGCGGAAGCGAATTCAGCAGGAACGAGAGATTGTCGATGAGCGTGTAGTACATTCCGAAACCGGCGCGTACCGCTGTCTTGCCTTTTCCAAACGGATCCCACGCGAGAGCGGCGCGCGGACCGAGCAACCACTTCGCGTTGTTTTCCGTGAAAGTGGATTTGCCGACTCGGGGTTCGGTCAAAAGGACGCCGTTGGCATCCGTGACGTAGTTGGCAGCCCGATCGAACTTTTCATTCCATCCGCTGGTGAACTCGTGGCGAAGGCCGATTCGAAACGTCAGATTGTTCCGCAGCTTCATCGAATCCTCCACGTACCACGCGCCGAACCAGCTTCGGAAACCCAACTCGGTCGTGGTCGGCACAACCTGGAAACCGGCCGCGCTTAGTGTTCCCTGCAGAAACGCAGTCAGGCTGGCGAAATTCGCAACGCCGGCGCGGCGCGAGGCCGTGTCCTCGTTATCCTGCAGTTTCTGGAGCCACGCCCCGATGTTGATCTGGTGCTTGCCTCGACTGATCTGCAGGCCATCCGTGAACGTGAACAGGTTCCTGCGATTCCTCGCGCCTGCTGCATTGTTCGGCCCTGCCGAAGTGATTGCCGCCGCGCCAGTCGTCGTCGTGCCGCCGCCGATGATGATGCCGCCCGGTCCTTGTCCGTTAACGAACGAAAGGCTCGACGGGAAATTCACAAACGTGAACGGGTCGAGGCCGAAACCCGCGCGCGAAAAACCGGCGGTAAACGTGTTCAGAACTCGGGGAGAAAAAATGTGCGTCTGGCGAATGCTTGCAACGTGCGAGCGGAGCGAAATGAAGTTGCCGAACAGCGGGTCGGCCAGTGGCGACGTATTGTCGCCGTCGTCGATCGTGTAGGAGACCGACAGCGAATCCGTGTCGCGCAGATTGTAGTCGGCCTTCATTGTGGCGAAGTCTTCGTTGATGGTTTGTTTGGGTCCGTTGTACGAATACGCCGTTCCGGTCGGCACAAGTCCGGTTCCGGGCGCTGTCGCAGGCACCATGACCTCCGGCCCGTTGGACTGGGGCCAGAGAGCCATGTAGCCGAGCATTTGGGGGTTGAGATTGGCCACGGTCGAATAAACCCCGGTCACCGCGTTCGGCAGACGCCCTTGTCGCGCTTCCTGATTCGGAACTACCGACACGCTGTTGATGACAAGCCGGTGGCGGAAACCTTCGTAGTTTCCGAAGAAAAACAGCCGATCTTTTTTGATCGGTCCGCCGATACTGGCGCCGAACTGATTCCGCCGGAAGGGCGCCGCCTTGCTCGTCCCGCCGCCTGGATTCAAATCGAAAATGTTGCGGGCATCGAGAGCGCTGTTCCGGTGGAATTCGAAAATCGAACCGTGGAACTGATTCGTTCCTGACTGCGTCACGGCAGTCACCTGAGCACCCGCGCGCTTTCCGAATTCCGCGGAGTATGTTCCGCTCTGCACATTGAACTCTCGGACCGCATCGATTCCGAGCAGAAATCCGCTCACGCCGCCCGGAGTGTTTGCAAGCTGGCTCGAGCCCGTGTATTCAATGCCGTTCAGCAGGAAGATGTTTTCAAGCGGACGCCGGCCGGCAACGGAAAACGTGTTGCCCTGGCTTGTAACCGTTCCGGGGCTTTTGTATGTGTAATTGATCGATCCGGGGTTCAGCGTGATGAGATTGTCGAAGCTGCGGCCGTTGAGCGGGAGTTCCTTGATCTGGCGCTCACTGACGACGCCGGATACGCTTGCCGTGGACAGATCGACGAGCGCCGTGTCGGCTTCGACTGTGACTTCCTGCGATACCTGACCGACATCGAGTCGCATATTAACGATGGCTTCCTGACCCACAACAAGATTGATTCCGGTACGGACAGCCGTGCGAAAACCCTGTCTTTCCGCGCGAACTTCCTGCGCCCCAAGAGGAAGGGAAAGGACGTGATAATTACCTGTTTCGTCCGCCGTAACGATGCGTGTCGCTCCCGTCTCGATACTCTTAACGGTTACGGTTGCGCCTCCCACGGCGGCTCCTGACGCATCCTCCACTTTCCCGGAGATCGCTGCCGTGACCTGGGGCGATGCCCATGCGGATCCGGCGCTTATGATCAAAGCAAGACCTGTCAGAAAGCGGAATAGCAACCCCATCATCCTTACCTTCTCCATAAAAAAGGACTCCTTAGCGCGCGAGTGTACCGAAAAAAAACAAGTGTAGGCAAATCAAGGAACCGGAGCGTTCATTGAGGTGCCGTAAATAATACACAATCGGTACAGCTTTCGGGTGGCTGGATCTGGCATCGCAGTTGGGGCCGTGATAGATTGCCGTGTCACATGGCATTACATATGGAGGGGTCTTCATGAATATTGTCATCGCAGCCCTGTTGCTTTTGGCACAGTGGACGGCTTTTCCAACTCCGGGAGTTCCCAGGCTCCCTGACGGAAAACCGAACCTGAGCGCGCCTCCGCCGAGAACGGCGGACGGCAAGGTGGATTTTTCCGGTATCTGGAACAACAACAGGCCGCCGGCGCCGCAGCGAGGGCAGGGAACTGCCGCCGGAGCCGCCGCCGGAGCGGCCGCTCCCGCTCCAGTTCCTGCGCCTCCGCCGCCGCCGGGAACGACGCCGCTTGCATCGTTTGGGAATATCGCCTCCGGAATCAAGGGTGGCGCGCCTCTTCAGCCGTGGGCAGCCGAACTGGTGAAAAAGCGGATGGCAGACAACAGCAAAGACAATCCGGACGCGCATTGCCTGCCGATGGGAAACATGCAGTTTCACACGCATCCGCAGCCTCGGAAGATCGTCCAGACTCCGGGGTTGATTTACATCATCTATGAAGCCAACAGCGGTCTGCGCCAGATCTTCACGGATGGCCGTTCGCTGCCGCCTAAAGATGCCGACCCGTGGTGGTACGGCTATTCGGTCGGCAAATGGGAAGGCGATACGCTCGTTGTCGAGACTACGAACTTCCGAGATGAAGGCTGGCTGGATGTTCGCGGCAACCCGCTGACGACCACAGGAAAAATGATCGAGCGGTTCCGCCGGCCGACATATGGATCTCTGGAAATCGACGTCACGATCGATGACCCGAAAGCTTATACGGAGGCGTTCACCGTCC
>Ga0137465_1000245_pt1 | contig 34414 bp, 30 predicted proteins | sample EasRivERMGT828_2_FD_104906 | JGI IMG/M metagenome (GOLD analysis project Ga0137465, IMG submission 104906) | Soil microbial communities from meander-bound floodplain in the East River, Colorado, USA - East River MetaG ERMGT828_2 | ecosystem: Environmental > Terrestrial > Soil > Floodplain ... | reverse complement strand
TCCGCCGGAAAAACCGAGTATTAACATGTAATTCTCCTTGGATCGCTTCCTGATGGACGCACCATGGAACTGGTGCAATGACCAAAACGTTTGATTAGTGGCTCACTATTGAACCGCCCGCAAATATGGACAAAGTGGAGTGGTCGTTTGAATCCGGATCTCGTTGACGACTTTGTAGTCCGAGGTGTCGATGCCAAGTTCTGTCAGAATCTCGCGCATTCTCGCTCCCGACTGTGAAGCCTCGACAATCGCACGAATGTGCTGGTTCTCCGGAGGCCAGGGGAATGGCACCGATGCGGTCGCCAACTGGTAGTCATGGTTCGGCGCTCTGACGTAGTTGCGAAGCCTGGTTCCCGTTCTGGTGAATTTTTGGTCGAGGAACTCTTCGCAAACCTGCCATTCGAATTGCAGGTCCCGTGACCCGCTTCGCCGTTGCAGATAGAACCAGAGCATCGGCGAATTTTCCAGAAGCAGAAGGTTTGAAATCTGCCAGCGGACGCGGTCGGGCAAGCCGGCATACCTTTGCTGAAATTTGACGTCCTCGAAGCGGATGTTCCACGAAAAGCGGTTGTTTGATTTATCGAACTGATTGAAGCACGACAATCGGAGCTCGAGGCCGCACTCGTCAGCTAGGTGAGCGAGAGATTCAACCGTATAGCTGTGTTCCACAGGTTGCATCAAATGATCCGCCAGCTTGGCCTCGGGCCATTTTAGAAGCTGAGTACGAATCTCCGCCGCCACAGGGCCAGTGGCTATGATTTTTCGGGCTGTCTTTAGTTCTTCATCGAGGCGGCTTTCCGAAATATCGCTTTGATGGAAAAGACGGACGACTTTCTGGATTGCTGTGGTGAACGTGCGGTGATAACGGTTATAGACCATCAATTCCAGAATGCCGTTGGGCTTAAGCGCCCGCGCGACTCGGGACAGCGCGGCCTGTGGATTCGCATTGTGATGGACGACGCCCGTGCAAAGGATGTAGTCGAATTCACCTTGGTAATCGATCTTGTTCAAGCTTTCCTGGCGGAACCGTATGTTCGACAAACTGAAATCCAGCGCGCGCTGGCTCGAGATCTCGATCGATGATGGTGAAATATCGGAAGCCGTTATCGAAGCACGGGGAAATTGCAAGGCCGTATAGATGCCCTGGTTCGTACCACAGCCGGCAACCCAGATCCGCGGCTTTTCGGGTATCAGGGAGTGTTTCCAGTCCCCGATGGATTGATTGAGCATGACGGTCTCGAATTGTGGATCTTCCAACGTCGGGAAAGTCATCGGAGGCCAGGGAAATGGAAAGCGACTGTAAAATTCACTGTTCCGCCGGTCGACTCCTTCGTCGTCTTCGACTAATTCGAGGTTCTCGTCGTCACTGCGTTTCACGGATCTACTCCCGGAACCACTGCTCAAAACTGCTTTTCGCGATTTTCGAACTTAAGCACGGGCCTCTGATGCCACAATTTCCAACTGGCCAGTGCCGGTGAAAGTCGCCAGGTCGATATCCGCCACACACCGGACTGGAACGTAGTCCAATGTTAGGCCGCCCGCGATCTGCACTGTGCCCTCGCCGCGCTCAGCTTGCGCTTTTATGCGGTCCAGCGCTGCAGGTTCGAGAGGCACCGATAGCTCAGTCCCGCCGCGTGTACCGGTAAACCGCACGTGCACGTACCCCGTTTCAACCTGGCGCACCAGAGTTTTCAGCGTCCGCTCCGGCCGCAGAGTCAATTCCACCGGCTGCGGGCCGCGTGACAGGCGCACGGGAAGGCTTTCCTCAGCCGGCTCTGGAGGTCTGGACGCCGGTTCCGGTCGACGAGAAACACGAGCCTCTTCCATCGCCTTGCGCAAGCTCAATGGCCGCATGTCGGTCCACACGGACTCGATATAGGTCAGGCACTCGGCCTTGGAGCCTGTGACGCCGACGCTGGTCCAACCGCGCGGGTTCTCGCGCCTCTCCGGCCAAATCGAATACTGCTCCTCGTGATTGACGACGACCTTGTACACAGTCGTATCTTCCGCACTTCTTTCCGGTCCACTCATTTCAATCTCCTTCTAATTTAGAATTGCAATCGGGGCTGCCGCCCATGCGGCCAATCGGAAAACGCCACAACCGTAAGCCGTTAAGGATGGACTAACAGGCGAGACTCAATCCCACCTGCCTCAAATAGACGAAAAACACGAGAGCGAACGCCCTCGCGATTCGGCTCATTGCCGGTTCAGACCGTCGCGCAACCCTGCACGCAGCTATGATTGCCGAAGATCGCCTGCATGTATCCCTTCAACAACTGCAGCTTGTAGGCGTTCTGCGACATCGGGCGCGCGTCGCGTACGAGCGTTTCACAGGCGCGCCGGAGAATGTCCGGCGACAACATCTTCCCAACCAGTTCAAGTTCGGCTTCGCAGGCGCGTAGTGGTGTCGCCGCGACTCCACCCAGAGCCAACGCTATGCTGCGAATGAGGCCACCGTCCTCAACAACTGAGAACGCGATGCTGATGATGGCCGCATCCCATGCCGCACGCTCCATCGCCTTCATAAATCCGGAGCGTGCGCCCGGCAGCGGCGCGGGAACCAATACTTCCGTCACGATCTCGTCCGGCTCCAGCGCGTTTTCGCGGCGCCAACCTGCGGTCGGACTTACAAAGAATCGTTCGGCGGTAAGAGTCCGCTGTCCGCGCGGCCCTGCAATCGTGATCTGCCCGCCCAGCACATAAAGCGCTGTTGCGATGTCCGAGGCCTGAACCATGTAACAGGGTCCGTCGCCGAAGATGGCGTGATGCTTGTTTTCGCCGTTCACAGCGAAACACTCGCTTCCTCCCTTGAGCCAGCAGTGAAACGGTCCGCGGTAATACCAACAACGGCTTCGCTGCGAAAGGTTGCCACCAATAGTCGCAACGTTCCTGATTTGTGGCGATGCGACAGAACCGGCCGCCTCTGCCAGCGCAGTGAATCGATCGCGCAACACCGGGTGGCTTTCGAGGGTGTGGAGTGTCGTCATGCAGCCGATCCGCACGCCCCACTCTTCGGATATAACTGAAGCGATGCCGGAAATTCGCTGGAGATTGATGACTATTTCAGGCGCAACAAGGCGTTCTTTCATCATCGGAAGCAGATCGCTTCCACCCGACACCACCGCGGCCCTTCTCTCATACGTCCTGAGAAGCTCTATCGCGTGATCCGTATCGCGCGCGTAGATATGCTGAAATGGTTTCATTCTTCTGACGCTTTGTTGAGACCGTTGATAATCTGGTCGCGCGTGATCGGCATCGAGTAATAACGGACACCCGTCGCGTTATAAATGGCGTTCGCCACCGATGCGACCGTTGGAATGATAGGCAGCTCGCCGACGGATTTCGCGCCGAATGGTCCGTTCGGCTCCGCCGGCTCGATGAATTCCACCTCGATCTGTGGTGCGTCCTCGTGCGTAATTATCTTTGCGCCATGGTAGCCGGCGTTGAGAGGCACACCGGTAAGACGATCCCAGGTAAGCTGCTCGTGAAGCGCGATGCTCAGTCCCTGTAAGACGCCACCCTTGATTTGACTTGTCGAGAGGAGAGGATTCAGGATCGTTCCGCAATCCTGCACCGCGACGTAGCGAAGAACTTTTACTTCCCCAGTGAGCATATCCACCGCGACTTTGGCGAACTGCGCGGTGAAGCTGGTGCGTACAGGACCAGTGCCTTGTTGACCGGAACTCGCACTGCTAAGAATGGCGACGGGTGAAAGGCGAGCCGCTTCTGCGAACGTGACGGTCCGGGACGGATCGGATGGATCCGCGAATCTTCCTGTTTTGAATTCGGCCTCCGGAATCTTCAGGCGCCGCGCGGCCAGAGCGGACAACTGCTTTATGGCGTCTCGTGCGGCTTCGACAACTGCCCCGCCGGTTTGAATCGTCGTTCGCGATCCCGACTCGCCGACCGAGTAAGGCGTGCACTCCGTATCTCCGCTGACCACCCCGATGTCATCGAGTCCGAGACAAAGCACCTCAGCGGCAAGCTGCGCGAGTACGGTCTTCGCTCCAGTTCCGATATCGGTCACACCCACGAACAGCTGGACCGAACCGTCTCGATTGACTCGCACCATGGCGGCGCTTATCCCGGCTTCGGCAGCAAAACTTCCGATTCCCATTCCCAATCCGTGACGAATGCGGCCCTTTTTAGTTTTGGGATGCGCCCACTCCGCTCGCCAGTGGATTCTCTCCGCCCCGTTCCGAATACATTCTTCGAGAGCGCACGATGTAAACGGCCGCCCATCCGCGTCGCGCGAAAAATTCTTCAGTCGAAAATCGAGCGGGTTCATCTGAATCCGGTAGGCGAGCTCATCGATGATCGACTCGATGGCGAAAACACCCTGAGATTCCGAGGGCGCACGGTAGTTCGCGGATGTGGTCACGTTCGTGGCGGCGAAGTGAATTTCGGTTCGGACATTGGGAAATTCGTACAGGTCCTTTCCGGAAATCGCTCCGCTGCCCTTCCGATATGGGCCCATGCCGCTGATAGCCCGCATCGTAAGGGCTGTCAAAACGCCGTTTTGTTTTACACCCGCGCGATAATACTGAATCGTCGGCCAGCGGCCGTGGACGGCAGTGAAGTCTTCCTTCCGCGTGAACTCGATGCGCACGGGACGGCGAGCGACTCTCGCCATCACCGCCGCCATGAGCTCGAAATCGTGATTCTGATTCTTGTTCCCGAATCCTCCACCCATGTACTTCACGATCACTCGGACTTTGCTCACGGGTATGCCAAGGTCTTTCGCGATTTGCGCGCGGCAATTGGCGACGCCCTGCGTTGGCGTCCAGACGGTTAGCCGGTCGGCTTCCCACATCGCGAGAGCGACCCGCGGCTCGAGTTGTGCATTGTTGTGATGGGCTGAGGTGAACCGGCCTTCGAAAACGATGTCCGCCGCTTCAAAGCCTTCGTCGACATTGCCCCGGCTGAACAAGGAAGCTGGTCCCAGCACTTTTTCTTGCTCGAGCGCCTTTTCCATGTCGATGGTGAACTCGAGCGGCTCATATTCCACATCGATCTCTGTCAGAGCTTCCTCTGCGATGTGACGGTTGTCCGCGGCTACGGCAGCGATCGCGTCACCCACATAGCGCGCCGGATTATTGAATATGAACCGGTCCCCGTTGCTGTCGCCGCTGGCCCATTTCACTTTCGCGTTATCGAAATGAATCACGGCGCGGACGCCCGGTAGTTTTTCAGCCCGGCTCGTATCTATAGATTTGATACGCGCATGAGGGTAAGGACTCCGAAGCACCCGCGCGTACAACATGCCGGGGACATAAATATCCGCGCTGTACCGTGCCTCTCCCGTGACGCGTTCGGCCGAGTCGATTCGGGGAAGTGCCTGGCCAACGACACCGCCGCTATTATTAGCAGCCGCCGCCGTCATGGGTTGCCCGAAAGCCTGGACTGACTGCAAAGCCTCGACGATTCTGTTGTAGCTCGCACATCGGCAGAGATTGCCCGCGAGCTCCTTCTTGATCTCCTCTATGGAAGCATTCGGATTTCGAGTCAGCAGAGCCTTGGAAGCGAGAATCTGACCGGGAGTACAGAAGCCGCATTGGTAGCCATCGTGTTTAACAAAGGCTTTCTGAATCACGTCGAATTGTCCATCTCGCGCCAGCCCTTCGATGGTTGTAATTTCCTGACCGTCGCTCCATGCCGCGAGTTGGCCGCACGCGTAGACGGGCGTACCGTTCAGCAGCACGGTGCAGGCGCCGCATTCGCCTCGGTCGCAGCCCATCTTCGGGCCGGTCAAACCCAAGTGATCCCGGAGGAACTCGAGCAGGCTCCAGCGATTCTCCACCAGCGCCCGATATGTCTGGCCGTTGATATTTGTTTCAACATTCGCGGTGAATTCGGGCGCGTCCGGAAGTTGCATCGATGCGACTGATTTAGTCGTCTTTGTGGCGGGTTCCAGTACCTTCATAAGAATGCAGGAACGTCGGTCACGACCGAATGCGGCCTACGGCTGTCTCGCGGCGGCTGTACGTCGTAGGAAGACCTTACCGTCGTTTTCGTAAGCCTGGACGACGTCGACCGCAAAATGCGATGCCGCGGTCCCGTTTGCCAGGCGGAACTTCAATCCATGGCCGGGGCAGACGACTTCCTTGGCATCGCAGTACCCGGCGGACAGATTATAGTTTTCGTGTGGGCAGCGGGCAGAGATCGCGCACAGGCCGTCAGGTGTACGGAACAGCGCGATCTCGATATTTTTTGCGCTGACATGAAGACGCTGTCCCTCGCCCAGCGTCGTCGATTCGCAGACGTAAACAGGCGCAGAAGCCGTGATCTCTGCGTCAACTTCGATTCTTCGGCAGTACTCGGGTTCAACGGAACTGTTGTCCTCGGCAGCAGGAGCGGATCCGGTGAAGTCCACCATGGAATCGTAGTCGCCAACTGCGATTCTGCTTGATGGATGGAACCTGGCGCGGTGTATCGCCGAATTCTTTCGGTTGATTACGCCTTCCGCAAACTGCGGGGTTCCGGGTGTGATTCTAATCGAAACGACGACTCGCGTACGCCCTGACGTATTTAGATTGGTGGCGTGCAGCGTGTGCGAAGTGATCGCAAGCATTTCACCTTTTTTCAGCGGCGTATACTGCGGCCGGGTCAGTACCGTCCGACGATCCAAATATGGGCGGCCGCTCCTTTCGAACGTGAGTCTTTTAACGGTCGTTGCGGGATACAGGAGCATTCCATTGGATTCCTCCACCTCGCCGAGTGCCCACCAGAAATTCAGAGTATTCAGCGCATAACCGAACCAATAATCGCGATGCAGCGCGTGACCGTCCTCGTAAGGCTTGTTCAGGGATCGTCCGTTGTACGCGGAGGCCGATCGTCGAATTTCATCGACAACCACTCGAGCGGCAGAGTCGTTGGACGACGCAGACGTCGGCGGAATAGGTCCGTTGCCGGGCGTGGAAATAGGATAGTGGAATCTGAAGGCCAGCGTCGCTTCGACGTAAAAGTTATCGCCGAAAGCGAAATCCTCGATCATGGTGGCATAACCCATCTGGATAATGGCCTTGCCGGTTTTCCGCGTCAGATATTCAGAAACCAACGGAAGATGCTGTTTGGGAAAGTAACGATGCATCTCTTCGAGGCCGGCTTGTCGAACGGCATCGGCGCATTCAGTTCCCGCAAGCGCGCGAATACATTCGAACAGTTCTTGCTCGATCGCCTCCCGCGTCTTTTTCCTTTGAGGGCTTTCGGGAAGCACGAGCACCTCTCCCTTCAGAGCGCGGTCCACGATTCCGAATTCGGACGAACTCATACCGCACTCGCGGACTTCCAATTCCATAAAGTTCCTTTCCTATTTCGCGGGTCTGGCTATCCGCCCTGCCCTACTGTTTGGAATGTGCCTGGGGCCTGGAAGGATGGCAGAACCCCGGCATGAACCTCGTCTTCGATCGGGATCGGGGGGTCGTCACACGGCGAGAGTGGATGGCCCAGACGGTCCGCCAGGAATTTTTTATACCGCTCCGCCCAAAAAGAAATGTCGAGCACCATTTCCCGATCCAGTTGAAATCCGAGCTCCCACAAAATCGTCAGACGAGCCTTACCGAAAGCGGGCGACAATGATCCGGATGGAAGTAAAACGGGTGTTCCGAATGCCAAACAGGGCAGGATTACGTGCAAACGATTCGTGTATACAACTTCAGCACGACGGAGGAGGTCGAGTCGTTCCACGCATCTCTTCCACTGGTCCTCCCATGTCATGTCGGAGATCGTGTTTGTCAGGGCCGTCATGCCTGGCCTCTCGCGGACGTCGATTGTGAATCTTCCCGATCTCGGACCGGAATAGCGTGGAAGGGTCAGTGTGGCGCAACCGATCGTTTCCGATGGCACGCCGGCAGATCGAAGGAGTCCTTGTGTATAGGGATCCCGGCAGCCGACGAGCGCACCCGTGCGTCGTATCCATTCGATATGATGAGACTCCCGTCTTCCAAGATGGATTCCCGCAAACGTACAGTCGCCTTGAAAACACCACGGCCTCAACCATGGAAAGTCCGTGGTATCCATCGCGCCTGCGTGGCCTAACCAGCCATTTACGATGAGCGGCAAATGATCGTGACCGGACGGAACAGGATCGTCGCGGTTGATCGCGTAAGTCTGCGTTCCGAGAAGCCGGCAGAGCGCATGGGTCTGCGTGGCATCTCCAAGGTTAAAGCTGCATCTGGCGCTATAACTCAGTACACGATACATACCTCTATCTCCAATGTAGGTTCGGCGTTCTGCCGGAGCTATCTATCTAAAAGCAGGGTTAGCGGCGTACAACATTCTTGGATTCGGCGTAGTCCGTTTCATCCGAATTTTTCTCGCCGGGGTTGACGAAGCGGTTGGCTTGCGCGTGCAGCTGTCTAGTATAAACGTCGTGGTAACGGCCGCGGCGCGCTAAGAGCTCCTCGTGATGGCCGCGCTCGACGATTTCGCCGCGCTCGAAGAAAAGGATCTGGTCGGCTTGTTGAATTGTGCTAAGCCGGTGGGCAATGACAAAGGTTGTGCGGCCGCGCATCAAGGCGGCTAATCCTTCCTGGATGTAAGCTTCCGTTTCGATGTCAAGGCTCGACGTCGCTTCATCCAAGATCAGGATGCGCGGGTCTGCCAGGATTGCCCGCGCGATCGCCACCCGCTGCCTCTGGCCGCCCGACAGTTTGACGCCTCGTTCGCCAATCGTGGTTTCGTAGCCACTCTTCCATTGCAGAGCGAATTCGTCGACATGCGCCAATCGTGCCGCATGGTCGATGGCAGCGTCACTCGCGTTTGGCCGTCCAAAGCGGATGTTATCGCGAATAGTACCGTCGAAGACGAAGTTGTCCTGCAACACAAGCCCCAACTGAGAACGGTACGAATCCAAACGGAGGGTCGAAAGATCGCTGCCGTCCACGTAAATCGTCCCCGACAGAGGCTGGTGAAATGCCGCTACCAGTCCGACAAGCGTCGACTTGCCGGCCCCTGAAGGTCCGGCAAGTGCCGTAACGGTTCCCGGAGACGCTTCCAGCGTGATGTCGCGCAGCACGGGATTGCCAGGCTCATACTCGAAGCTCACATTCTTGAACACTACGTGGCCTTTCATGTCGTCCACAGTCACAGTCCGCGCAGGATCGGCATCCTCGGGCGTCTCTTCCATGACTTCCCGGACACGATCCAGGCTCGCGGCCGCCTTGCTCCAATCAAGGCCAAGTTCGACGACCTGAGTCATCGGAGCCACCACATAGCTAAGAAACAGTGTGTAGGATACAAATTCCCCGACGCTCAGCTTTCCAGAGCTGATCTGATACGCTCCTAAAATCATCACTGGGATGCTCACGAGTCCCTGAATGAGTGTGGAGAACATAGTCATCGAGGAATTGGCCTTCAGAGCTGCCTTGTAGTTCTCGAATAGGCCTAACACACCATCGCGGAAAATCTCAGCTTCACGCTGTTCGGCGTGAAAGCCTTTTACGATCCGAATTCCGTTGAACGACTCCGTCAGGCGGCCCATGACCTCGGCGCGTAAACGAGATCGTTCCTTAAACGTGGTCCGGCTCCGCTGGAATGCCTTCTGTGAAATGAGCCAGTAGGGCGGCAGAAATGCAAACACGATAAGCGTCATCAACGGATCGAACCAAATCAGCACGCCTATGGCCGCCAGGGCCGTCACGGCGCCGCCGATGAACTGCACCAGGCCGCCGCCGATCAGTTTCTGCACGTCTTCCACATCCGACATGACGCGACTGACCAGCTTGCCCGTTTTGTTGGCGTCGAAAAAACGGACAGGGAGACGCCCGAGGTGGGATTGCACTTCGATACTCAGATCGGTCACCAGTTGCTGTGCGGGAATGCTTAGCAGAATCTTCAGTAGAACCGTGCTTGCCGCCTGGACGAGAAGCGATGCCACCACTACGCCGATAAGCGGCCACAGCAGATGGGTCTTTCCAGCACTCATGACATCATCGATGAGGAATTTGGTGGTGCCAGGCCGCGCGAGAAGTGCGAGACGGTTCACAACTGTCACTGCGAGCCCCAGGATCAACACGTACCGGCGGGGCCAAGCGAGAGTCCAAAACTGCCGAAACATACCACCCGAACGAATGAGCCCGGCGGCACCAGGTGTGCGACGAGAAGTTAATAGAAGTCTCGTCTTATTCAATTCTGTTTCTCCTGATCAAGGTCGCATCAATAAAGCAGCTGGCCCGCATCGTCAGGTTGAGCATCAAGCGGATCGCCCCGTAACCGGCGAATTGTTTCACGGAGCTCACCGGCTACTTCCGACAACAAAGCCGCGCGATTCTCATTTAAGAAGAAGTGCCCGCCCGGAAACATCACGAACCGGAAGGCGTCCGTCGTGTGCCGGCGCCACTCTCCGACGCGATCTACGGACACGGTCTCGTCCGCCAGCCCTCCGTACGCGGAGATTGGGACTGCAAGCGGAACATCGTCACGGTAGGTATAAGTTTCACCGAGCCGAAAATCAGCTCGGAGGATCGGGATGAATATCTCCATCAATTCTTGGTCCTGTAGAACTTCCTTGGGTGTACCGGCAAATTGACTGAGTTCCTCCACGAACTCCTCATCCGCAAGCCCGTGGATCGCAGGAATTTCCAACGGCAGGTGCGGAGCGCTCCGGCCCGATACAATTAGACGAAGAAGCCGTTGCTTGCCTTCGCGGCGGAGACGGCGTGCAAGTTCGAAGGCGAGGAGAGCTCCCACACTATGCCCAAAAAAAACGAATGGCCGATCCATCCACGGCACAAGCGCCTCAGCCAAATCGTCGATTGCATTCTCCATGCGTGTCATGAGTGGTTCGGTTACCCGCCGTTCTCGACCGGGCATCTGTATTGCGCATACCTCCACTTGGGACGGAAGAATCCGCGACCACGCCGAAAAGACGCTGGGACCAGCACCGGCGTACGGGAAGCACAGGAGTCGCAGTGGTGCCGACGGGTTCGGACACCGAACCGAGACCCAGTTATTGCTGCGATTGGACACTGTCATGGTCACTGGACGCTTAACACAACGAAGTCCACTTCGGAGTTGACATCGTGAACCGTCAGGAGTGGCTTCCCTAGGTGTTCGTTGATCACACTCGGATCAACCCAACCTTCAACCGGTCGCGATCGCAGCAGGACACCCGAAAACATCCACGACAGTACGCTGTTCAAATCGGCCGGGCAGCCCAGACGCTCGCGCAGGTCACCAACTGTTACAACGGGCAGCTCCCTCATTACTCCAATGACTGCCCGGAAAGTGTCGAGGTACGGTTGCGGAATGTGAAGGACGAACGGGTAGTTCGGGTCTGCCAAACGGAAGCCGCCATCGCTGTCGGACTCGACCGGACATGCCAGACAAAGAATGTGCTCATCCTCCAACGGTTCAGTCGGCGACAGATTCTCGGGCGCAGATCCGCAGTATGTGGCCATGTGTTGTGTATAGAGCTCGAAAGATCGGTGCCCCCTCCGATACATGACGCGTGATCGCGGCTCACAGGTAGACCAGAATTCCTCGGCAAATTTGGTCACCTTCAGAGGTCTCGGAGAAGGTTCGGCTTCCCGAGAAGCTCTGTCTATCATCTCCATCAGGCCGCGCCGAAATACGGTCGGAGAGTAGTTCTCGTTTGCGTGCCGGATGCAGGACTCGCGCATGGAGTCGCGCGCGTCTGGATTCTTCAGTAACGATGCGATCTTGTTCACCGCCTCCCACCAGTTCACCTTCACTCCAGTGGAGTTAATGACGGTGCTGACCTGATAGCCGCTTGTGCCGTCGACAATCGTATCTTTCAATCCACCCCAGGCAGACCCGATCACCGGCGTGCCACAAGCCATCGCCTCAATCTGGCTCAAACCGAAGTTTTCGTCGGGATGGAGCGTCATGTTGACCTTCACATCCGCTATGTTATAGAGCTCGCGCAACTGCTGACCCCCAACCTGGCCCATGAAGTGGAGCCGGTCCACTGGCAGCGCAAGCTTTTCGCACAGCCGATCGATGGTATTGCGGAGATGCACGGGCATCACACCAAGTTCGTTTGCTGGTTCTCTCTGGATTTGCCCCGCCAGAATCAAGTGGACATTAGGCACAATGTGACTGAGCGCTTTGAAGATCCGCAGCAGCGCGTGCAGGTTCTTCGACACTAGGGCCCTGCCGGAATAAAGAATCAGCCTGTCGGCCGCGGTGAAGCCGTACTTCTTCCGAAGTGCCGAACGATCGTTCCCATCCAGCGGAAAATAGTGTTGGTCGTCAAACGGAAAGGGCAGGAGACTGACCTTGGCTTCGGGCAGAAAATTCTTCGCAATCTGAGCATCGGCATTGCATGAAACCCAGAACACGTCATTCGTCGTGTGATGCAGCAGCCTCTCACGAATGCCGAATGAGCCTTTAGGCAGATCGCCCAACGTGCAGACGATCGCCGGAATATTGCTTCCGATCCGATGGCGAGCTGCCAGTATTTCGGGTAGTCTACTGCTACCGATGCTGAACAGAATATCGCTATCCCGAACAAACGACTCGAGCAGCTGCTGCTGACGGTCCTCTCGAGAGCAATGGAATACCTCCGGCAGGAACACGACTTCATGTTTAGCCGCCAAAGTTTCATAGACTATGTTGGACAACCACCTAACACTATCGATTTCTAAACGAAGTAAACGGACACCAACCTTCATGGATCGATCCTCCAGCTGATCAGGGTTTGGGCCTATTCAGCTCAATTGGGGAAACAAAACGTTTTCTGAAACAAAATGGCCGAGCGTGTGGTCGTCAATCGGCGCACGTGATTGAGATCGACATGACAGGGTCAGGGGCAAATGCGCAATGAAACCAGCCCGCGGGAATGAAGAATACTTCGCCGGGATTGACAACGACCTCGATCGATTGTGCGTGCTTGAAAAGCGGATACGTTTCGCAATCCGGCTCTAAAGGATTTGCCACGCGACAGGGTCTTGCATAGTTGTACGCGCGATCGGCGTAAAGGAGCTCATCTTGATCTGGCGAATATAGAAGGAGTCTCTTTTTTCCGAATACCTGGCAGAGAAAGCCGTGAGACGTATCGCAATGCATGGGCGTCACAGGCCGTTGGGGAGAGTTGCACCAACCCATCCAAAGCTGTGGGAACCCGCTTGCATTTACCTCTTTGAGAACCGGCGGAACAGGAAATTCTTTCCAGAGCGAACCTGGCAATCCTGCCCCACTTGTATAACTCCCTGCGCTACTGCCGTAGGCGTTCCAGTTTGAATTGCGGGGCTCGTCCGCCGTGCGGGCGGGATCCCGCGACATCATGGCCGTCACGAAATCGCCGATTGTCCCAGGTATATAGGATGCGATTTTACAGTGACCGAATTTTGTCTTAAGAGCATCCGGAGTCCAGCTAAACACTTTCCAAGTGCTGAGAAGGCCCGCTGCAACGAACGGAGTGAATTCTCGTTTACTCTGAAGGATGAAGCTCTTCTCGGGCCGATACACGGACTGAATCGACAGCACCGGCTGCTCGGCCATTTTTTTTTTGCGGACTGCATCAAAGCGACAACGGCAGGCGCGGGAACCTTCACCAGGTCCAGGACGGAACGACCCAAAGCGCGATCTCCCGTTATGGAAATGCGTGAGGAAAACTCGACCACCCGCGCGTCAAAGACATGTCTCACGGGGGTCGTAATGATTTCGGCAAGCAGATTCTGGCGCAAAGTCACGGTGGCGTCGGGATTGGAGCACACGCCCTCTGAATATCGCAGCGACGAACTTTCGATGGTGATCACAAAGCTTTCCTGGGCGACGTCCGTCAGGAACTGAACGGTCCCGACATGCGGTACACCCTGGAAGTTGTCGTTAATGATCGAAAAGAACGTCTGACCGGAAGTTGTGGTGACGCTCATAATAATCTCCTATCGCAGTGAGCTCTCGAGTTCCGTGGGGCGTTGCCGCTTGCTGAAGGCATCACCCATCGCGACTAGTATCTGGCGCTGGCCTGTGAACGGTTGGCGTCCATGAGCCACGAGCATGTTATCCAAAAGCAGGATGTCGCCTTTCCGCCACTGCCGGATGAACGTCTCTCCGTTGTACGCTTGGCGGATGTGGTTGAGAATGCCTTCATCGATCCTGCTCCCGTCACCAAAATGGGCGTTGCGCGGCAGATCCGCCTCACCGTACACGTTGAGCAAAGCGTCGCGGTGAGCCGCCGGCAGGCTAGAAACGTGAAACAGATGCGCTTGATTGAACCAGAGCAGCTCGCCCGTAACCGGATGCCGCGCCGTTGCATGCGTCACCTGGCGGGTTCGGAGACCGTCGTCTGGCAACCACTCGCATTCGATCCCGTGTCTGCGGCAATACGCTTCCACGTCAAGCTTTGATCGGGTCTGGAACGTCGTTTCCCACGGAATGTCGATGCTGCGCCTGTAGTTCCGCACGTACTCGACGCCTCTTTCGCAAAATGTGCGCAGGACGGTGGGATCGATTCTCCTGGTCACATCACGCGTCAGTACCAGCGGTGTTTCACCTCCAGTTGAGGCGGGCTGCAGGCAGCAGAAGACCAGCTTCATCGGCCAGTCGCGTTGATAGGCGTTCTCGTTGTGCAGCGGAATGGACGAGTCGGCGCGATACTCCGTTGCAGTATAGATTTTTTCGCCGACGGATGTCCTCGGCGTCGAACGGTACATGTAATCGAGAAGGCGGCCGCAGAGAGCGGTCGCAGTTTGCTGAAATTTCGCGGGCGATTCGACGGGAAGCCCCTCGAACAAAATCGCTCCATGCTCGACGAGCATATTCTCGAGCCATTGCCGGCGGCCGTCTGCCCAGGACTGAATGTTCTTGATGTTGTGCAGCGACACGGTCGATGGACCCGGCCAGCGGCTGCCGACCGACGGAATGGTGGAGGCGAGGCCTTCCATGTTTGATTCCTGTACACCCATCAACGTTCCCACGCGTCCTGAGCTCTGCTGATATGCAACTGAATGTGCTTTCTCGGAGCGTTTATGCTTTGAATCGTCGGGACCGAATGCCACGATCCGGGCGAGCATGCAAACATGACCATGCGGTTATTCCTGGGCTCGACACGAATGTCCTCCACACGGCCGTTTCGACTGTGCAGAACCAGTTCTCCTCCCACCATTTTCGTTTCCTCGCGGTCACAGAAATAAATCAATGCCGTTACAATCCTCCGGCGGCGGTCTACATGCCGCTCGAAACCATACCCGACTCTTGCCAGGTAGATATCCAAACGAGTCCAGATGTCGGCCGGATCCAATCCCGTTTCCTTCAAATGCCGTTCCATTTTCTGCTCTCGCGATTCGACGAAGTCCACGTATCGAGCATGCGCGATGTCGACAAGGCAATTCTCCTGACGAAGCGTCTCTCCAAAGACGCCGAATGCGTAGTCCAGCAGACACTTGCTATGAATGAAGTCATACAAGCGCTCCCACGCGCTGCAGCCTTGCATGAGCTCCGAATAGCCCGGTTCTCCTTCATACAGTGCGAATCCGGTACCTTTGCTGTCGACCGGCTCAGCCGGATAGGACTCCTTCAGGGCCCGGTAAAAATCGCCCGCAAAAAAATCGTCCTTAACGATGTGAGGGAAAGGATGAGGCGAAATAGCCCCGCCCCGCAGATCCATGAGTTCCTCATATGGACGATCAAAACTATTCATTTTGACAATCTCCGTTTCACCCATCGAATAGCATCAACGCGCGATACTTTTTCGGGTGACAGGCTGCCGCCGTGGAAGGGTTCTAGGCTCGAACAACTTTCGGTTTAGCGGACTCTACAAAACCTTGACGAGGGAACAAATCGTCCGCCTGATTCAACGTGGGTTTAGTCCTAATCCGGGTCTGAGTCGGACACGGTTTCGACACCGATTTCTAATAAGAACGTTTCAGCCACTCTCGACAAAGGACGTCAGCCTCGACGACGTCCGTGTCGACCAGAACTCTGAGCAGTCGCCGCACTTCCCGCTTAGCATCTTTTCCGCCTGCATCCGTCAAAAAATGCGGTAACACGTCGACAGGCCCGAAGCTGTCAGTCTGATCAAGAATCCACTCCAGGGCGGGAACATCGCAAGATGGGAGCCGATGCTGTTTGGAACCGCAGCCATCGCCTATCGTCAAGATCACATATCCTTCCGCGTCGGGTTCGGAAATGCTCATGTGGACTTTAGGATTTCGGCACAGTGGCCTCCAAATGTATGTCCCAACATCATTAATGTATGTGTACCTTGCTTGCTCGACTTCCAGGTCGATGTCTGGAAATTCTTCGCCCCAGTAGCTACGACATCGCGGAAAGACAATCTGTTCCGCGTCGGAAACCCAGGCGGCCCACCACGCGAACGTACTGTTCGACAGCACGATTTTGTTGAAGCTGGAAATGAACTTATATTCTTCGATCGCACTTGCCGAATAATACGTGGGCGAGTAGGGCCGCAAAGCCCGCATGATCTCATCATCAATCCCCACCCCACACACATACACCTTGCCTGGAACGGTCTTCTCCAGGGCCTGCAGGTAATAGTCCGTCGGCAAGGCCCATCCTTCCTGAAAGTAATCGGCGCCCCGCCGAATGCTGAGCACCACGTCATTAGCATCGGGAGTAAAAGTCCAATTGTCGATTGACGGAGTGAACCAGTTCCGAATCCTTTCACGGTAGGGTGCGTAGTATTGAGTCCGTTGAAAATAGCCGCGGAGGACGATTCGACGATCCTCGGAGTTTTCGAGAATCGCACGGAGTGGGACCCCCTGCCCGGCGTAATTCCGTTCGCCTGCGACATAACGCTCCTGGGGCAGGAGCACTCGTTTACCTGCAAGATGAAGCGGAGCAGATGGAAAATGGTGAGCCATATCTGGAAGCGTGACGTAGTTTCCCCACAGCTTTTCAGCCCGCGGCATGTTAGTTGGTGCCGGCGGTGGTTGGCAGACCAACTCGTAGCCCAATGTTTCAGAGATGATTCTCCCCAGAGCGTACTGGAACAAATTATTCCCAAGGCGTCGGGTAAATTGAACTTCAACGGTCATCGGTCACCTCTCTCATGCCTGGCACTCGCGATTAAGCTGCTCGTACTTGGAGAACATCGCTTTTGCGAATGCTCGATTCGTTTCCGGTCCGCCGTGCATATTGTCCCGAGCCTGGTCGAGCCGATCGTCCATGATGGACAAATCGCACAGTCGCGGCAAATCAAGCAACCCCAGAAGAGGTCCGGCAACCGGGTGATCGATATATTCTTTCAGGCGTCTGTGAGCGGTCGCGGCGAACACGTATGGGATTCGATGCGCCTGGCAGTAACTCTGAAGTGTAACCATACTTTGCAGCAAGGCCACTACGCCCTGGATCATATTGAACCGGCGGTAGAAATCCTCGGACCATTTCAGGACATGACGCAACTGATCCTTCGACAACGGCCCGCCCGCAAGCGTCGTCGTGGCGCGCCGAAAGCGCCAGCCTCGATCGGTCACCCAAGGGCCAATATGGAGAGCGCCAAGATTGCGATAAATCGGTGGCAAATCCCTCCACCAAGCTTGCGGCACATAGAACTGAGTCCGTGAAGGATCCGTGAAGTGAGCAAGGATCAGGTCGGGCTTGTTGAGGTTCGCCTGAATCATCAGCGACGTCGCGATGTATTCGTTACAGGCGCCTCCGGCAGCGAAGTTCATCAGGCATACCTCCGAAGGAGGCAATCCACGCTTTTCCGCGTATAGTTCAGCGAACCGGACCGGCCATGTATCTTCGCGCCTGAGACCTTCACCAAAGGTGTGGCTGCATCCGCTGACAAATATTTTTGCGGCTGCGCCCGGGTTGAATTCATCACAGCGGTACCCCGCGGAATTGAACCGGAACTCGATCCCGGCCTGAGCGCCGGTATGTCCGTACTCCCAAGTCTTATGTGGAATCTCCCCGGCGCCGAAGTGCTCTTTGACTCGGCTGCCGAAATACGGATGAAGCCCCGGCAACGCCTCACCGGACGAATCCTTCAAAAGAGTGGGTAGTTGTTGCCCTTGTCCCATTGCTCGATCTCCTTGCTCTTTTGTGCGAATAACCTCGGGAAGTACTTCCGGAGATGCCGAAGAAAGCCGCTCAGCGGCTTGCGGAACGCATCTGCAGGCGGTCGTTTTTCTCGTGATTCACCGGCAGACTTTGTTGGATTTATCTTCGTCGTACGTGCTTCTCGCATTAGTCGAGTTCGAATGTGCTCTTGTAGTCTCGCCTCAAATCCTCAGGCTGATCCTGCTTGTACAAGACACAGTTTTCCATCACCAGCATGTCGAGATCCGTGCCCATGAAGCACCGAAATGCGTCGGCCGGGTCACAAACAATGGGTTCGCCGCGCACATTGAAGCTGGTATTGACCAGGATCGGGCAACCGGTCTTCATGAAAAAACGCCGGAGGAGGTGATGGTAGCGAGGATTCGTCTCCTCCCGAACTGTTTGCAGACGGGCCGAATAGTCGACATGCGTCACTGCGGGAATGGATGAACGGGCTACATTGAGCTTGTCGATTCCGAATAGTTTGCGCTCAGCCTCGCCCATGGCGCGGCAATGTTCATCACGGACCTTTGCGACCAAGATCATATAGGGGCTGTCTCCCTCAAACTCAAACCACTTGTCGACCTCTTCCTGCAAAACCGAGGGAGCAAAAGGGCGAAAAGATTCCCGGAACTTGACTTTGAGGTTGAGTACTTTCTGCATCGTGGCCGACCGGGGGTCCGCGATGATGGATCGGTTTCCGAGCGCGCGCGGGCCGAACTCCATTGCGCCTTGAAACCATCCGATCGCCTTACCGTTCACGAGACCTGAGATTGTCCGCTCAAGGACCTCGTCGTCCTCGAGCACGGTGTACCTGGCATTCAGTGAGGCCAGGCACTGCGTGATCTCGTTATTCTCGAACTTCGGCCCAAGGAAGGATCCATTCATGAGATCGCAACCACCAGCCCGCGACCGATCCAAGAAATGATAGTAGACATATAACGCAGCGCCGAGCGCGCCTCCGGCGTCTCCGGCTGCCGGTTGAATCCAAAGGCTCCGAAAGATTTTCTCTCGACGAAGTCGTGCATTGGCGACGCAATTCAGCGCGACTCCTCCCGCAAGGCAAAGCGCGGCGGCGCCCGTGGAATTGGCGATGGACTTCGCCACCCGCAGCACGATCTCTTCAGTGACCGCCTGGATCGAGGCAGCTAGATCCATTTCGCGCTGGGTCAACTCGGCTTCACTCTGCCGTGGAGCGCCTCCGAACAGCCGGGCGAAGCGCTCGTTTGTCATTCGCTTGCCCACACAGAAATCGAAGTACTCCAAATTCATCCGGAACGAACCGTCTTCTTTGAGATCGATCAGGTGTTCCAGGATCTGCCCCACGTACCTGGGCTCGCCATACGGGGCAAGACCCATGACCTTGTATTCCGCGGAATTCACCTTGAAGCCCGTGAAGTCCGTGAATGCCGAATAAAGCAGGCCCAGCGAATGCGGGAACCAGATCTCCTTCTCGACATGAAGACGGTTTTTGGAGCCCGTGCCGACCGTCGTGGTGGCCCACTCTCCGACTCCATCCATCGTCAGAATTGCCGCGTTTTCGAATGGGCTGGGATAGAACGCGCTGGCAGCATGACTCTGATGGTGATTGCAGAAAAGCAGCGGGATCTCTGGTGAGAATCCCAGGGACTTCAGCTCGCGACGAAGGATGCCGCGTTGAAACAGCTTGCCGCGCATCCAGGTTGAAAAAGCGCGCTGAAAGGTAGCGTACCCGGCAGGCGCGAAGCTTGCGTGTGTTGCGATGAGCCGGCACAGCTTTAGGAGAGGCTTATCGTAAAAGACGACGTAGTCGAAGTCACGAGGTGAAAGCTGCGCTTGTTTCAGCGACCACCGGATAGTCTCACGAGGAAATCCAGCGTAGTGCTTTTGACGAACAAACCGTTCTTCTTGCGCTGCGGTAATGACCCTGCCGTCCCGCACAATCGCAGCGGCGCTATCATGGTAAAATGCCGATATTCCGAGGATCTTGACTGAACCATCTCTCAGCATCGACGTCCCACGGTTCTCACGTTCAGAGTTGGTTTCTCATGTGTCGGGGGACGTTCTCGGATACGCGTTTCCAATAGGACCCAGGTAACGTTGTCCGAAGCTGGAGCGGGTCGTAACCGAACAGGCGCCAGACAATCCCGAGCGGCACAATGATTAGGCAGAAGGCGCCGAGCGCAAGCAAATGTAACAGGATACTCATACACTTTCCGGGCGGTTTCCAGGCCGGTTTCTTAAGGATTCCGAAAACTGGTCACCGGCCACTCCACATTGCCGGCCACTCCACATTGCAGATGCCAGACTCGACGAGTTGCGGTCTCGACGCAGGCAATGGTTGATCAGATCTATTCGACTGGTGATTTTCAGCTTTTCCAAAATGTTGTGCATGTGAGTCTTGACCGTGCATGTCGAGATATTCATTTGGGCGGCGATTTCTTTGTTGGATAGGCCGTCCAGGACAAACTGCACAACCTGACGTTCTCTGAGGGTTAGTTCGGCGATACCCATCCAAAGCTCTCGGTTATCCTTCTTTCCTATCTGCGAAAGCTGGACGCACAAGCGCTCGGTGACCGTCTCCGGCATGACACGGCCGCCCTCGGCGACAGCATGGATGGCATTCATGACATCGTCGCTACTGGCATCCTTGAGCGCAAAACCGACAACTCCATATTGAAGACAACCCACGACGTCGAGCTCGGCCGGAACGGCGTCAATCACGATCAATTTGATGTTTGGGATACAGGCGGCAAGTTCCCTTATCGCGCCACTGTTGGAATGATCATGTTGAACCAGAACGACATCAGGCCGCATCGCCACGAGCCTGCCCCAATCTGACGTCGCCGCCGACCAGACCATGCTGAGCCCCTTGCGGGGGGTGAGGAGCGCATGCAGAGATTCGCGAACCAAACGACTGTGGGCAATAATGGCAACGCTAGTGTTTTTGGTGTGCGAGACGGGCCGTAAAACACCTGAATCGTGAACTTCTATTGCAGGCATGAGTTGCATCCTAACGGACCTCCTTATTCGAGAGTTCTTCATCGTGGCCACAATTTTCGGAGCACACGCGCGAGGGTCAGCACGCACAAATCGGTGAGACTTGCGTAAGATTCTTTCCGAACCTTTCGTTTTTGGAAGCTATCGATTACGGCCGCTTCATCCGCAGAAATATCCCCGCTCATCAAATAACGCAGAACATCAAAAGCCAACCCGCATCGATGGCAATACTGGATGTGAGTCTCGACCCGATCGACTGCTTCGGGAGGCAACCTGCCGTCCACGCGTGAGCTCAGTTCGATATACGAGAGACATCGCGTTCTCTCCGAATCACACTCTTGTTCCAATTGTGCGCTTTCACCTGCCAGAGATGTAGTGTGTGTCCGCGTGCGCTCTTGTCACGTGAACTTTATTCCACCGTTCTAGGACGCAGTCTCTTTCGAAGATGGTTCAGTATGATTTCGACACTGGAGGGAGGTAAGTCCAAGCTTTGTATCGATTCGATCTGTTGCGGAGTCAGACACTCAACGAAGTGAAGTTTAAAAATCAGCAGGTCTCGTCTCAGATTCAGATTATCCGGATCAGCATTCAATGCCGTTTCTACGTCCAGCAAGTCAAGCAACGCGGAAATTGTAGGACACACATCGCTATCAGAAGCATACAACGCATCATTCTGCTGAGAGCACACTGCCCGGGTATGGGCTGCCACGATCCGAATAGCGATCCTGCCCAGGATCGCGTGCACTGAACGATCATCCGCCCGCACGAGCGCACGCTTCTCACGCGCCAGATCCCGGAACGCCTGACGAATCCAGCCGTCGGCTGCGGACATAAAATCGGTTCGACTGCCGCCGGTCAATCGAAATGCTCGCCATAGGTAGCTCAGGAGGGAAACATGTAACGGCAATAGCACTGCCCCAATTGCTCCACCGAATCCAGATAGGTGCGCAATCTCCGGAGCTCCGGCCATGATGTTCTTAGGGCAAGCTAGCGATGTTGCCGGAGTTGAAGCTTCGATTTGACTTCCTGGGCCCACGCGGATTCGGAATCAACCTGTAAATACAGTTTCAACTGCTGTTCTGCCTCTGGCAGATAACCGAGGCGTTCGTATGCAATTGCCAGATTGAACAATGCCGGTTCGTACTGCGGATTCAGCGCAAGTGCCTGTCGCAATTCACCCACCGCTTTTATCAGTGCGGATTCTTCAGACCCCTCCATGTACGCAATGCCCAGATCATTGCGAATACTTAATGAAGTGGGGTGTTCCGCCTTGGCCGACTCCAGGTACCTGACGGCATTTTGAAAATCAGCGTGCTCGAGGTAAAAACGCCCAAGTTCTTCGTTGCCGGCATTAGGTACCTTGAGTGGGGAGGAAGGCGTTTTCTCATTGCTGACGACTTCCCGAGTGCGGATAAATTCACCATACGCATGACCGGCAATGCGGCCTTCAAAAGCGCGCGCAGATGCAAGCTGGCGTCCGCGTTCTGAATTGCTGGCGGAGAATTTGACCCACATTAGTCCCGCAGCAATTAACACGGTAAGTGCAACGGTAACGAATCGCCAATCCAGGAATAGAGCCCGGGACGGAACCCAGGACGACGGGTGTGACCGAAGCGGGAAAAATCGTGCCGGTACCGGAGGGCGCTTCCGCATGGAAGCTTCTACCGAACCGACGATTTCGGCTTCCTCCTCTGTCAGATCCGAACTGGTAATGCGGACGAGTAATGACAATTCCCTACGGCAGCCGTGACAGAGCGCAAGGTGCTGCTCAGCATCGAATACATCTGCTGTAGGCAATGATCCACCTACGTAATACTGAAGAGTTTCACTCGTGAGGTGCTGCACAACTTCCTCTCAAAAACCATCCCGCCCGTCTTCCGCTTGTCTCTTATGACATAAGACCCGGCCTTTCTCAACCTCTTCGCGCTGGTTCTCATCTAGAGGACGGCCGTCGAACAAGTGGATGGTAAGATCTGCAAAGTTTGCATACCGCGGATCATGTGTGACCATGCAGATTGTGGCCCCTTCGCGATGCAAATCACGAAGCAGTGCCATCACGGCTTCACCATTTCGCGAATCGAGATTTCCAGTAGGTTCGTCCGCGAGCAGAATTGATGGATTCCCGACGAGGGCTCGTGCGACGGCCACACGCTGCTGCTGGCCGCCTGAAAGCTGCGACGGATAGTGTTTCATTCTTCCAGTCATGCCTACTTTTTCAAGCGACGCTTGGACCCGCTTTCTACGCTCCAAGGCGGACATACCGCGATACGTCAAGGGGAGCTCGACGTTTTCCTGGACCGTTAAGTCGCCGATCAAATTGAAGGCTTGAAAAATGAAACCGATCTCACGGTTCCGAATGCGGGCGCGCGCCGCCGGCGACAGATCCTGCACTGACGTGCCGTTAAGGTGGTACGACCCATCGGTCGCACTATCCAACAGGCCCAGGATCGACAAGAGCGTGGATTTGCCGCAACCGGATGGTCCCGAAATCGACACGTACTGTCCCCGGTTGATTTCGAGGTCAATTCCCGTGAGAGCGTGCGTCTCCACCTCATCTGTCAAGAAAATCTTCGTCACTCCACGCAGTTGGACGATAGAGTCTGTCATGCCGTACCTCCAAAACGCCGCTGCGAGGCTGCCTCAGAGTCAAAGCGGAGATCCGCCAGGCGGAATTGCTTGATCTGCCCGGAGGGCGTCCTCACGCGAGCAGATCGGTTTGGTTCCACTATTCGCAGAGAAGCGAATTTAGAGCTGTTCCAGGGAAGATCACAGTGATCCAGCAAAAATGCTAACTTGTCGTCAGGTGTTCGAACCCACATGATAGGTTCCTCCGTTTTGAAGTTCATCTCTGTGGATCTAGGCAGGCTGCCGCCACAAGAGCTCACATTGATGCCCAAGACGACGGTCTTCAGAATGCAGCTAAGCTCAAAGCAATTACGAGCATTCACGATCGATTGAGCTTCTGATTAAGAGAGACGCAAAAAATGGGTGCTAACGCCCTCCGAGGGATCGGAAATCTGCTACGACTCGCTTTTTCCGGTCACGCGCCGTCGCAGACGGTTCAAAACCTTTTCGAGACCTGAAGTCGTGAGTTTGAACGTGGAGATGGAAGCAATTTCTCGGGCCGTCAGACCCTCTACAAAGTGCAATTTGAAGATAAGCAAATCACGTTCGGGGTTCTTGCTTTCCTGATCTTCCCTCAACGCATTCTCGATATCTATGAGTTCCAGCAGCGCCGTAACGCGCGAATCGCTTTCGTAGGCACGCGTGGGCAAGTCGGGAACCTCGTCAAATGGCACAACGTTCCCCCGCCGCCGCGTCGCTCTCTGCGACCGGAGCTGATCGGCGACGGTCGACATGGCGATGCTGGCTAGGAAAGCATAAACGGAATTGTCGTTGAGTCCCCTGAACGATCGAATAACGCGACCGTCACTCTGTATCAGCTTTATAAAAACTTCCTGCACCCAGTCATCGGCGTATTTTGTGAAGTCTTCGGAGCGTCCCCCAAACGTCCTAAAGGCTCGAAGCAGGTAAGTGATCACCCTCCGCTGGGTACGTGAATAAAACTCATTCCATAAGGATTCGTCTTGTAGGTCCTTTGCACATAGCGCCAGAAGCTCACAAGTAGACAGATTCTTTGCCTCGCGGTGCTGCACCCACTCCTCCCTTTGGTGGTGCACTCAACTCCCTCCTTCAATTGCCTTGGCACCCACTCCTACATTTTAGCCGTACACAGTTAATACTGGATTTCGGCTTTCATCTGATCATATCGTGCCGATGTTTAGCAATTCTAATGCTTAGTGCGGGGCGGTAGGCGGAAGACTCGCCTGCCGTTTTCCAAGTGCGTTGAGGTGTCCCGTTACTACAAAACCAGCCCAGTAGTAAGGATGAGGAGAGGAACTCCGAAGAAGTTGAATTTGGGCGGCCTGCAAGCTCCCGGCAATGGTCATGTGATGCTTAATCAGATGCTCGAACGTGAGCGACATCAGTTGGGCTGTGCTGGCAGACTCTACAGGCCAGATCGTGCCGACCACCGCACCCGCTCCGGCAACGAGAAAGGCCGAAGTAAGACCACGGATGCCGGGACCATCCGTCGAATTGCCGAGAGCCGTGTCGCAGGATGAGAGCATAACAATTCCGTTAGCTGGTGCCCGCTGCGCCAGGATATCCAGCGCCGAAACCGTATTGCTGCCATATGTGTCCCCGTCCAAAAGAATGGAAGACTGAAGAGGCGCCCTCACATCAAACGCCGAATGACCAGCGTAGTACAGGATGTCATTCTCGCTCATCGCTTGAAGGAACGCGGCCCTAGTCACTTCCGAGCCCGTGCGGATCTTCATGTCGGTATAAATCCGCTGAAGGTTTTTCAACTCGTAATCAATCACGACGTCATGCGCGCGAGGCCCGAAGGCGATGTATCTCCTGGCAGTCGAAGACGGGATATTACGCGCTGAAAAAAAATACCCAATGCTTGGGCTTTCCATAATCGGCATCCGCTCGATCCAGTAGCGGCCGTCCGCATTGGACCGAAGTGCGGAAAAAGGCAACCGATGAAGGATTCCGTCCGGAATGATGACCAGCACCCGGCGGGAATCCAGAAGATCGAGGATCGGTTCACCTAAAATAGCGAAAAGTTCTTGCGAAACCTGGTCCAGTCCTTGTCTTTCTCGAAGCTGTTTGAGAAATATGGACACGTTCCGTTCGAGTTGATAGCGTTTGATAGGAATCGCGCGGCATTCAAAAGTCTCTTTCGAAATGATCCAAACCACTACACGGTCCTGCAGCACTATGTAGTCCGCGATTTGAACGTCGTTTGGAAGCCGTCTTTTTATATCGGCAACTTCCATTGTCCTGCCTACAGGCAAGATGGTGGGGCTGATCTTACTCAACAGCTCAAGAAACAGTTTTGCTTTGTAGCCCTGCAGCAGCTTCCAGGATTCCTCGCAACCGTGGCTTTTGAACTCGAACTCGACCGCTGCCTCGTAGAGCTGCCGCCGTTCCACATCGAATGCGACCTGCAGATCCATATTCGAAAAATAATCCTGGTCATTTTCGGCGAGATTGACGGCATTCCTCAGTTCCTGACCGGCCTCTTCCATCCTTCCCTGGGCACCGAGGACCTTTGAAAGTAACAGCAACGATTGTGATCGGACGTGATTGGTTCTACTGGCTGCCGGGTTACCCGGCAATGCCTCCGTATTGCTGCGCAGCATCTCTTCGGCGCGAACCAGATCACCAGACGCAATCCGTATGCGAGCTGCGGTCAAGTTGAGGGATACGCTCCGAAAATTACGGGCTGCTTCCGAAGAAATCTCTTCGATCGCCGCTCGTGCACTTTTTATCTGGGCGAGAGCATCGATAGTTCTATTACTTAGCAAGTAAAGCGACGCCAACTGGATTTTCATGGAGGCCGTCAGATCCGGATTTGCCGCCTTTTGCGCGTGGTCGGATGCCTCTTCGTGGAATTCCGCGGCCAGTTCGGAGTAACCCATTCGAGAAAGAGTGACGGAAATCAAAGCATACAGTTGCGTCAAACGAATATGGTCGGACGGATCCGCGGCGTTCAGCGACACCAGAGCCCCATGCAGGCTGCGTTCAAAACTCCCGGCAATGTGGTTGTAGGCGGCTTGATAATAAAGAGGCCGCGCCGATTCCCGGGTTTCACCTATCATGCGATAGATCTCGACGGCCTCATCCAGAGCGGACGTCGCCTGCATGAACCCATCGGACAACGCCGGCGATGAGCCCAGAATCGACAGTGCACGAGCCAAAAGCCACTTGAACTTATTTGCCCGAGAGATGTCGCTGACATGTCGTAGAGTGGCAGTGGCGCGCGGGTACTCCGCCATCCTTGTCAGTGTGTCCGCGTAGTTTACTTCCACCCAGAGCCGATCGAACACCGAACTGGTCTGTTTCGCATACTCAATGGCGCGCGCGTACGCATTCTGGCTTTCACGCAAACGAGCTCGCAGGTACAAGTCGCGTCCTTCCTGAACGGATTTGCGTACGAGTTTGATGGTAGCTTCTTCATTGGTCCCGAGAGGTTTCAGGGCGGACATCGCCGTATGGTCGCCATATCGTTCGGCGAGTTCTTGCGCGATGTGCAAATAATTCGGCGGAACCGGTCCGGACGCCCGAAACGCATAGTCGAGGACGATCTTGCGGGAATATTCCGGATAGGCTTGAACGAGTGTCGATATCTCTTCGGGGCCAGATGCGGCCACTCGAGCTGAGAGCGACTCCACATCCATCGGGACCGCTGCCGACTGGAGGAGCGCGGCATCCCAGGCTGACGGCGGAACGCTCCCTCGGTACGCCCGCTCAGCAGCGGCCTGAAGTCTGGCCACGCGCAGATGGCGGTAGGCCAGAATCAAATTATATTTGGCTTCGGGAAAGTTCGGCTCTGCGGCAAGAGCCAGTTTGAATTGCTGAATTGCTGTGAACAGGGCGAGCGGGTTTGCAGCAGAACCTGCCATCTGAATCACGCCTAGATCGTTCTGAATCGCGGCGTCTTTCGGCAGATCCAAAGCGAGCTGGGTGAAAATGTTCTCTGCATCGTTGAGGCGGCCATTGAACGCGAGAAACAGGCCTTGAAAACGTCGCGTGGAAATGGGATCGCTATCCCTGTCGAGCAACCATTCTATCTGTGCCGTCTGCACCGAATCACCGCCGCGGGAGCGGTAAGGAAATCCTGCCAGCCGTCCTCCAGCGAAATCCCGGGCATCGTACAAATCGCCCAATACCCGGTGTAGCCGGGATTCGATTGCACCATCGGAGTTGCCAAGCACGGTTGCACACAACAAAAGTGTCAGGCAATTTCGTGCGAAGCGCACCCACGTCATGGCGCGGGAAGCCGACATGGCAAGATCTCCTTCGGTATTAATTCATCCCGACCAGCCAACACCAAATATATTGGTCGACCCAGAACGAGTTGCCAACACGCGGCGAACGCTGAGTCGCACCCGATAGCTTCCGCGGTTCCACATCGAACATTTTTGTTGAAGGACGAATGAAGTAGTGTGCGTAATGATGGAAATGCTCCTGGATGGGATCAGCACTTGTGACGTTCTGCGGAGCATGCTCCACCTCAATTACGCGAACATCCGAATTGAAACGGATCGAAGACTGATTGAAAGTCATGGCTCCATCAGAAGTCAAATCAATTCGGAGAGACTCGGCCACCTGCCGTGGTCGGAATGTCTCGATTTCTTCCCCGTTATCTGTTCTAACGAATGTGTACCTGGCGGCAGTTACTTCTTTAGTGCTCACTTTCCGAATGCCGGACCAGGGTATCAAAAGCATGTTTTCGGCCCGATCCAAAAGGAACTTGGTACCGTCACCGTAGATCTCCTTAATTTGGACCAACTCGGGCACGCGGATGTCTGCGCGCGTTAGAGCGACGTCATTCGCGCTTATAGTGCCGTGACCTTTGAACGGAAACACCCGCTTCGTGCCGTCGTCCATGCGAAAGGTAATCGTCGCCTTGTGATGTGGAGCATTTGGTAACGCGATGCGTAGACCGTCACGGTCTTGCAACCGAACCATCACCAAACCTTTCACGATGATAGCCGGCGAAGTCGGCGGTTCTTGAGCCGAAGAACTCATCGATACTGAGGCAACTGCAGCAAGCACACTGATCCCTAACATCATTTTCCGAGTGTTCATTTTCATCTCCTTAGTTGAATCAGCCGGCCGGCGTCATCGTTGCGGTTTCGCTCTAAGTGACGAAAAAGGATCGGTGCACCACCCACTCATTTTTTCTTTTTTCCAATAGGCGCGACGATTGAGTTTTTTCGTCTTTTCTATCGTGTGGGGACATTATGAAAACGCATGTGGTAGAAGATGGCGACTGGATTGCTGTACAGACATACTGTGGACGTGAGCAGTCCGTTGGGGCAGCTCTTGGCCAGCGTGGATATCAGTATTTCGTTCCTCTGTGCACCGAAAGGCGAACCCGGCGCGGGCGCGAAGAAGCAATCGAACGAGGGTTGTTTCCGGGCTATGTGTTTTGTAGCTACCTTCGATGCCCCAAGCATCGAATCGTAGATATTCCAGCTGTGGTGCGGCTCGTGGGAGCCAGCACAGGTCCTCTCAAGATTGAGGATGAAGAAATCGAGAACATTCGTATTCTCGTTAATTCCGGCCTGTATAGCGAACCCTGGAAATTCCTTGTGCCAGGCGAACCCGTAGTCGTGTCACGTGGTGCCCTTCGCGGAGCACGGGGCGTTCTGGTCACAGCGAAAAAAGGAATGCGCCTGGTTGTAAGCGTGGCAATTCTCGGAAGGGCGGTAGCCGTCGAAGTGGATGCCTTGGACGTGGCGCCGCTGATGACGCCCGCCGTGCAGTTGGAGCGTATCGAGGAAACCAAGAGAGCACGGCATTCAACACCTGCTCAGGCGCATGCAGCATGGGCCGGATAGCACGTCGTGCGAAGCATCGTCGGCCGCAGAACTCTCAAAACTTCACCTTCGCACTTACCAGGATCTGGCGGTTGTCCGTAATGAGAGGCGCGGTGTTGCGCCCAAAGGCGGGACTGCTCATGACGGCCACAGGATTTTGAAAATTGTCGTGGTTCCAGAGATTCGCAAAATCACCTCGAACCTGAATCTGTAGGCCTTCCCTAAGCGGAATCGTTTTCATTAAAGCGAAATTCCAATTCCAGAATGACGGACCGCGGAATGTGTTTCGCCCGAGGTTGCCTCCGCCGGGCATTGAGTTGGACAGGATTCCGGCGGGCCCCATCGGCGCAAAAACGATTCCGTTTCCATCAATTGGAATCGTGAAGGTACGAAGGTCGCCTGATACCGGATCCTTGGTCAGAATGCCATTCGGATTGTAGTTGGGACGCCCCGGAAAACCGGTTGACAGCGACCCCACAGTATCGACGCCGGTCCGAATAGTGAAAGGCTGCCCCGATTGAGCTTCAGCAATACCGGATATTTGCCAGCCACCCAGAACTCTCGACAACACGCGAGCCGACCGGCCCGAGGAGAGCCACGGCATCTCATATAAATAATGAACGACGAACCGGTGCGGCCTATCGAATGCGGACCGGCTCCATTCCTTGCTATAGTTGAAAAAATCCTGAGGAACCTGCGGGCTCGATGCCGTAATGAAGTTGGAACCGAACGCTTCGTCGTTGTCGCTGAAATTCGCGCTCCACGTGTAGTTTGCGCCTAACAGAAGGCGATTGGAAAAACGCTGATCGAATTTCACATACCCTGCGTGGTATTCAGCTTTCGCAGCGGCTTCAAGAAGAGTCCGCGGTCCCCAATTCGGGTTCAGTCTCTGGACCTGCACGCTGCTGCCGCCAAGTACGGCTGCTGCCTGACTGGCTGTCAACACGCCGGGGTTGGCGTCACGTTGGCGAAGCTGGTGATACGATCGGTTGCCCAGATAACCGACTTCAATCAGACGACTGGTGCCGATCTGCCGCTGTAGTGACAAACTCCAAAAGTGTGTGGTGGGCCTCTGTATGTCTTCCGGAACGTTTACGAACGTACTCGTCACCGGTTCCAGCGACGGAACCGACGTGACTTTGGAGGCCAGCGTTGGAAACAGATTGGCGGTTGCTGGTTGAGTCGTCGTGGATGTACTGACTCGGGGGTAGTTGTTTGCCGCGGTACTCAACACACCGTAAAAAAGAACGTCGTAGTGCATCCCAAATCCCGCGCGCAGCGTCGTCTTGCTCTGGCCAAAAAACTTCCCGAGTATCCCCGGCTTGCGGGGGCTAAAGGAAATGCCGAACCTCGGTCCCCAATTGTTATCGTCGACTTGTGCCGGCCCAGGAACGCCAACGTCACGGATAGCCGGATCGGTGGCGCCGAAGAACCCTAAAGGGACTGTGGAGTATTCATATCGCATTCCAAGGCTCAGCCTCAAGTCTGAAGCCAATTTGATGTCGTCCTGAAAGAAGAACGCATTGTTCCACTGCGAGGCATCGAACGTGGAATCGTTCACAGCCTGAATCAGACTGAAGGCATTGTTGTTCAGAAAATCGGCGAGAGTCGAGAAGGTCCAGGTACCCTTCGAGTGTGCTCCGAATTGCGCGTATAACCGGTTTCGGCGGATATCGACGCCGAATTTATACGAGTGACGGTTTCTGATGTGCGTCATCACGTCTTGAAATTGGAACAGCTGCTCAATCCGGCCTTGAGGAAACACGCTCAGGCCGCCGATCGTGAAAAAGTTACTAACCGTGACGGTTGGATGCTTGGAATCGTGTTCCGGGAACTTCAGGCGGCCGCGCGTGTACGCAAATCGAGCTTCGTTCAGAGAGCGATCAGAATAAGAGTGTGTCCAATTCCAGGCGTGATTCTGCCGTTGTATGCCTTGATCGGCCGCGAAGCGGTCACCGAACTGCAGGTTTCCAGTGAGGTTGTTTTGAATGCTTTCGTCAAAGTGATAACGATAACCAATATCGTCATTCCTGGTGGGCTTGTCATCGATCCGGCCGATACTGTACCAAAAGTTGTAAGGACGCGCGCTTGGCACCAATGTAGTTCCGACTTCAATCGGTACTTGATTGACGAAAACCGACCGAACATTCTGATACATGGGGAATGAGCGATAAATCTCCTTCAAAAAACTAAGCTCCGACAGGACGGCTTCTCGTGCCTCGCGCGTCTCAGCTGGTCCCAGTGGCAGCGCGGGCAGCGCCGCGTATCCGGCCTCAGTCGGGACAGTCACGGCCGTGGCATTGGATGCGTTAGGAGCCTCTCGCCTTCGGTTGGCGTCGATTAATCCGAAAAAAAAGGTGCGATTCTTTACGATCGCACCACCAACGTCGCCGCCGAACTGATTCAGAACCGACCGCGGCGTCTGTTTCAAGCCCGCGCGCTTGTTTGGTAGGCTGAGCGGCTCCATCCAACTGCCGTGATGATATTCCCACATCTCACCATGCGTCTGGTTTGCTCCCCTCTTCGTAACAACCGAAAACTGCGCTCCACTGCTCCTTCCGAATTCAGCCGAGTAGGAGGCAGTGTGGACCTGAATCTCTTTGACAGCCTCCGGGATCACTCGAACGGAATCCAATGAGACGCTCAGATCGTTGTTGTCGACACCATCGAGCATGAAATTGTTGTTTCGCGATCGCTGCCCATTTGCGGAAAATTCCGTGAAGCTTGGCCCCCTCGCCACCGCAGGCGCAAGCAAGGCGAGTCTCGAGACATCCCTGACACTGTTGTAGATCTGTACCGGCAATTCGGTAACCACACGACCTGTAAAAGTATGTTCGACCGTGGGAGTCGTCTTCGCGAGGTCGAAACCAGGACTGTCGAGCACAGAAACTTCTGTCTGCAGAGAGCCGACGGGGAGAATCTGATCCATAACCAGCTCCTGCGCGGTCTTCACGACGACGTTCCGGATCCGTCGTGTTTCAAAACCCGGCAAGGCAAATTCTAGGGAATATTCACCCGGATCAACGGCTACAAATCGGTAATGTCCCTGATAGCTGCTGTTAATCTGTCGCAAGTTATTGGTGGCAGTATTCAGAAGCGTGATGCTAACGCCGGGCAGAACGGCACCTGCAGTGTCCGTGACAACCCCGGATATATACCCACGAATCAGTTGCGCATCGTAAGGACTGGGGACAAAGAGCAAGAGAACGATCAATAGCAAATTCCGCATGTCCCACCCGAAAGCAACCATCACCAAAGGAGAGAACGATTGACGCGGATGATATATCAAGTTCGAAACCCAACAAAGCTCCGCGATTTTCCAAATTCTCTTCGCGGACGGGTATCGCAGTCACCTAATTGTCGGCAGTACGTGGATATAGCCGCGCAGTGACCGGTTGATTGGTGGCGGAGGGCGTCCAACGGGTCAACATGGATCGCGCGCCGCGCGGGCAGGTAGGAGGCCAAAAGAGCCACCGTCAGCAGAACAACGCCCCCGCGGCGAAGGTCTTTGGATCGCCGGCGCTGACTCCAAATAGCAGGCTTTGTAGCAAGCGAGTCATGCTCAGACCAACCAGTCTCGGCACAGCCAAGCAATTTCGATCACTCACTGATGGATGACGTGTTCTTCGATATGATGTCGTCCGGACTTGTCGGTGGAGCCCTAAGAAGCGCTGCGGTTCAGTTTCAGCTAGTTGAAAACGTATATGAATATGTGAAGTGCAGGCGATGCAAACAGCGCCTTGAAGGCAGGGCTTTTCATCTATTAAACGATTTTTTATTTTTTGAGGCGAATCCACGATTCAAAGCTTTCACGGCAAAGTCCTCCGATCCTAAGTCAGGGTTCCTATATAAACGTGAATTCGTTGAGTCCGGTTTGGCGCCATACGAAATTAGCGGCCTGTTCTCACTGCCCGAAATTATGAGAACCAAAATTGGAAGAGCCAGTACAGAATAAAATAAAATGAACGGCCAGCATAGGATACGCTCACTTTCGCCTCCCCAACCCGAAGAGGTTCATGTCTGGATCGCGATTGGGAATTGTCCTACGTTCGTTCTCGAGGCTTTTCAAGAAACGTTGAGTTTACAGGAGCTATGTCGAGCTCGACGGTTTCGTTTCGACAGACATCGAATGCGTTACATATTCTCACGAGGAGTTTTGCGCGCAATACTTGCGCAATATCTCCGGTGTGAACCAAAGGATCTCGACTTTCAATTCAATGAGTTTGGCAAACCACATCTATCTAAGGCGATTAGCCCCGTCCCTGAATTGACGTTTAATGTGTCGCATTCGGAAGACTTGGTGATTCTGGCAACCGCAGTTAACCGTTCGATCGGCGTGGATTCCGAATTCGTTCGACCAGTCGAAGACTTTGAGCGGATCGCACACCTGTACTTCACTAACGCGGAACGCGCATTAATACAAGCGGCCTCTGACAACAAAAAAGAACACGTCTTCTTAAGTTACTGGACTCGCAAAGAAGCGTATGTCAAAGCTGTCGGAAAAGGCCTATCGATACCTCTCAATTCATTTGAGACTACTATTCCTATTGGAATGTGCGGCATTAGGATGCCTGTGGCTAGAGATTCACAAAAGGTCGCCTGGTGGCTGACAGATCTTGAAATGCCCAGGGGGTACGTGGGTAGTCTCGTTGTGGAAGGGGCAGCCCCGCGGATTAAGTATTTGGAGTGGCATCACAACAAAATGATGCCGCCAGACAAACGTCCTTGAATCCTTCGAAAAAGATTGCTTGGTATAGACAATAGCGGGGGAAAGGTTCGAAGAGTGTCGAATTAGAAAATCGGCCTGTGCATGGCGAATTGTTAGTCGAGTCAAATTCCGATCGCGTTCGGAGCGATCCCATGCGGAATGCGTGATGTCAGCCCGTAATTGCGGAGGTCTCTGACGAATTTGCAGTACTGCCCAGTATGCCTTTGTCGTAACACTTCTAGTACTACTGTGTTATAAACGTTTTGGCCCACAAAAAGGGCAACACGGAAGTTGCCGGATCAACGCACGGGCGAGCTTAATGCGCAGCGTGGCTATTGAATAAGGATTGTGGCGCTCGGCG
>Ga0137465_1000244_pt1 | contig 34440 bp, 28 predicted proteins | sample EasRivERMGT828_2_FD_104906 | JGI IMG/M metagenome (GOLD analysis project Ga0137465, IMG submission 104906) | Soil microbial communities from meander-bound floodplain in the East River, Colorado, USA - East River MetaG ERMGT828_2 | ecosystem: Environmental > Terrestrial > Soil > Floodplain ... | reverse complement strand
TGTCGTGGTATCCTTTGCGGCGTTGTCTGTCCTGCCGACAGCAACGCCGCTATTTGCTTCGTCAGGTTGTCCCGCTCTGCCCGTGCTTCGAGCACGAGAGACGCGAGACGAAAGTTTTCCGAGAGCATCGACACCAGATCACGCGGATCACCCTTGCCCATCACGACGCGCCGGTTGCGCGCAACCAAGTATTCAGGATGATCGAGGAACAAGGGCGCGTCCTGCCACCGGATCAGGGTGATCGAGTTCACTTTTTGGCCAGCACACAGTCACAGTCCGGCCAGCGACAATCCCCGATGGCCTTTGGGCAGCCGTAAGCTTTGCGGAGCACTTCCCTGGTGTCATTGAGTTCCCGCAGTGAGCGGCGGTCTAACTCATCGCTGCCGCGATCATCCGGTGCTTTGATCGCGTCGTTGTAGAGTGCTGTCATGAGCTTTTCCGCCAACGCTTGCGCCTGCCGACCTTGATCTTGATCGATTCCCCAGTAGTGCCCGACTTCAGCGTCCAACACGGCGATCATGTGTTGAACTTCCGTCCGCGTCAGATTCACAGCTATCGTGTGCATTTTTCCCTTCCTTGGTTTTTTGGTTTTGAGTGACGGGAGCGCGTGTTGCGCCGGAGTGCAGCCCGGCGCAGTCGTTGACTTCATGCCCAGTCCACGCGCCCCGTCAAATTCTCGAATCACTCCCCTGCCCTTCCGTATTGGGATTCCAGGCGTCGCAACGTCTGCGCCAAGGGATCGTCTTCAGGATCGGGTTGCGGGAACGGCACGACGTTCGTTACCCGCTGCTTTCGCTGCTCGATCAGCCGGGCCAGTTCCTCGCGATCCACCAGCGTTTTCTTGCGCCGCTTTTTCATAACGCGCCGGCTGCCCAGGCTTTCACGTCCTTAATCCGCGCCCGGTAGGCTGCGATTCGCTCCTTGGCGCACGGCTGGGCCGTCCGCGCCGTCTCCAGGGCCAAAATCTTGCCCTTGCAAAACTCGATCATGTCTTCGCCCAGTTTTGGCCTGAGTCTGGGCGCACACTTCCGGTCCAACGGTTCAAACTCCGGTAATTTCGGAGCTTCTTTTCCGTCCGCAATGTGTGTGTGTACCTCAGAAGTACCTCTAACTCCCTCTGAGTCTCTCTTATGGTGGCAGTTTGCTTCGGGTGAGACCGGAAGTTCTCTTCGGGTCTCACCCGAAGTTTTCTTCGGGTCACACCCGAAGTTTTCTTCGGGTCACACCCGAAGTTTTCTTCGGGTCTCATCCGAAGTTTTCTTCGGGTCTGACCCGAAGTTTTCTTCGGGTGAGACCGGAAGTTCTCTTCGGGTCTCACCCGAAATTCCCTGCAAATCGATGATTTCCGCTCCCGGAGGCGCTTGCCTGCTTCCGGGGAGGGGCAGGCCAGGCTGTCCCGGCTTGCGAGCGCCCAGGGCCTTTTTCTGCCAACCGCGCCGCAAAGCGCCGAATTGCGACACCCCGTCGTCATCGGTTACGGGCCGTTCATTTTGGGGACGCAGCGCCGTGATGTTGTAAACGGTGATCGGCTCCATGTTGGTCATCAGCTTTTGGCTGAGCCAAAAATACCCCACTGCTTCGACGCCTTTTTTCCAGGTATAGATCGAACGCCGACTCACGCCGAAGTGAAGGGAAAGCGTCCCATCGGATGCCGCCACGACTCCCTTGCAGATGAAACCGCGACACGTCGGGTTGAGCGAGCGATCCAAAACTTCGCAGAACAGTTTCTGCATCGAACTGTTCAGGCGCTTGTCAGCCAGAGCACGGCGGCGTGTGTCCAAAATTGCCAGCGTATCGGGATCAGTCGCTGGCTTGATTGAAAAGGCTTTGGTGTGGCCGTTGCCGTTGCCGCCGTTGAAACGTGGCTCAGCGGAAGGAAAATATTCTTCGGTTGGTGTGGTGTTCATAAGTGGTGAACACCACGAGCCCCGTAGCTAGCTAGCTAACCCATGTCAGATGAATTAAACTTCGCAAACCTTGTGCGAAGTAATGTCGTCTAGGTTTCTTACCGATGTCCCCACCCAAAGCGACTGGCGCGACTGTTTTGGGTTCCGATCGGCCAGTAAACGAAAAAGGATTTTCCGATCACGTTTTCCCGAGGAAAATCCCCCCAGGTGCGGGAATCGGAGCTGTTCATCGTATTGTCCCCCATGACAATGTAATGGTTTGGCCTCACCACGAACTCCGAATGCTCGTCCTTAAAACGCGGTGCCAGTCCAGAGCCAAATGGATAGCCAGCTTGTTGGGCGGCAAACTCATTCACGTGGCCCGAAAACTTGCTTTCCTCAGGTGGTTGTGAGGGCGGAAAGGCATAAACGTGTTCAAAGTGCGGTGTCGCCGCATCCAGTTTCACTCCATCGATGATCAAATGGCGGTCATTGCCGATGCGGACACGTTCACCGCCCAGGGCCACCATGCGTTTGATGTAGTATTGGCCTTGCTGATCGAGCCTCATGTCTTCGATGCCCGTGGTTTCAAAAACAATAATCTCACCTCGTTTCGGCCTTCGGAAATTGTAAGAGAATCGATCGACGAACAGGTGATCGCCACTGAAGACCTTCAATTTCATGATGTCGTCGCCCTGGCGAAAGCTTTTTTGCATCACGGAACCGTGTGGAGACTGCAATCCTGCCCGCTCCAATAATTTGTCCGGCGGAAACCACACCTTGTACCATTCGTCACCGACCTGGAAATCCTGGTAGAGATTAAAGAGCAAGAAGCGTTTTGGCGGTCTGAAGTCGCGCATTTGGCCGTCGCTACTGGCAACCACGTGTTTGTACTGAAGTCCTTTGTACCAAAAGAGGAAGAACCGGCTGACAGGATTCGGAATTTTCACATCTGGCTGGTCCCTTAAGTCCTCGTGCGTGATGCCATACAGTGTGGGTTGCATGGAACCGGTCGGGATCTTGAATGGTTGAAGAAAGAATGTCCGGATACCCATGGCCACCGCGATGGCGACGAGCAGCACTTCGATGTTTTCTCGCCAGCGCGGGTGCGGATAGGGCTTGAGCCATTTGTTGGCAACCTTTTCGAGGTTCGCCATCTCCTCGGCCAGGGCCTTCTTGTCGAGCTTGCCAGCGGCGACCTTCTCAATGTCCGCCATCGACGCTTTGACCGCTTCAATGGCCTGAGGTGACAAGACATCACGCTGTGCGTTGAGAATCTTCTGCACATGCTTGCGCATTTGATGCGCCTGGCGAACCGTGCGTGACAGGAGCCAGTTCAGATTCATGCCTGGCGAGCGGTCGTCGGAAGAAACGGCAGGTTTCGTTTGGCGAGGAGGCTCCTTCACCGGCCTTGGGTCTTTTGGTTTTTGAATGCTCATTACGTTTTCAGCACCTCAATGAATGCTTCCTGCGGGATGTTCACCGAACCGAAGGATTTCATCCGCTTTTTGCCTTCCTTTTGTTTTTCCAGCAGCTTGCGTTTGCGCGTGATGTCGCCGCCATAACATTTGGCGGTGACGTCCTTGCGCAAGGCGCTCACGGTCTCTCGCGCGACGACCTTGCCTCCGATGGCTGCCTGAATTGCGACCTGGTATTGCTGCCTGGGAATGACTTCCTTGAGCTTGGCCGCGAGCGCGCGTCCCCTGGCCTCGGCCTTATCGCGATGGACGATGCAGGAAAAGGCATCGACTGGTTCGCCGTTGACGAGCATATCCAGCTTTACCATGTCTGATTCCTTGTAGCCGGCATGTTCATAATCCATCGACCCAAATCCGCGGGTGATACTTTTGATGCGGTCGTGGAAGTCAATCAGGATTTCGTTCAGAGGCAGGAGACTGGTGAGCATGACACGACGGGGGTCAAGAGTCTCGGTGTGATCCACCGTGCCACGCTTCTCCGTGATCAACGCCATCATGTCGCCGATGTATTCATTGGGGCAAATCACGAACGTTTGAACGGTGGGCTCTTCGATTTTCTGGATGTAGTTTGGTTCCGGCAAAAACGCCGGATTGTCGATTTCCTTCACTTCGCCTGCATTCAAGGTCACGCGGTAAACGACGCTCGGATAGGTGGCAATGATGTCCATGCCATATTCGCGTCGCAGCCGTTCCTGCACGATCTCCAGGTGCAGCAAGCCCAGAAAGCCGCAGCGAAATCCGAAGCCTAATGCCACCGAACTTTCCGGCTGATAAACGAACGCGGAATCGTTCAACTGGAGTTTCGCCAGATTGGCCTTGAGGTGCTCGTAGTCCGAAGTGTTGATCGGGTAGAGACCGCTGAAGACCATGGGGTGGATTTCCAGAAAACCGGGCAATGGCGGTGATGGATGCCGTGAATCGGTCAGCGTGTCGCCCATTTTGACGTCTTTGGGACTTTTTATGTTGGCCGTGAGGTAGCCGGTCTCACCCGTCTCCAGTTTCTCGCGTTCGTAGGGCTTTGGGTTAAAGCTGCCGACCTCCTTTATCTCGACCGTCTTTCCGGAGTGCAACAACTTCACGTGCGCGCCGGCCTTCAATTCGCCGTTGAAGACTCTGACATGTGTCACGACGCCTTTGTAGGTGTCAAAATAGGAGTCGAATACCAATGTCTGCATGGAAGGCGCACCGGTGGGCTTTGGCGCCGGGATCCGCTCCACGATGGCTTCCAGAATGTCCTCGATGCCTATGCCTTCCTTGGCGCTGGCCAGAATTGCCGAGTCGCCCGGGATGGCCAGAATGTCCTCAAGCTGCGCCTTGGTCTGGGGAATATCCGCGTGCGGCAGATCGATCTTGTTAATCACCGGAATGATGGCCAGGTTTTGCTTCATGGCCAAATGCACGTTGGCCACGGTTTGGGCCTCCACACCCTGAGCCGCATCGATAATCAGCACCGCACCCTCACACGCGCTCAGGCTCCGTGACACTTCATAAGAAAAGTCCACATGCCCGGGCGTATCGATCAGATTCAACTCGTAGGTCTCCCCATTCTTCGCCTTGTAATGCATCGTGACCGGGTGCGCTTTGATGGTGATGCCCCGCTCGCGTTCCAGATCCATCGAATCGAGCAACTGGTCCTGCATGTCGCGTGTCGAGATCGTGCCGGTGCGGTGGAGCAACCGATCCGACAAGGTCGTCTTGCCATGATCGATGTGGGCAATGATGCTGAAATTTCGTATGTGCGCTGCGTCCATCGACTTCCCGCCGTTCCTGAGCCTGTTCTTATTGTTAAATCTTAATCCGCGTTACGTCCACCGACCAAACCTGGAGAATCTCAGGAGGACGTGCCTGAGTACCGCGAGAAGATATCGGCGTTTGCTGCGAAGAAAAGGGAAATTGACGCATCGTTGGGCCGTTGACCCTTCAATCGTCAATTGTTAAATCAAGGCCTCCCGAACTGGGCACTGCACGCGGCCGCCTTACCCTCCCCTGCCCTTCTCCAAAAAGGAAAGATTCGCGCCGAACCTGGCTCCGAAGCGTCTGCGTCTTTGACGTATTTAGCGGGAAATGTCTCTCGAATCCGACTTGGCTCCCGTACTTCTGCGAGTCGCGTACCTGTATTTGTACTCTTGGAGTTTTCAGAGGAAAATCAGTTCCAGTCTGATTGAGCGAAAGGGATTGCTGACGAATAAACCGGTATGCAAACCGGAATATATCCGCAATCCTTCTCCCGTCGGGCATCATCGCTATGGGCTTTTGTCTTTTTCATGGTCGCGCCAATGGTTGCTTCCGCGGCTTTCGATGCTCTTCTTCAGGGCCAGTCCGCATCCAGCACCACGTGGATTTCCGGGAATATCATGGGCTGGAAAGAACTGGATTACATTCCCTGTCGTGTCTTCGTGATGGGCGGTCCCGTCAGCAGCAGAACCATCGTTGTGGAGTTCGATCACCACCGCAACAGGATTCCCGGTATTCAAAACCTGACCGCCTTTACGCCCTCAGCGAATGTCATCATTACGTCGCCTCCGGTGTTGGACGCGCCCCCCAACAGCGGCACCTGGTCTTATACTTTCACCATTCATCTGACCGATCGCACTCCTGGTTTCGTTGAGTTCCGCTCTCGTCTCGCTGCCGGCTCACACCTGAATGTGGGCAGCTCGCTGGCGTTGCGCGGTTCGCCATCTCTCGGCTCGCTCCAAATCCACAAACCCGGTCCCGAACCGGGACGTCCCGATTTGGCCGTCATAAAAACCGGCCCCGCCACGGCCGCCCCGGATGAGGTAATCACTTATACGCTCTTTTATACGAACAAGGCGACAGCCACGGATCGCGCGATCGGGGTTCAACTGAGCGACGTTTTGCCAAGCCAGGTAACGTACGTTCCCAACAGCGCGAGCGCCGGCGGCACACTGGTCGGAAACACGTTGACGTGGGATCTCGGCGATCTGGACATTGAAGGCAGCGGAACGGTGACTTATCAAGTCCGGGTCAAGAGCGGGCTCTCCTATAGCGAGCAATTCAGTAATTATGCTCAGATCCTCAGCGCGGAGGACGACGCCGATTACGTGGACAATAACACCAGCGTCCGCACCGTTGTTATCTTCAATCGCCCACCCGTAGCCAATGACGACTCGTACCGCGTGGATGAAGACGGTGTGCTGACGACGCCCGCTTCCGGTGTTCTGGGCAACGATACAGACGCCGATGGCAATGCGCTTACGGCCATTCTCCTGAGCAGCCCGGCGAACGGCACGCTGACTTTCAATGCCGATGGCTCCTTTATCTACACACCGAATGCCAACTATAACGGGCCCGACAGCTTCACTTATAAAGCGAACGACGGGGCTTTGGATTCCGCGGTCGCGCAGGTGACCATCAATGTCGATCCGGTCAATGACCCGCCGCTGGCGAACAAAGACGCCTACAATACCAACGAGGACATGCCGCTGGCCATCGCTGCTCCAGGAGTACTGGGCAATGACACGGATATCGAGAGCGACGAATTGACGACCAGTCTCGTCGATGGTCCCGCTCACGGCACGCTTACCTTAAATGCTGACGGATCATTCCTTTACTCCCCTGCCCTTCACTACAACGGACCGGATGGCTTTACTTACCGCGCAAATGACGGCGAGGCGGATTCAGGGGTCGCCGTTGTGTCGATTATGGTCAATCCGGTGAACGATGCACCCGTCGCCCGGGACGATGCCTTTTCGGTCAACGAAGATGAGACGCTCACGATTGCGGCGCCGGGCACACTCTTGAACGATACGGATGTAGAAGGCGATTCCTTGAATGCCGTTCTCGTGTCTGGTCCAGGCCACGGTACACTGAGTTTGAACTCAAACGGCTCGTTCACCTACACGCCGGTCCTGAATTACAACGGTCCCGATAATTTCAGCTACAAAGCGAACGATGGCGCTTTGGATTCCGGCGTTGCTACGGTCACGATTACTGTAAGACCAATAAATGACGCGCCGGTCGCTAACGATGACGTTTACAGTGTTCTTGAAGATGATGTGCTGACGGTTTCCGCGCCGGGCATTCTGATCAATGACACGGACGTGGACGGGGATTCATTGAGGGTGCGATTGTTAGCAGGTCCGAGCCATGGCACAGTGAACCTCTCGCCGAAGGGCGCCTTCGTTTACACGCCTGCGCCAAACTACGCTGGGTCCGACAGCTTCACTTACATCGCAAATGATGACGCTGTTGACTCGGGCGCAGCCACGGTGAGCATCACAGTTACTCCGGTGAATGACCCGCCCGCAGCCAGCAACGACAGTTATACTCTTAACGAGGACACCACTTTCACGCTGCCTGCCTCCGGTGTGCTGGCCAACGACACGGACATCGAGGCAGATGCCTTGACGGCCGTGCTGATTGCCGGCCCAAATCACGGGACACTCGCGCTCAACAGCGACGGTTCGTTCTCCTATGTTCCGAACGCAAACTACAACGGCTCGGACAGCTTTACCTACAAGGCCCATGACGGCATGGCCGAATCGGGCGTCGCGACAGTGAGCCTTGCCATCCTGGCCGTTAACGATGCGCCAGCCGCCGGCAACGATAACTACACCACGAGCGAAGACACGACGCTCAACATATCGGCTCCGGGCGTGCTCACGAACGACAGCGATCTCGATGGCGATTCTTTGACTGCGCTGGTGATAACACCACCCAACCATGGCGCGCTGACTCTGAACGCCGATGGTTCGTTCAGCTACGCACCAAATCCAAACTACAATGGCCCTGACAGCTTCAGCTACAAAGCCAATGACGGAACGGCGGATTCAGCGCCCGCCACGGTCAGCATTACGATCACTCCGATAAATGATCTTCCCGCCGCCAACGACAACGCTTACCGCACGGATGAGGATACAATTCTGAGCATTACGGCTCCCGGAATTCTTGCCAACGACACCGATGAGGATGGAGACCCGCTAATCGCGGTGCTGGTTGCTGGACCCAGCCACGGGTCGGTCAGCTTGAATGCCGATGGGTCATTCAGCTACACGCCGGGCCTCAATTACAATGGAGCGGATAGCTTCACCTACAAGGCCAATGATGGCGTGGGGGACTCCGGTATTGCCACCGTAAGCATCATCGTCGACCCGATCAACGATCCCCCCGTGGCCAGGGACGATTCTTTCACCATCAATGAAGACACGATTCTCACCATGCCGGCGCCGGGTGTGCTAATCAATGACACTGATGTGGACAGTGCGTTGTTGATAGCGGTCCTCGTCAGCGCCCCTGTTCGGGGCACGCTGACCCTCTTGACCAACGGCTCGTTCCTCTACGAGCCCAACACCAATTATCACGGCGCCGACACTTTCACGTATAGAGTCAATGACGGAACAGCCGACTCCAGTGTGGCAACGGTTACGATCACTGTCAACCCGATCGACGATGCCCCGGTCGCGGCCAACGACGCCTACAGCGTCAATGAGGATACGCCTCTGAATGTCGCGGCGACCATGGGCGTGCTGGCCAACGACACCGATGTGGAGACCAATACCCTCACCGCGATCTTAATGAACGCACCGGCCCACGGCACGCTCACGTTGAATGTCGATGGGTCCTTTAGTTACCAGCCTGCGGTCAATTATCATGGGACCGACACGTTCACCTACAGGGCCAATGATGGACTGGCCGATTCGGGTGTGGCCATGGTCACGATCACCATCAACCCCATCAACGATCCACCAGTGGCCGCCGACGACTCCTATAACGTCAATGAGGATGCACTTCTCAGCGTCGCGGCCATAAGCGGTGTGCTGGCCAACGACACCGACGTGGAGACCAATGCGCTTTCTGCTCTTTTGGTGAGCGGTCCAATCCACGGCACGCTTGCTCTCAATGCCGATGGCTCATTCAGCTATCGGCCGAACGCCAATTACCATGGCAATGACAGCTTTACTTACAAGGCCAATGACGGCACAGCCGATTCAGGTGTAGCCACAGTCACGATCACCATCAACCCCATCAACGATCCGCCGGTAACGGCCAACGATGCCTACCAGGTCAACGAGGACGCACTGCTGAACATTGCCGCCCTGACAGGTGTGCTGGCCAACGACACGGATATAGAGACGAACACCCTCTCCGCTATTCTTATCACCGGCCCAGTGCATGGCAGCCTCACGCTGAATGCCAATGGCTCATTCAGCTACCAACCGATCGCCAATTACTACGGCGCGGATGGTTTCACGTATAAGGCTAACGATGGAACGGCCGACTCCGATGCAGCCACGGTTGCGATCACGGTCAACGCGGTTAATGACGCGCCTGTGGCGGTCAACGACGCCTATAGCGTGAATGAAGACACGCTGTTGGAAGTGAGCGCCGTGAGCGGTGTGCTTTCCAATGACACCGATGTGGAGTCCGAGGCGTTGTCGGCTATTCTAATAAGTGAACCAGCTCACGGCACCCTCACGCTGAATGGCAATGGTTCGTTTAACTACCGACCAGCCGCCGACTATTACGGGACCGACACGTTCACCTACAAGGCCAATGACGGCACAGCCGATTCAGGTGTGGCCACAGTCACGATCACCATCGACCCCATCAACGATCCGCCGGTTGCGGTCAACGATGCCTATGCGGTGAACGAAGACGCCCTACTGGAAGTGCCCGCGACCAGCGGTCTGCTCGCCAACGACAGGGATGCCGAGACCAATAGCCTGACGGCCATCCTCGTAAGTCAGCCAGCGCATGGCGTCCTTGCGCTAAGCGCCGATGGTTCCTTCACCTACCGGCCCGATCTCAACTACTGCGGCAGCGACAGCTTCACTTACAAGGCCAATGATGGAGCGGTTGATTCGGCGCTGGCTGTGGTTGCGATCACCATCAACCCAGTGAATGATGCCCCGGTCGCGGCCAACGATGCCTACAGCATCAATGAGGACAATCTTTTGTCTGTGCCGGCGCTGACGGGCGTGCTGGCCAACGATGGCGACATTGAAACCAACACTCTGAGCGCCATCCTGGCTAGCGCAGCGGCTCACGGCTCTGTCATTCTCCATGCGGACGGCTCTTTCAACTACAACCCGGACGCGAACTACAATGGTCCGGACAGCTTCACCTACAAGGCCCATGATGGTGTCGCCGATTCTGAGGTGGTCACGGTCACGATCGCAGTCAATTCGGTGAATGACGCGCCGTCCTTCGTCAAAGGACCAAATCAACTCGTCCAGCAAAATGCCTCAACGCAAACAGTGCCCAGCTGGGCCGCGAGCATTAGCCCGGGACCTGCCGACGAAGCTGGACAGACCCTGACTTTCCTTTTGACTGCCGACAACAGTGCCCTGTTTGCCGTCGAACCTGGCCTTAGTCCTGAAGGCACTTTGAGTTATACACCGGCTGCAGGCGCCTTTGGTATCGCGACCATCACCGTGTTGCTCAAGGACAATGGCGGGACCGCGAATGGCGGTCTCGATACTTCCGCTCCGCAAACATTCACCATTACGATCAATGCGCCGCCGGTTGTTAATATCACCGCGCCTGCGGACGGCACGTTCTATTTTGCGCCGGCCAACATTTCAGTCGTCGCCGAAGCCAGCGATCCCGATGGTGTGGTCACCAACGTCGTGATTCTGCAGAACACCAATCAACTCGCCAGCCTTCAGGACGAGCCTTACTTCACCGTCTGGAACAACGTGCCGGCAGGCCAGTATCAATTCAGCGCGCGCGCCACCGACAACACGGGCGCCACCGGCCAATCCAGCGTAGTGAACGTCACTGTGCTGGAACAGCCGCCCATCGTGATCGTCACGCCGATGCATCTGAATCGACAAACCGGGCTTTATGAACACACCATCCGCGTGCTCAATCCCACGGCCTATTCTTACGAGGCGATCCGTGTGCTCATTCGCAATCTGCCCCCCGGCACAGGCGTTTACAATGCGTCTGGTGAAACCAACAGCGTTCCTTATGTCCAATCAAACCTGCCGATCCCGCCCGGAGGCAGCGTGGATTTCACCATTGAATATTATGCCAACCGGCTTTTGGAGCCGACCCTGGAGGCGCAACTGGTTTCTGCGAGTCCTCCAACGAACCCCACCGGGACGGTGCAGCAGGTGTCCCGCGCGATGAGGCTTTCCGATGGGACCTTTCTGATTGAATTCAATTCCCTCGTCAATCGCATCTATTGCGTCCAGTACACCAAAGATATGACCAACTGGAAGACGGTCACCCCCACGCTCATGGGCACCGGCACCCGGATACAGTGGCTCGACAATGGCCCGCCGAAAACGGAAACCCATCCGAACGGTGAACCCAGTCGGATCTATCGCTTGATGATGTTGCCGTAATGCGAAATCAGGAATTCTCAGCGCGGCCTGGGCGGCTCACACTATGAATTGACAACCGATCGCCGGGAACCGAAAGTCCCGCCCGCGATGCGGACGTGGCGGATGCGTCGCTGCTGACGCTGCTTTGAATGCGGAAACGTATATGAAGAAGAAACTCCGAGCCGGATGCTGGCTCATCGCTTCGCTGATGGCTGCCTCGGCCGTCTCTGCCCAAACAAATAGCGGGAACGACACTTTCGGCATCACGCTGGGGGAAGGCACTGTTCCGCCGCTGAACCGTTTTGGGCTTAGTTATCGATCAGGTTGGAATATCTCTGCGAAGTTTAAGAATAGCGGCGGATTCTCCCAATTGAACGATCCGGGGCCAGCAACCAGCGGCGCGGATCATCGTTATGATGATGGTTACAACCGGGTGGACCGTTTCAACAACGACCATGGACCGGGTGCCGAAAATACGACGTGGTTTTGGGGCTATCAAAATGCGAGCCAGGTGCCGGGAGATGGATTTATTTATATGCACAGCGTGAGTTCGAGCCAGGAATCGAGTTCCAAGGAAAAGGATGGGGATCCGCAGCACGGGGTGGAGTTGACTTATAATCGGCAATTGGGCCGCGTCGGTCGGGCTTTCTGGGGTGTGGAAGGAGCATTTAATTTTACAGATGTAACCATTCGTGACCAATCGGCTGGCGGGCGTAATGTGACAACAGATAGGTACGATCTGGGCGGGATCATTCCTCCCGAGCCGCCTTTCATCAATACTTCAGGGCAAGGACCGGGTTCGTTTGAGGGGCCGGGACCGCTGATCAGCGCTTTGCCCGTGCGCACCATAAGCTCGGCCAGCACGACGGGAAACCGCAATATTGAAGCGAGTCTCTATGGCCTGCGATTGGGACCGTACGTGGAGTTGCCTCTGACCGAAAAGCTGGGCTTGTCCTTCAGCGGTGGATTGGCAATCGGTATCGTTGACAGCGAATTCAGCTTTAGAGAAACCGTGGTCAGTCCCAGCACGGGCGCGACTGTCGTTCGTTCCGGTTCGGATTCCGAGGATGACGTGCTGGTGGGCGCATATATCGGCGCCAATTTCCTATACGCCATCACCGAAGCCTGGGACGTATCTGTTGGCGCCCAGTACCAGTATCTTGACGGCTACTCGCACCGCGTCAGCGACAAGAAAGCAAGTGTGGACCTGGGCAAATCCGTTTTCCTGACCGTGGGCTTTGGCTACTCGTTCTAATGTGTGGTAAGGACATGGTTGTCCCAAAAAGAATCTGGCGGTCTGCTATGCACAGACCGCCAGTCAACCACAACTCAGTTCCAGTGGGACGCTAAGCCAGAGGCCCAGCGCTTGATGGTAGGATTAGGACAGGACAAGTTACCCACCCCATGATGAAGCGGGCGGAGTGCAATACATCATTCCGGTTGGCGAAACTCTGTATTGTTGTCATGGCTCGTAATTGAGCAGCCGTCATACCAAGGCCATTTTCCTTGGAATTCCTGCGCAAATAAGGGGTTTTCTGGCGATGTGGGTTGTCTCTGTGGCTAAAATTTCCCACCGAGTGCGGCAAAATAGGTACACCCTATTGCGCCAACTGCACCACACGTTCCTGAATCTGGCCGGCCCAACGTGTCATAAAGCTGAGCGCCCGATACATGTCCTCCAGCCGATCCAATGGAAGGGCCTCCGCCCGGTCGGTTGCACGAACGTCAGGTGCTCTCTCCCAGTGTGCGTTCATCCGCTTCAGTTCGTCCATTAACGCATCACACCGCGTGCGAAGCTGCTGCTGCAACGTGTTCAGCCTGTCGGTCCATTCCTGGCTGCGCTCGAACATCTGCACCCGCAACAGCGGCGATGTGACTTTTGCACGCTCGGCTAAAAACGATTCTACGTCCCGACAAAGCCGGGCCACTTCGAGAAATACGTCCGCGGCGGCCGCGGGGATGTCATGAACCTCAGTCGGTTTTCTGCCTGATTCCAATTGCAACAGATGCCGCAGCCGATCTTTTGGCTCGCGCAAACAATGGTAGGCCGCATTCAACTCGGTATAATGCTCATGGGCCAAACGCCTCTCCGGCTCCGATGCGCCGTGGACTTTGTCCGGATGCACTGCGGCTGAAAGAGTGATGAACCTGGCCTTCAACGAATCGGAATCGATCCAGGGACGGCGTGGCTCATTCAGCAACGCGAAGTAATCGGTCATGGACGGCGAATCGCTGACGGGTTGAAGTGTCGAATCGCAATTGCTCGAGGAAGGAGCGATTCAACGCGACTCTACGCACTAAAACTCTCCCCACACGAACAACTCGTGGCGGCATTCGGATTCTTTACCTTGAATCCGCCTTCCTGCAATGCGTCCACATAATCCAGTTCACTGCCTGTGACATAGAGCGCGCTCTTTGGATCGACCACTACTTTGATGCCGCCGGTTTCGACGAGAATATCGCGATTGGCCGGGCCGTCCTGTAGATCCATCTTGTATTGAAGGCCAGAGCAACCACCACCGATAACGGCCACACGCAAGACTCCGTGCGCTCGCCCTTGCTTTACCAGGAGTGAACTCACCTTTTTCGCGGCGTTGGACGTAACCTTAATCAACCGCTCGTCGCCAACGCGAAACGCGGGCGTCGGAGCGGCGCTGCTGGTCGTTACTGCAATCATGTTCGCCTTGGAGACTATCGTTAATCCGGCTCAGGGTCAACCTGGTGTCATTAGAATCTGATGCCCAATTCTTTTCTCAGCATCCTGGCGCCCGCCACCAGGTTCTTCATCTTTTGCCTGGCCGCCCAACGGGCCGTCTGGCTCAGTCCGCAATCGGGGGCCAAAGAAAGCCGGTCGGCAGGCGCGTACTTCAGGCAGGCCCGGACACGAGCAGCCACGTCCTCGACCGATTCGATGTAATAACTCTTCACATCGATGATGCCTACAGCAACATCTCTGCTGTTTGCGATCTCTTTGATCAGTTCCAACTCGGCGAATTCGCGACTGGCCATTTCCAGATGAATCTCGTCCACCTGCATCTCGAGGAAGGCAGGAAACATTGGCGCGTAACGTCGCAGTCCCACGGCCCGGCCTTTGTAGTTTCCAAAGCAAAGGTGGGTGGAGAGATGACACTTGCCGACAATCGTTTCCACCGCGCGATTGAAAATGTTCACAAATCGTTTCGGGTCCTCGCGATGCGCATAGCAGCTCATCGACGGCTCATCGACTGTGATTTCGCGGCAGCCCGCCTTGACCAGCGCTTCGAGTTCCGTCCGCACCAGCGGCAACAACGCTTCGGTGAGTGCATAACGATCGGGATACTCCTGGTTCGGCAGCAGGCGTCCGCTCAGTGTGTATGGGCCTGGGACGCTTGCTTTGAGAGCCGGACCCGGTAGGGCAAGTCGCTTCAACCTTTCAAAGTCCTTCACGGTACCAAGACCGCGTGGAGCGCTGAGTTTGCCAATGACCTTGTGCTTTCCGCGCTGATCATGTGCGGGCGGGCCGAACCGCCGTGGCGAAGCCGATTCCAATTCGATGCCTTCAAGAAATCCATAGAACGAAAGATTAAAATCCAAGCGCGTTTGCTCGCCGTCTGTTATGACGTCCAGTCCGGCATCCATCTGATCCCGGACCGCCACGGCCACGGCGTCATCGATCAGTTCCGCGCGGTCCGTGTCGCCGAACTTATCGAAGTGCTGGCAGGCGAATTCCAGCCAGCCAGGAAACGGATAGCTCCCCACCACGGTGGTGCGCAAGGGTCGCTCTTTCATTTTGACCCCAACGATTGATAAAGCTTCGCCAATCGCCGCGCGTGTTCATCATAGGCTGCTTCAAAGAGGGCCTCGGATTTCTCAGCGCCGATCACGGCGCTAGCGGTCAAAACCTTTGGAGGCGCGCCGGCCCGCGTCAACCGGGCAGCCACTTCCGCTTTGATGGAATTAATCAGCAGGCAGCCGCCGACGGTAGAGCCCGGAGCTACCGCTGCTTCCAGCCCATCAATCCTCACCATGGCATCGCCCACCGGCGCGCCCGTGTCGAGCACGAGGTCCGCAAAATCCTGAAGCTTCTTTCCGCTGACGTGCTGGCTGCGGCTGGCCTCGGAGTGGCGCCTGCTGATGATGACAACCACTTTCAAACCTCGCTCCTTGAAACCGCCGGCCATTTCAACCGGCACGACGTTGCAACCGCTGGACGACGCGACCAGGGCTGCGTCCTGGGGTGAAAAATCGAAGTTGCGCAGGATGCGCTCAGCCAATCCCGGGACGTTCTCCAGGAACATCGCCTGCCGCTGGCCATTGGGGCCGACCACAAGGTTATGGAAACTTAGTGACAGTTCGACGATGGGATTGAAGCCGGGGAACGAACCGTATCGCGGCCACATTTCCTCAACCAGGATCCGGCTGTGGCCTGAACCGAACAGATGCACCATCCGGCCCGCCAGGATGGTTTGGCTGAACCAGTCAGCCGCTTGCGCAATGGCCGTTTGCTGTTTCTCGACGATGGCGAGCAATTCGCGGCATTTGTTCAGGTAATCCGCGCCCGGTGTCATTGACAGGTGAAGATAGCGGGCCTGGCCCGGAACGCGAAACCTTTATTGCGCGGGGAGGAGGGCATTCCAGGCCGCACCAAATGCTCCGGCGAACTCCCCCAGTTGCGCAGGCACAATCTTAATGCCGTCGCCGGTCTTCCATTCTACTGCGCGCACAAAACGCTCCAGCGGTTCGAACAACGCTGCGCCCGCGCGGGCGATGCCGCCGCCGATTACGGCGATTTCGGGATCGAGAATGTTCGTGAACGAACCGATGGCGCAAGCGAGCGCCTGGACGGATTTCAACCAGACGCGAGTGGCCTCAGCGTCACCTCGCAAGTGTGCGGCGATAAGATCGTGTGTCGTCCCGAAACGCCCTCCCGACCGATCCCGAATCGTGCAGTTGCCCATGGCCACCTCCAGAGCGCCAGGCATGTGGCAGATGTCCGGCGGCCCATTCATGTCCACCGTGGAATGTCCCAAATGACCGGCTTTTCCGTGGTGGCCGCGCAACAAATGTCCATCGACCATGGCCGCTCCTCCGACGCCAGTGCCGAGCGTGAGCATAATAACGTTGGCAGATCCTCGGGCAGCGCCTTGCCAGACTTCGCCAAGCAACGCTGCATGCGCATCATTCAAGACCGGAACTGCCAGTGGCGTCTCCAGGTATTGCGACCAGTTCAGGCCGACCAATCCTTCGAGCCGTCCGGGCATGAAGGCAATCCGACGCGCATCCCTCGCAGCCAGGCCTGGCGCCGAGAGACCGATTGCTTGTGGAGGTATCCCCTGCTCCCTTTCAATCCGTGCGGTCAACCCGTGGACCATCTCAGCGAAGTGCATCCGCTGTTCCGGATTAAACCGCTCGTTGTATCGAACCAGCGCCTTGCCCGCCGGCGTAACAGCGACGGCCTTGACGCTGGAGCCGCCGAGATCAATGCCAATCGCGTAGTCCATTTGATTGCGACTTGGAAAATCCCGTCAAAACAGATTGTACGTTTTTCAAACGCGACGGGGTGCCTGAACGCAGGGGGCGCGCCGGTTTACGCAGCGAACACAGAGCGAACTGCGAGCGCCTCTCTTCTGCGCCCTTTGCGGGGACCTCGGCGTCCTCGGCGTCAAAACATCTCTGTGCAAAAAACTTCAAGGCTTCTGTCCAGTTTCAGTCCTTCTTAAATCTCGTCCACCAGCTAGCGATCTTGCGAATAAAATCCTTCGTCGTTACTTGGCGCGGTTCAGTTTGTGGACGCTGAACCGGTATCTGGCCTTCGGAAACGGTCCAGCCCCCGTCCACAGCTAGAACCTGGCCGGTGACAAATCTGGATTCATCGGCCATGAGGTAAACCGCGGCCGCATCCAAATCTGAAGGTTGTCCAATGCGTCCGCCGTCCAGAGGTTGCTTGGTGGTGATAAAATCCAAAATCTCATTGTTACTCTGGGCGCGCTCTGACATCGGTGTGGCGACCAGCGCGGGAGCAAGGACGTTGAAGCGAATGTTTGCCGGCGCATAATAAGCGGCGGCAGATTTGGTCAGGCCAATGATGGCCGCCTTGGCGGTGGCGTAAGCATGCGTGCTGAAGTAATGCGGTGACGGCGAGAAGCCCAACACCGAACTCATATTCACAATGCTCCCGCCCGTCTTTTGCTCCAGGAATTGCCGGACCGCAGCGCGGTTGGAGTAGAGCAAGGAGGAGAGATTCTCGTCCAACGTGTATCGCCAGCCTTCCTCAGTCACTTCATGCAAGGGCCCATCACCCTGACGGCGTCCGCTGCCACCAGCCACGTGATAGAGGCCGTGGAAGCCGCCAAAATTTCCAAACGCGATTTGAATCGCAGCCACGGCCGTCTTGGGTTCCGTCGCATCCGCCGCCAACCCGAGAGCATTTTGGCCCAGCGCCGTCCTGGCAGCTTCGACTTTCTCCTTGCTACGACCCACCACCACCACGTTCGCCCCTTCCGTGACAAACGCCTTGGCCGCGGACAATCCAAGTCCGCTTGTACCTCCGATCACCACCAGAGATTTGCCTGACAGCCTGGTCACACAAGTGTGTTACTCGAAGCTCAGATTGGAATCCAGCTTTCCCTGCCAGACAACCTGTCAGTCGGCCAAAGACTTTGCGAAACGCGCAGGCGGAACAGCGCGGGACGGCTGCGCTCCTACTGCCCCGGCCCCTTCGGTTGACTACAGACCGAGCTTTTTGAACCGCGCTTCAACTTCCTTGAAATGGAAATCAAGGGAACAGAGCTCTTCCAATTCACCCTTGGCGAAATGCCTGGCGACTTCGGGATCGCCTTGAAGTTGCTTTAGAAAATCCGCGTCGCTGCGGCCGGCGTGCTTCGCCTCCCATGTCTTCATGGCATTGCCCTGGACCAGTTGGTAGGCCTCTTCACGGGTCAGGCCTTTGCGGATGAGCGCCAACAAAACCGTCTGGGAATTCCACAGGCCAAGCGAGAGCTCCAGGTTGCGCTTCATGTTTTCGGGATAAACGATGAGATCTTTGGTCAGCCTGGTGAGAGTGACGAGCATGTAGTCCAGCAGGATGCAGGAGTCGGGAAAGATGATGCGCTCCACGCTGCTATGGCTGATGTCGCGTTCGTGCCAGAGGGCAATGTTCTCCAGCGAGGCGACGGCATTGCCGCGCAGGACACGCGCGAGGCCGGTCAGACGCTCCCCGGTGATTGGATTGCGCTTGTGCGGCATGGCACTGGAGCCCTTCTGGCCTGGAGCGAAGTACTCTTCGGCTTCCAAAACTTCGGTGCGTTGCAAATGACGAAACTCCGTCGCCCACCGTTCGATACTGGCGCCCACCAGCGACAGGACACAGATGAATTCAGCGTGCAGATCCCGTTGAACGACCTGGGTGGCAATGGAAGCGGGTTTGAGCCCCAATTTTTTGCAGACGTAATCTTCCACGTGTGGTGAAAGATGAGCGCTCGTGCCTACGGCTCCCGATAGTTTTCCGACCGCGACAGTCTGGCGCGCGCGTTCCAGCCGCTGCAGAGCCCGGCCAAATTCATCGTACATCAGGGCCATTTTCAGACCAAACGTAGTCGGCTCCGCATGAATACCGTGGCTACGCCCAATCATCGGAGTGAATTTGTGTTCCCTGGCCCTGGCCGCGGTGACTTCGCGCAGCGCCTTCACATCCTCGATCAGAATATCCGCCGATTGCACCATCTGCGTGGCGAAAGCCGTGTCCACAATGTCGCTGCTGGTCAGACCGAAATGGAGCCAGCGGCTGGCTGGCGCGCCGATGTTCTCGGCAACGTTGGTGGTAAAGGCGATGACGTCGTGATGGAGCGTTTTCTCCAGTTCCTGGCAGCGTTCCAGGTTGAAGGCAGCCTTGGCCCGCATGGTTTCAAAATCCTTTTTAGGAACAATCCCTTGCTCGACCAGGGCTTCACTGGCCAGCAGCTCGATTCGCAGCCAGATTTCAAGCTTGCGCTGCTCGGTCCAGATTTCCCGCATCTGCGGACGGGAGTAACGTTGAATCATGTCATCAATTTAGGAGGGCGTGGGCGGCTTGGGAAGCAGTTTTGGCTCGGTGGCGGGTTCAAGCAGGAAGCCATCGGGACCTGCGGTTGAATGAACGTCGAGCAAACGGGCTCCGACCCGCTGCCATGATTCAACAAAGCGCGAATCTACCTCTTCTCCATCTTTGCCCGTGCCGCTTCCAGGATCTGGCGTTCCCGCGGCGTGAGGCTTTGGATTCCTTGGGCGGAGATCTTATCGAGTATGGGATCCACTTCCCGGCTGATGAACTCTTCGGGAGGCAGATCTTCCGTGCTCCGCTCCTTGCGCCTCTTCCAGGGACTGTCTTTGGATCCTTGGACCTTGATCAACTCCCGAGGACGAAATCGGATTCGGACCGGGCGTCGCGCCCGAAACAAATTTGCGGCCAAAGCTCCCCATCGCAAGTAGGCCACGCCCGCCATAATGCCTCCCAGATGCGCCGCATGCGCAATATTGCCCTGCCCTGGAACGAAGATAAACACCACAGCCATGGCCGTAATAATAATCAAAAAGTATTTGGCTCGGATCGGCAAGATGAACGAAACCAGGATGACGCCATCGGGTTCCAACAGAGTCGAGGCGGCAATCAAGCCGAACACACCCGCCGATGCGCCCACGACCTGGCCGCCAAAGCGCTCGAAAAACAGCCCCAGCAGCGCTTGAAAGAGCCCACCCACCATGCCGCTCAGCAGATAGAGCCTTATGAAAGCAGCCCGGCCAAGGCGCTCTTCGACGACGCGGCCAAAAAAGTAAATACCCAACAAATTAAGAACCAGATGCCAGAGTCCGCCGTGGAGAAATTGAAATGTTAATGGCTGCCAGAGATAACCATGGCTGAGTCCCTCCCGGCTCAGGGCAAAGTATTTGTGGTAATCGAATCGGCTGTTCGCACCTATGATTCCCTGAGCCACGAAGACGGCCACGTTCACAAGCAAGAGAATTATCGTGAACGACCACTGCGGCCTCCAACGGTCCCGACGCATGTAGGAACGGTCTTCGAGCATCTTGCACCAAAGTATCCCACGCGGCGACTTTTTCAACGCTGTTTTTCCCGACCGGAGAATTCTCTTTTGCTCCGGCCAAAGAGCGTGATTCCACGCGAGCGGTACTTTGCTCTTCCCCGGATGGACTCCAGCACCAGTGTCCGCATAACTGGGCGAAGTGCGGCAAGGGTGTCATGCCCTTGGATGCCCGCGGTGAGGAGGGCCGTCGAAAGCGCATCAGTCTCGGTCGCGGATGGCGAAACCACGGCCGCGACCCGCGCGTGCGACACCGGATAACCCGTCCGAGGATCCAGCACATGGCCGTAGAGCTTGTTGCCGGACCGGAATGCCTTGCCGGATGCGGCTGAAACGGAAAGCGCTTCGTCTTTCAGCGCAACCACGGCGACCAAAGCAGGAGATGCTTCCGCCTGCTGATGATTGTTTTGGGCCTTTGGCATTACAGAGGAACCCAAGGCTGTCCCGCCAGTTCGGCGCGCCTTTGCGACAGGTTGCGAATGGGCCTCGTCCGGACATTCAATGGCCACATTCCAAGCCTCTGCATCCGGCGGAGAGCCCATGGCGTAAACGGTACTGGTACCGCCGTGCAAAATCGCGCGTTTCACACCGCCTTCTTTCAAAAGCCCCGCCGCGCGCTCGACGGCGTAACCCTTCCCAATCGCCCCCAAATCCAGCATAACGCCTTCACGGGCAAAACGTACCGAGGAGTTGTCGCAATCGAGTTCCACCAAGTGCATCCCAACTTTCTCCCGGGCCCTGGCTATTTCCGCGCGCGCTGGAATTTGGCCGGTCCCACCCATGAACCCCCAACACCGCACGAGCGGAGCGATCGTGATGTCGAATGCGCCATCGGTTTCCTGGTAGAGTTTTCTGGCATGTTGCAACAAACAAAACAGGCCAGGTTCCACCCGGATCGGTCCCCTTGCGGCTCGGGCGTTGAGATGTGTGATGTCGCTAGTGGGCCGATAAAGGCTGAGTTGGTTTTCCAGGCGCTCCACCTCATCGAGCGCTTCTTCCCCGGCCGCGCGAAGCGAAACGGGATCCTCGCCGTAGAGGACGATTTCGAAGCGTGTAGCCATGGCATTACGGGCGAGAGCGACGGTTTGCATGATGTCTCAATCTTAATCCCAATCCTCATCTTCGCTTCCTGTTTTCATCCGCTGCTGCGAAGGGATACCGATTGAGATTAAAGGATTAGGATTAAGCTTAAAGTCAGGAAAGCACCCTTGTGAGTCAGCCCTCGCTGCTCGGCGAGCGCTGGGCCGTTACAGGTTCGGAAAGCAATCCGGCCTTTCCGCCATGATGAACCAGTACAAGCTCAGATTCTTCATCATCTCGACCAATCCATCAAACTCGACCGGCTTTACCAGATAGGTGTTGGCGCCCAACTCGTAGGCGCGATTGATGTCCGGGCCGTCTCTAGAGGAGGTCAACACGACTAACGGAAGCCGTTTCAAACCTGGTTGCTGTCGCACCCACGAAATCACGTCGAATCCGCCCATGCGTGGCATCTTCAAGTCCAACAAAACCAGGGTGGGCAACGGAAAGCGCTCGCGATCGGCGTAATCGCCGTCGCCCCGAAGATACTGGATGGCCTCCTGACCGTCGGACACGACGCGAATTGGATTAACGAGCTGTGCCTTTTGAAAGGCCCGCTTGATTAAAAAGACATCGTTTTGCTCGTCCTCGGCCAGGAGGATAGGACATTTGTCCAAGACGTCCATACGTAGTCTGTCAGGGCTAGATGCGATTTCTGAGGTGGCCGAAGATCCCATGAGCTTACTGATGCACCCTTTGTTCAGTAAGTAGCTCCGTGGTTCCCGCCGTTGAGCCCACCGGAGCACTCGATTCCGAGTCGGTATGAAGCGAACAGGTCACAATCGCGCCGCGTTTGCCATCGGCCTTGATCTCCAAAATGCCCCCAATCAGATTGGCGCGATAGTTCATAATACGAAGCCCCATGCGGTTGTCCTGGCCGACTGTGGCAGGAAATGGCCGGCCGTCGTTACGTACGGTCAGGTGCAGGGCTCCGTTATTGCTCTGCAGGGTAATCTGAACCTTTTTCGCCTTGCCATGCTTGATGGCGTTGGTGACCGCTTCCTGCACAATTTTATAAAGTTGAGCGGCGACATTTTGCGGCAGTGCCGGGATGTCGCCGTTGCAGACCAGGCGGCAGGAAATCTGAAACATCCGCTCGGCCTGTTCGGCCAAACCACGCAGTGCCAGGACGACATCACTGCCCTGGAGATCTGCCGAGGCGAGGTCGCGGGCGAGGTCATGCGCCAGGTTAATCGTTTTGAGCAGCAAAGTCTGGATGCGGGCGACCTCAACCGCGGCATGGCTGTCAATCTTCTCGACTTTCAATCTCAACCCCTCCAGGAGAAGGGCGATGCCGTTCATGTGCTGGCCAAGATCATCATGCAGATCGATGCCGATGCGGCGCCGTTCGTTGTCCGCGATTTCAAGCAACTCATGCTCCAGACGCCGTCGTTCGCTTATCTGGCGCCTGAGTTCGGCGTTGGCCACAGTCAAGTCGGCCGTGCGTTGTGCCACGCGTCTCTCCAATTCCGCCCGCGCCTCGAAAAGCTCCTGATTGCTGGCGCGCAATTCCTTCTGGGCCTGCTGCAGATCATCGACGGCTTCCTGAAGCTGAATGGCGTAGTTTTTCAGCTTCTCCTGCGCCGATTTGCGCTCCGTAACGTCGTCGGCAATGCACGCAAATCGGTACGCTTCGCCCCGCTCATTGCGCACGGGAAAGACTCGATAATGAATCCAGCGTACCTTCCCATCTGGCCGGACAATTCGAAACTCTTCGTTGAACTCCCCACGCGGGATTTTGGGCAAGGCAGCGGTCACCTTCTGGCGATCCTCGGGAGCGACGGCTTGAAGCCATGCGGCCGAGTTCTCGCATAAAGTCCGGGAAGGAGAGCCCCAAACGCTTTCGCAGGCCGGACTCGCGTAGGAAATTCGCCAGGGAAAATCTCCTTCGCATGGCTCCATGATGAAAAAGACAGCCTCGATATTTTCGGCCAATTGCCGGAAGCGCTCCTCGCTCTCGCGGCGTTCCTGTTCGGCTCGCCGTCGTGCCTGCCGCACGTCCGCTTCTCTCAGTTCGCGCTCAATGGCTGGAACCAGCCGCGCCAACCGATCCTTCATTAGATAGTCGTGCGCTCCGGCTTTCATGGACGCCACGGCGATCTCCTCGCCGATTTGACCGGACACGAGAATAAATGGCAGGTCCAATCCCGTCTCCTTGAGCAAACGCAAAGCGGCCAGCCCCCCAAAGCCAGGCACCATGTAATCCGAAAGGATGAGGTCCCATTCCTGGCGCGTCAGGGCCCCGCGCATGGCTTCAGCCGTGTCCACTCGCTCGGACACAGGTTCGTAGCCGCCCCGCTCTAAAGCTACCAGAAGCAGCTTATGGTCATCATCCGAATCTTCGACGACCAATACTCTTAAGGGCTGTTTCACTGAAAATGTGCTTTCACACGCGGCGTCATCCAACCCGCCAGCTCAAAATAATTAACTCATCGCCCTGCGCACAGCAAGGGCAACGAAGGGTCGCTCCAAAACCACGGTTAACGCTCAGAAGCCGTTCCGTCCGATCCGAATGCGGCCAACGGTGACTACAGCGATTGCAATGGCACCGGCGTTTCCACAATGCCTTTGGCAATAGCGTAGCGCGTCAGGCTGGCCACCTCATGGATATTCAGCTTTTGCATCAGCTGCTGACGGTGCTTCTCCACAGTCTTGATACTGATGCCCAGCTCATCGGCAATCTGCTTGTTGGCGTAACCTTCGGCAATGAGCTGGAGGATTTCGGCCTCGCGCGTGGTCAAACGCGGACTGGTCTTCCGGAGCATCTCCCCACGCTGGAATGCATTCCGATAATGATCGAGAAGCCGCTTGGAGATGGTTGGGCTTAAGAATGCATTGCCTTTATGGGCTTCGCGGATGGCCTTGAGCAAGTCGTGCAGGGCGGTCTGCTTGACCAAATAGCCGGTCGCTCCTTCCTCCAGCAACCGATACACACAATCTTCTTCGCTGTAGGTGGACAGGATCAGCACCTTGGTCTCAGGACACTTCTTCACAATCTGGCGAGTGGCTTCCAGCCCGTTGAGTTGAGGCATGGCCACATCCAGAATAGCGACGTTTGGATGGAGTTCCTGCACCAGTTGCACGGCCTGGCGGCCATTTTCGGCCTGACCGATTACGGCAATGTCCCCTGAGGCCTCGATAAGAACCCGAAGGCCCTCCCGAATGACCGTGTGGTCGTCGGCCAATACCACGGTGATTTTGTTTTGCGTTTCCATAAGAATGGGGGCTAGGAATTGATGATAAGAGGATCGGGCAAGCACATAAAATGCTCGAAAGCCCTCCCCATTGTGAGGGTAGTTTGCTCTCGAATAACATGGCGTTCCATAGGGGAAATCCTTCCCTCGAGCCTTCGCTCAGTGATCAATGAATACGCCAATTGTTCTTTCATCTCAAGGAGATTCAAGTCAAATCTTTAGGACACAATACGAACGGAACGATCAATTCGGAATAAGGTAAACACCCCATCGCTGCCGGTCTTGCTTCACGGAAATGATGGCTCCGTTGGCCACTGACGAGATAAAAGATCAACCGCCAGATCGGAGGACGCCTCTGGCTCGATTGAGCCCAAAACCGCCCCCCAGTTTCGGCCTGCATTTTCTGCTCGCCAACCGATGGCAGTTGGGCATTCTCCTTTCTCACTATGAAACCTTCTTTGCCAAATTCAGCTATTTCTCGTCGCAGATTCATTGCCGCCGCTTCCGCTGCCATTGCCGCGCCAACGTTTATTCCCGCCAGCGCCCTCGGAAATGAGGACCGGCCGGCGCCTTCGGAGCGAATTGTCATCGGCATTGTCGGTTGGGGCATGATGGGACCAGGCAACACCAAGGGTCTCATGAAGGAAAAAGACTGCCAGGTCGTCGCCGCCTGCGACCTGGACAAGCGTCCGCTGCAACAGGCTGTGGACACGATTAACAAGGGTTACGATAATACCGACTGCAAAGCCTACCACGATTACCGCGAAATGATGGCGCGCGACGACATCGACGCGGTGATGCTCGCCGTGCCCGATCATTGGCACGCCCTGACATCCATCGAAGCCGCTAATCGCAAGAAGGACATTTACGGCGAAAAGCCGCTGGCCAGGACCATCGCCGAGCAGCAGGCGATCGTCAAAGCCGTGCAGAAAAACAAACGCATCTGGCAGACCGGCTCCTGGCAGCGCTCCGTCGATAATTTCCACAAGGCGGCCGAGATCGTACGCAATGGACTGATCGGTAAAGTCACACGCGTGGAAGTCGGACTGCCCGGCGGCCACGCCGACTTCAAAAAGACCAAAGACAAGACCCAAGTGACCGAACCGCCCCCCGAACTCGATTACGACTTTTGGACCGGCCCTTCCAAAATGCTCCCTTACATCGAAGGACGCATCCACATGAACTGGCGCTGGCATTACAACTATGGCGGCGGGCAGTTGCTCGATTGGATGGGGCATCACGGCGACATCGCTCATTGGGGACTTGACTTCGATAACAGCGGCCCATTGGAAGTGGAAGGCACCGGCGAGTTCCCGCCCCAGGACGCCATGTGGAACACCTGCACCAAATATCGCGTCACGCTCAAATACCCGAAGGACATCACCATGACGATCGCTGGCGGCCACTCCGACATTCGCGGTGGGACGAAGTGGATTGGCGCCGATGGCTGGGTCTGGTGCGATCGCGGCGGATTTGACGCATCGAATCCCGAATGGAAGCAATGGAAGGAAGTCCCGGAAAGCGTCGCCAAAGTTCGTCTTTACCGATCAGGTCCTGCGCTCAATCAGCACGCTCACTACCGTAACTTCCTCGATTGCATCAAGTCCCGGAAGCCGACCGTCACACCCGTCGAAACAGCACACCACTCGCTCATCCCCGGCCACCTGGGTTTAATCTCCATGCTGGTGGGTCGCAAGATCAAATGGGATTCAAAGAAGGAAAAGATCATCGACGACGATGAGGCTAGCAAGCTTCTCACCCGCGATTATCGCAAACCTTGGAAGCTGAGTTGAGCTTGCCGGGGCCGGAGCGGGCGGCGGCTCAAAATAGCGGCCACTGCCCCCAAAAGAGTTGAATTGCAAAGTCCTTTCGGAAGTCATAACCTTCTAGCGGATTCGGGTTATGAAGACAGTCCAGTTTGTCGGATTAATCGCAGTCGTTCTCCTGTGTGGCTGTAAATGCGCCAGGCACGCCAGCCCCGCAAGCGTAGCGGCATCCTCAAGCGCGCGCGATGACATCCCCGCCCCTGTCATGGTGAAAGGCAACGTGTTGAACTCCATGGTTCCGTGGACGGCCGATTTGACGGTCTCGAAGGCGATCCTGACGGCGGACTACGTCGGTGCGCGGAATCCGGTCAGCATCAGCATTCGCCGCGACGGTGAATTGTTCTTCGTCAATCAGACGTGGTTGCTTCTGGGTGCAGTCGATCCCTGGCTCGAACCGGGAGATATCCTCGAACTGCACACGGCTATCCTTTTGAATCCACCCTTTGAACTGCGGCCCTCCTACAGAAGCATCGTTCTCCATCAGGACGATGTGAACCGCAATCGTGAGAAGCGGTAAAGTGCCCGCTCGCTACCTGACCTCACGCGTCCTGCGATCATCGATCTTCGTCTTCGCCTCGATTTGATTGCCTTCCAGCTTGACGTCGCCGGCTTGCTCTTCGATGCGAATGCCGACCGATTGCTTGCGCGCTTCGGGCGAACGGGTATCGCGAATGATATTGTCCTTGAAAAGCAGGTCTTTAGTCTCGCCGCGGACGCGGATGCCGGCGGCTTCGCCTTTGATGCCGTTGTTCTCGATTAGATTTTTTTCCAGACGATTGCGGTGGCCGGCCATGCCGGCGGTTTCGTTGCGAAAGAACACGCCATCCTGTTGATTCGCACGCACCTCGTTTTCGCGGAGAAGATTGTCCGTGTCCTTGTGGCCGATGGAGATGCCGAAGCGGCCATTGTTCTCGAGAATGTTTTTCTCAAAAAGACCGTGCCGGACGCGCCAGCAGAGAAAAAGGCCATCCTCGCCATTGCGACGGGCGATGCATTCACGGATGACAGGACGTTGTGAACCGCTGCCGGGATGCAAACCCAGCCCCGCGTTGTCTTCACTCACGCATCCGCGCATCAACACATCGTTGGACTGCTGGAAACTGACGCCGTCACCATGATAGTTCCGCACGACACAGTTTTCGATGATGGTGCCGAAACCGCGATAGAGAAAAATGCCCGCGCCCCGGCAGCCATTGAGCGCCACGTTCTCCTCCCTGTTCCCGTCGATGATAAGGTGCTCGACTTGGGCGCCTTCGAGATGATACCCGCTCACGATCGGAAAGACAGTCGCCGCCTGGGCCTTGTTGGCGACCATGCAATCGGCATTGAGCGGTGTGTCGATGGAGAACGTGTTGCCATTCCTTCCCGTAATCCGCGCCACAGTGGTGTGAAATCCTCCCGACCTGGAGTCCCAAATGGCGACGCCGTGCCCGACTTCAAAGCCCTTGGGGTTGATGAGAGTAATCTGTTCCTCTCCGTAATCCCCATCCAATGCCAGCGGCGACGCGGCCGCCCTGGCCTTGCGCAAGATGGTTTTGCCCGGAGTGCCTCGCACCGTGACGAAGGAGCGCAGGTGCAGCGAATCGCGCATCAGGAAGTCCCCGGGGCCGATTTCAACCGTGCCGCCGCCGAGCCTGGCGATATAATCCACCGCCGCTTGCAAGGCGCGCTCATCGGCGCCAATGATGTCCGCTTCACGGCGACCAACGGTAATTTTCGGGCGGTCTTTCATTTTTGAATGCATGGCGCGAGGAAGCTGCTGCTCGTCGGCCGGGGGAGCGAATTCTTCCTTCTCAGATGCCGACAGCAAGGGGGCGATGCCAGACAGGAACCCAATGAGCACAACAAGCCTTTTCGTTATCATAGAATTGTCTTTCGTTTTTAGAGCCGTCCAGCGGTTGGCAGTTTTCGGGTAAACATTCAATGCCTGGCCAATAATCCGCGAATGTAAGCGAGGTTGGTTTTCATGTCCCCTTTCACATTGCCGGAGGGAGCGACTGTTTCCAGGTGCGCCCAACCGGCGAAACCGATCGCCACGATGGCGTCGATGACCTTGGGGAAGTCAATCAGGCCGCTTCCCAAGAGGCGCGGATTGTCTTTCAAATGGAATTCGCAAATCCGGTCTTTGCCCAGCCAGCGAATCTCCTTGTAGATGTCGAAGCCATTCTGTTGGGAGTTGCCGACGTCGTAGTAAACCAGCACCGCTTTGGACTGAGCGCGGTCGAGGATTCGAGCATTGTCCTCCGCAGAGATCGTATCTTCGATGCCGAGAATGACGCCGGCCTTTTCGGCCTCCGGCCCCATCTCTTTCAAAATATCGGCGACATAGTCCATCTCATCACTAGTGTCGAGTTTGCCCTTGCCAAAGAAAGGCAACAGGATGACCCGCGCACCGAGCTTCTTCGTGATCGGGATGGACTCAGCAATCCACTTCCTGCCGAGCGGATCGGTTTTCACCTTCAAATAGTTTTGATGGAGAATGTCCAGACACGTCGATGCGATCGGAAACTGGTTCTTTTGCGCTTCGGCCAGGAACTGCTCCTGCAAATCCGGATTGCCCAGCGGAAGTCGGCCCGGCGGACTTTTCGAATCGGCGGCGCGGCCCAGGCTGATTTCCACCCCGTCGAAGCCAATGCTTTTGGCGAACTCGACTGAGGTCGGTTTGGCGGCGTGTTGGAGGTTCCAATCGGTCACGCCAATTCTGAGTTTGTTGTAACCTGTTTGCGCCCCGGCCGGCAGTGTTGCCAGTGCGAGCGCGGCGCTTCCGGTGCGGATGAAATGGCGGCGGCTAATGGCAGGCATGACTCCAATGAGTGCTGCCGGCTTGGCTCAAGTCAAGCAGCTTCTCCCAATGCGGCAACCTGTCACTTCGATTATTCAGGGGCTCTGACGACGGAAGCCAATCGTCCGGGCAAACGTGCTTATCGAGCGGGAATAAAGCTCGAATGGGACCCGCTGACGCTAAAGGCGAGGAATTGTCCGGAAGCGGACAGAATTATTCGGCGTCAGTATCGCAGAGGATGGTGGCTGGAAGCGTGCTGCTGAAAGCCCAACGTTGGAGTTCAAGCTTTAGCTCGCGAAGATCCGATCCATCCGCGCGGTAAAATCTTTCAAGCTGTCGGCGTCCTTGGTTTGTTTCCCGGGCTGCTCGGCAATTCCCCAACCCTGGTAACCCACGTCGTCGAGGGCCTTCATGATCGCCGGCCAGTTGTTGTCACCCTCGAAAAAAGGCACATCGAAGCCTTTGGTTTTGCTGTACTCTTTGAGGTGGAGCTTTAGAATGCGTTTGCCCAGCAGCGGAATCCATTCTTCGGGCGGGCTGTATTTGATCACATTGCCGATGTCGAAATGCCAGCCGACCCACGGACTATTGATCTCGTCCAAAAAACGGACCGCCTGATCCGGTTTCGTAATGAAGTTATTCCAGACATTTTCAATTGCGATCTTCACGCCCAGTTCTTCAGCCAACGGGATGGCTTTGCGGATTTCAATGACCGAACGCTTAAAGCACTCGTCGTACGTGACACCCTCTTTGACGACTCCGGGTACCAGCAACACGGAGGTGGCGCCATAGCGTTTGGCGTCGCGCAATGAAGTCTTGAGCCCTTCCAAACCGACCTCGCGGGCCGTGGGATTCGGATCGGAGAGCGGTTTGGCCCAATGCGTGTGACAACAGACACTGGCGGCTTTTAATCCTGTCGCTTCGAAAGCCTTCATCACTTCATCCTGATCCATTCCACCCATCGGCTCCACCCCTTCGAAGCCGGCCTCTTTCATTGCCTGAAATTTCTCCAGGACCGATCCTTTGACTCCAATGGTGGAGTACATGATTGCTTTTTTGAGCGAGCGCCTCTTCACCGGTCTGTCGGCGCCTTCAAGCGGAAAGTGGGTTGTTAACAGGGCGGCAACCGACAAGCCGATACTGCTCGTCTTTACGAACTGGCGGCGGGTTTGGAGCCTCTTCATCAGGCGTAACGTTCGGTCAGGAGAATTTGGTCCGCCCGGGCATGGCGACCGGCGGCACCGCGAGCTTGACACTCGGATCGAAAGCGAGCCTTTCGGGCATAAGGACTTCCTTGGAATTGAGCGCGTCTTCCCACGTGATCTCCTGCCCCGTGTAGGCGGCCATGCGCCCCATGATCGCCAGCAGCGTGCTCTTTGCCATGCGTTCGCCATCGTTGATGGGCTTGCCTTCGCGAATGCTGGCAAAAAGTTCATCATGCTCCACTTGATACATGTCCTTGGAACCCTCCTCCCGAAAACGCCACGCATTTTTCCCTTTGATCAGGAACGGGCCGCTCATCGCGCGCACGATGTGGGCTACGCCATCGTTGCCCATGATGTAATCGTGATTCTGGCTGAAACAGCCCGCTTGCTGCCGGCAAAAATGAAAGCCGCGTGTGCCGTTGGCATATTCATAGACCACGCCGAAATGATCGAAGATGTGTCCGATTCCAGAGCCATGCGGCACGGCGCGCCCGCCAATGGCGTGGCATTTGAGGGGCGGCTCGTCCTTCATCGCCCACGCCATTTTATCGATGGAGTGAACGGCTTGTTCGACGATGTGATCACCTGAGAGCCAGGTAAAATGCCACCAGTTACGTATCTGCCACTCCAAATCGGACTGGCCGGACTTTTGGGGGAAAGCGCCGCCAACGAGACCGGTGTTGTAATCGGTGTGTAACGCACGGATCTCGCCGATAGCTCCCTGGTGAATCTTCTGCATTATCGCGCGGACGCCCGCATGATAGCGATAGCAAAAGCCAGCCACCAGCGACAGGTTCTTTTCTTTCGCTTTGCGGCTGCTTTCAAGCACGGAGCAGACCCCCGCCGCATCTGTCGCCATCGGTTTCTCGCAAAAAACATGTTTGCCGGCCTCGACCGCGGCCTTCAGGTGCAGGGGACGAAACCCGGGCGGCGTCGCCAAAATCACCACATCCACGCCGCTGTGGATCACCTTTTCGTAGGCGTCCAGGCCACTGAATGCGTTTTCAGGGCTCACCTTGACTTTGTCGCCGATCTCCCGGTCGGTCTTCAAGTTGTTCAAGCCTCGCTCGAGCCGATCCGGGAAAGCGTCCCCGATAGCCGTCAGGGCGACACTGGCATCAGCCAAAAGTGCATTCTTGGCTGCGCCGGAACCGCGTCCTCCACAGCCAATCAAACCGACCTTCAGGGTATCCCCGGGCGACGCCGCCCCGCTCCTTGAGGTTAGAATCAATGGGGCCGCCAATGTGCTGGTGATAGCGGCCACACTGGAGGTCTTCAGGAACTGGCGACGGGAAGTCGGTGTTGGTTCAGACATGCTCATAATTCATGGTCAAAGGCTCTCAAAGGCATAGTCGGACGAACCGGCCGAGTCAAGCAGTGGGATTAGCTGCACCGCAAAAGTACGCACAAAAGATACAGCAGATCGCCTCTCTGAAAACGAATTCATCTCCGACGATCGCCTGTCGATACTTCCATAGAGCCCGCCTGTGACGTGGAGCAAGCGAAGGGTTTTAGTTGAGAGATTGACAGTCTGATATCGAGATTTGCGACGGAAGTGCTGGAGCCAAATTAGGCAAGACGCTCATTCCGTGTTATGATGTGAACGTAGCTCCTCCAGCTCTTTCAAAATTCACAGTTTGAAATGATGAAGAAGATTTGCACAATATGGCTTGTCGTATCAGCCTTGGTTGTCCTGACCACGGGATGCAAGTCTTTGTTCCCCTCCGAAGATCAAGTAACCAAGACGGCTCTGACCAACTTTTATGACGCCGAAGCGGCGTTTGACAAGATCACGCCGCATCAAACTACGGTTGCAGATTTGAGACAAATGGGCTTCGACCCATACACGGCGCCGAACGTCAAGATTCTGAACTACCTCGATATCATCGAGCGCTTCATTCCCAACGAATCCATCACCAAGGCCGACCTTCATGAGGACGTTCGTATTTGCATCGAGTCCAAAGAGTGTTGCACTGCTTACGAGGTGACTCTGGATATTCGAAAGAGCAAACGCTTCGGCAGTCTTTTCTTGGATATGTTTGGCTTTAAGAAGAAGACCCATATCACCGGATGGAACTACAAGGCTCTGGTTGTGATCAAAGACGAGATAGTGACTTACAAACTGCGTTCCGGCCAACCCAATATAGATCGCCTGGAGAAAAAGATTAAGCCGTTGGGTCCTTTTCAGGAACTGGAAGGGTTGGTCAGCAGAATTCCCGGGATGTTTTAGGCGCTTTGATCTTGAGCTTAAAGGTCTGACATCCCCCCCACCTGAGCCTGGCTCAAGACTCGGAGTTGCATTCCCTCGAAGAATTGCTACAACCACGGTGTCACACGCGGGTGTGGTTCAATGGTAGAACGTGGGCTTCCCAAGCCTGAGACGAGGGTTCGATTCCCTTCACCCGCTCCATTGATTTCAGGGCACTTACGAAAAAGTGCAAGTAAAGTGCAAGTACTTCGGCGGGCTTCAACTGTTCTTCAAAATCATCCCGTTTCGCTCTGGACCTCGTTTCCGGGATCGCGCTCTTGGATGAAATGGTTCTTCGCGCGAAGGCTTTGTGAGAACTGTAGAGCATTAGGCGTGGGCTTGGGCCAGCGCGTGCCGCTGGGCCTGGTCAAAGCCATGAGCATCGAAGAAGCCCGGGCCCGGTTCAGCGCCCCGGCCGATCGACTCCTGGGCGGCGAACAGATCGGACTAATGGGCCAACTCCAGCAGTCCATCACCAAGCTCGAGAAGCACATCCTGGCCACGACCCAAGAGTGGGCAACCTTCCAGCGCGTGCAAGACGTGCCGGGCATCGGCAAGATTTTGGGCCTGACCGTCGCGCTGGAAACGGGCGACCCCAAGCGCTTCGCCAGTGCCGGTAATTTCGCCAGCTACTGCCGATGCGTGAAGAGCCTGCGTCAGAGCAACAGCAAGAAGAAGGGCGAGAACAACCGCAAGTGTGGCAATCGCTATCTGGCCTGGGCTTTTGTGGAAGCGGCCCACTTGGCCTGCCGGCACGATGCGCGCTGCCGGGGCTTCTACGAGCGCAAGAAACAGAAGACCAACCCCGTGGTGGCCACCAAAGCGCTGGCCTGCAAACTGGCCAAGGCGACGCGCCCTACGATGCACAACGGGTCTTTGGAGGAGGCAAGCCATGAGCATATTGGGGAGACCAGTCGTGAGCCCACGAAGGGGTCTGGACATCCGAGCCAGTAGAACTGAATGGCCGCGGCTGGTTTCCCTGTAAAGAGCAGGCCACTGCCCAAGCGGACGGCCCGAAGAATTTATGGTGATTCGACCCAGTCGAGAGTCTGCGAAAGGTTGGACGCGCCGTCTTGCACGGCGCGAGCCACCATTTGTCTCTACTGAATGAACCCGGCTGGGCACTGAATGTTTTCTGGCTCCCGGACCACCGGGAGGAGGGCGTGCGCCGGACGAGGACGCAAGTCTGAGCCCGGCAGGCCGGACCGTCACCCGGGCCGGAACGCGGCACGCTGGATCCAGATGGGTGACTGAACGGATCGCCTCCCAGACGGGGGAGGAATGCATCCGAACAAAACAGAAATGACAGGCACGAACGACACCATGGGCGCCGTCCGACTCGGAAAAAGACAAAGACAGCTTTTAGGAAAAGAAGAAGCTGGCTGCCGGAGATC